>Ga0315312_1000815_pt1 | contig 29945 bp, 30 predicted proteins | sample TDP7_MG_FD_203629 | JGI IMG/M metagenome (GOLD analysis project Ga0315312, IMG submission 203629) | Freshwater sediment microbial communities from Lake Towuti, South Sulawesi, Indonesia - TDP7 | ecosystem: Environmental > Aquatic > Freshwater > Lake > Sediment | place: Indonesia: South Sulawesi... | reverse complement strand
GCAATGGTACTCTAATTGCCCGAACGTTGAGTGCTGAAAATACCTGGATAGCTGAATGGGCTGTTGGTGTAGAGTTCTATGCAGGTGCAGGCCAGATAGCTGGAGGGCGGCGGCTGCTATTTTGTGCAGGCACACAAGAAGTAGCTGTCGATCCTCAGGGAGCGTGGGACCTCAGCGCCGAAGGTGAGAAGGTATTACGCAACGCGATTAAATACATGCTGACAGCCCCAGTACCGCCGGCTCCAGAACCGCCGGCCCCACCGGCTCCAGAACCGCCGGCCCCGCCGGCTCCAGAACCGCCGGCCCCACCTCCAATCCCTCCTCTAAGTGAAGGGAGAAGGATCGCTGCCGGTACTGATGATGCCGAGGAGCGGCTCATCGGTGCACTTTACGAGATGGACATAACCAGCAGCGACCTGGAATTAGCCTGGGAAGACTTCTTTCAGGGCGATAAGCAAATAGTAGGTCTGCGCTTTACGGATATCACTATTCCGAAAGGAACCACGATAAAGAAGGCATGGGTACAGTTCGACGTCGATGAGACGAAGGGAGGCACATATCCGGTCTTTCTTTTGATCGATGGTGAACTGAGTGTCAATGCAGCCACGTTTAGTGCAACTGCGCGTGACATTACCAGCAGGCCAAGAACGAAAGCGAATGTGCTGTGGCATGTGCGGGCTTGGACTGTAGAGCATGAGCATGGTCCTGCCCAAGCAACTCCGGACATCGCCTCTATCATCCAGGAGATAGTCAACCAGGACGGTTGGGTTAGCGGCAATTCCTTGGTGCTTATCTTCCGCGACAGCAGCCTCGTTTCCACAGGGATTCGTTGTGCTGAATCTTTCGAGGGAGCAGGATCAAACATTGAGCAAATCCCAACGCTGTTCGTGACTTACTGAGCCGGCGACAATAGCCCTGCTGAGTCAGGGTGGCACGGCTGACCTGAAGGACTATACTCCTCTGGCAGACCAGTAGCTTGGTGAGCAACTAAGGATTTGTATCAATACGGGGCCTATATTGATTGAGTCGGTATAGGCCCCGCTTGTTTTTGGTATTGAGGTGCCATGACGGCATAGGTAGAAACGCCCTAAATAAAACTCGTCTGACGACAGTAAAGATTTGGGGGCTAAATAAATAAGTAATACCAATTGGAGTTAATTCTTGCGCCCTGTCATTCCCGCGAAAGCGGGAATCCATAGGTTTATATGTACTGGATGCCTGCTTTCGCAGGCATGACACAGTGATTGGTAGTCTACCAAAAAGCGCATTTATTTAGTTGGATTGGTATAAGCTTTCGATTGCTGGTTATGGCCAGAGGTGCTGTATGAGCCAGTTGTCGGCGAGGAGGGTAAAGTCTTTGAAGTCGATGCGGCCATCAGCGTTCAAATCGGCGGGGGACATTAGCGGCACGTCGAAAATGCCCGTGCCGTTCGTAGCTACGTAAACAATCTCGGGCTGTGAGAGGGCATAATCGTAGATGCGGAAGTCGTCGAGCAGGCCATCATAGCCGCCATACCAGCCGGAGCCGATTTCAAAGGAGGTGATAGCTGAAATGGGTGAGTATGCGTGCTCGCGGCTGTCGTAAAGGAGGCCGTTGAGGAAAATCTGCATTTTCCCGATGCCGGCATCTTTTGTGAACGCCCAGTGGTTCCAACGGCCGGACCATTGGCTCTTATAGCGGTGGTTTCCACTAAGCCGGCCGTTGAAAGACCAGGGCCAACCGCAATCCCAATTATATTTGCCAGCGTTGTTTTGCCCGTGCCGTGTTTTAACCGCAGAGAACGCTGAGCTCGCCGAGAAAAAATTAAAATTAGAAAGCTCTGCGGTCTCTGCGAACTGGGCGATAGAGATTTTTGCTCCGCAAGAAGAAGAAGCAGAGGCGAAGCAGCCAAGATTAATGGCTATCGCTGGGTCATTAAGACCGTAAGAGTAGTTTGAGCAGCAAACTGTATCGGTGAGATGCGGTGAGTCTGCACCATATTGCCAGAAGGAGATGGTGACGGCGGTGCGGATTTTCGAAAAGAGGGCAGCGGCAGCGGTTATTTCCACAGAGTCTCGGTGACCATCGAAGCTGATTGCCTGGCCAAACACGCCGGGGACGTAGGCTGGGCTGCCACGTACCTGGCCGTGGGCGCTGCCGGCGCTGTCGTTGACGTTATCGTCGAACTTGTACCAGGCGACCGGAGCATTGGGAGCGGCCACAGGATAAATATTGTAACTTTGAACGAGCCAGTTATATGCCATTTCTTCAAGGTCCTCGAAGTCAACGGCACAATCGCCGTTGAAATCGGCAACCGGCCTATTCTCTTGCAGGCACATTGACGGATACAGCCTGATATCATCGAAGAATACGAGACCGCCGCCCCTGGCGGGTGGTTGCGATGTCCCGCAATCGAAGCCGATAGAGATGTGCTCGATGTTACTGAGGTTCACGGCGCGGTTTTGCAGGTCAATTCTCCAGGGCTGCCAGGTTTCTTTGCCGATATTATTAGCATCGCCATCGTATGGCACGACCGCCTCAACGTTGCCGTCACCGAGAATGAAATACATCCGGCCGTTAGTGTTGTTACCTGCTTTGCCGTAGAAGAACAGCTCCAGTGCCTTGACACCGGCTGAGGCCCAATTCTGTGCGGGACTGAAGGAGCAGGTAGCCTCGGAATATAAGAAGTCATTATAATAGTAGCTATAAGCCATCGATTGGCGGCATTTGTGAGAGGGCCCCGGGTCTTCTGAAAGATACACAAACTCTTCTCCGGTTTGTTTCCATTTATTATATAGCGTATATCTGTCGTAAGACTCGAAATCATCCACGACAATATAGTCAGCTACAGTAAATCTCCAGAGCTTGCCTATCCAGGGGCTGTTGGGATGGGCGCTGTTGACCTCGTCGATTCTCCAGTAATAGGTCTTACCTAATTCAAGGCCGATGGGAGCAAAGCTGTTGGCATCCTGCGGCGTTACGGGGCTGCTGAGGGGGGTTGCCTTGGAGGGTATATCACCTGGAGCTGTGCCGAGATGGACGATGTGTTTTGCTGCGGAAAGTCCCGGCGACCAAGTGAGGACTGCATCTGTGGGCACATTTTTGGCGCCATCGAAAGGATAGGGATTACAGGCGGTATAGCCACAGGCGGTGTAAGTTCTCGCACGCACAGAGCCTAAGTCGAAGCCTGGCGAGCCGCCTCTGAGGTCTATTCCGAGGACGCGTACCGCCGATGGTACAAACGGCAGGGAAACGTCGGCAATATCAAAACCGAGTATGGTCGGGCCGAATCCATCGATATTTGGGACGGAAGCCATGCCAAGTAAATACTCCTGGCCGCAGCCGTCTGTAATGAAAACGAGAGCTTGTTCGCCAACGGCGTCCAGCTCTACGAGGACTATATCATCTCCCGGGCCGTCGACGAGCCTGCCGCGAAATTTCAATTCAACCCAATGGTCTATGGGCACAGTAACCCCTGATACGTTTAATGTCGGGGGCGGCCCAACAAGCAACTGCTCCGGAATTACCGGAACCGGCCAACGTCCCTCAGCATCCATACCCGTCCAGCAGCCGTCGTTGTCGGCATCATAGGCATCGAGCAGATAACAGGGATATTCCAACGCCGTTTCCCCAGCTAAAGCTGCAGTGCAAGGCGTAAGAACGACAGAGATGACGGCTAAGGTTAGTAAGCAGGATTTTTCCATTCTTACCCTCCAGCCAGCCGTAGAGCTGACTTGGGAAATATCGATGTACATATAGCTCGAGTTTGCTAAAGAATTATATCATTTCTGCACACACGGTACAAGAGAAAAATCGCATTGGGATTAGAAGTGTGTGACCAGATTTTATGGCAGCCCCCTGTCATTGCGAGCCCCGACTTGTCGGGGTGTGGCAATCTCAAGACTAATAATGCAAAAGATTGCTTCGGTCGCTTCGCTCCCTCGCAATGACAACAGCAGATAAAATCGTCTCAACAATACTGTTACGCAACGCCACGGAAATTAGTCACACACGATTAGAAACGGATATAGCCTGACAAACTTCGCAGAAAAATTCTTGATATGCGAGGGATTGTTGGTAAACTTGCGGCGACAGTAATCGTATTTCGTATGACAGTGTGTAAAATCACCGGTAACAATAGCCAAACAAAAGACCATTAAAAGAGGTACCGACAATGACTGATTATTCTGTAAGCCCGGCAGGTGAGAAATTTGCTCTTCCTGGGGAGGAGCAATACGCTGCCGAGTTCAAACGTATTGAGTCGCTAGTAAAGGCGGCACGCAATGAGAACAAAGAAATCGTTGTAGTGATGGGCGTGGGGTTTGTAGGAGCGGTTATGGCTGCTATTATTGCTGATACAGTTGATAAGAAAAGCGGCAAGCCCTGCAAGTTCGTCATCGGCTGTCAAAGGCCCAGCACTCGCAGCTACTGGAAGATACCGCTGCTCAACAAAGGGCAGTCGCCGGTTAGGGCTGAAGACCCGCAGGTCGAGCCGATGATTGCCCGCTGCGTACTCGAGAAAAAAACGCTCGTGGCCACCTACAACAGCGACTGCCTCAGACTGACCGATTGTGTGGTCGTGGATGTCCAGTGCGATTATACAAAAAATGACCTGGGCAATATGCGAACCGGCAGGGTGGAGATGAGCGCACTGGAGGCGACGATAGAAACCATCGGCCAGAAGGTGCCGGCCGGTTGCCTGACACTAATCGAGACGACGGTGGCACCGGGCACAACGGAGTTCGTGGCGTGGCCGATTCTGAAAAAGGCCTTTGCAGCACGCGGTATAGACACAGAACCACTGCTGGCTCACAGTTTCGAACGTGTTATGCCCGGCAGACAATATGTCTCTTCAATACGGGATTTCTGGCGGGTCTGCTCCGGCTGTAACGGCCAGGCGAAAGAACGCGTCGAGAAATTCCTGCGAGAAGTGCTGAACACCGAAGAATATCCACTGACCGTTATGGACCGGCCGATTGAGTCGGAGACCGCTAAAATCGTTGAGAATTCTTTCCGAGCAACTATCCTGGCATTCCTTAATGAGTGGAGTTTGTTCGCAGAGCGTAACGGTGTGGACCTGATTAAGGTCATCAAGGCAATCAAGGTCCGGCCCACGCACAACAATATCATATTTCCGGGACCGGGCATCGGCGGATACTGCCTGCCCAAAGATGGAGGGCTGGGGTACTGGGCATATAAGCATATTCTCGGATTCGATGATGACATCTTCAAGATGACAACAATGGCAATTGACATTAACGACACGCGCGGCCTTAACGTAGCGACGCTAACGAGAGATGCCCTTCGAAATATGGGTCGGCAGATAGCCGGCGCGACCATACTTTTGTGCGGAGCCAGCTATCGGCAGGATGTCGGCGACACGCGTTATAGCGGCTCAGAGACAGTCGTTCGTAAACTGACCGAGATGGGGGCCGAAATGCGGGTGCACGACCCGTATCTCGAACACTGGTACGAGCTGGAAAAACAGGATAGCTATCCGGCGCCGGGCCGCTCTTTAGCGAGGTTTTTCCGCAATCAAGACTATCTGGTAAATATCCGGGTTCAGCACGACCTTGCCGGTGCGCTCAAGGGTGCTGCGGCAATCATATTAGCGGTGCCGCATGCCCCTTACCTGGAGCTCGAACCTGAAAAGATAGTTGAGTGGGCGGGCCGGCCTCTGGCAGTGGTCGATTGCTTCGGCATATTAGAAGACGAGAAAATCCGTCGGTATTTCGAGCTTGGGTGCGAAGTAAAAGCCTTGGGCCGAGGACATATCCAGCGAATAAAAGAAGACGTGCGGAGAAAGGCGGGGAGCTAAAGTTTATTCGCCGGCAGGGCGGTAATTGACGAGCTTGTCGAGATTTGCCTGACCGACTCTTGGCCTGCGATATAATTATTTCATATCCGGATTTAATTATAACTTTGGGCTTCAGGGGGTGGTTTTTCAGCATCGGCTGGAGCGCTTGATTAGACGACACCCTGGGCAGATGACTGCATCAACACATCTTTTATTGTTGCATTACAGTCAACGAATCTAAATATGGCTTAAGCTTTTTAATAGCAGCCTTGCGTTCTACAGACCATTCCGGACACGTCTCGAATGGCAGTTGCCAGTTAGGTTTTAGATTAGCAAGCATCACTAATTCTTCTTCAACCCTGCGGGCCAAGCCCAAGTCAGCATAGGCTGCCGCGAGGAACACTCTCGACGTAACATGCTCTGGCCGGCGACGAATCGCTTCCTGTAGACAGATAATTGCTTTAGCCTGTTGATTACTAAATAGGAGGCACATGCCTTGATCTGCGAAAGCTAAGTCACGAATTCCACCAACATGCCATTTTCCCACGTATGCCCAATGGCCCGCGGCATGATTATATTCTTTCTTTTCGGTAAGTTTCCGTGCAAACCAGTAACGCGCATCAACGTTGTGGTAGTCAAGAACCACTGCTTGGTTAAGGATGCGCAGTTGTTCATCAATGGTCTGCGTTTTCTCGTTGAGGGTCTGAAGGATTTGAGCAGAACGCCAAGGGTCGTACCAGGCGTGCTTGATGTAGCTCCCTGCGTATAACGCCAAAACCAATCCGGCAAGGCAAATACCCGCTACAGCGAAGCTCTTAATCACTCTGCACGCGCTGAACTCTCGTGACAGAAAGCGTCCTTTCATAATGTTTCCTCCTTTCGGCTAACTATGTATATATGGTTTAGGTATAATAATATTTTATGCTTTATAAATGCCAGCAAAAAAGACAACTGATTTTAAGCAAAAAATTGAGAGCTATATCGAGCTTTGCCTGATGGATTCAAGGCTGCCACTGTTAGACTTGAATCCGCTTTTTCAGGATTGTCCACAATTCGTGTTTGAAATGCCGCAAAATCCTTCCAAATCCTGGCTCTTGAATTGTGATACAGTCACAAATTTGCTATAATGCTATTATCGTTCTTGTGTGAATGCCGAGTGGTTTTCTTTAAAGTGCATCTATTTATTGCTCTGTCACAGATGTATTGATGGATTGAATATTTTATGAAAGGTGTTATCCCGAGCCTGCAAGAGACGAGTCCAGGGTCTATTAAAACAGATTCCTCGACTCCGCCCCCGTGCTTTCTTTCGAAAGCAAGAGGGGGGCTGCGCTCGGAATGACAATCCCTCAAATCGTACGTGAAAGAGAATTAGACTACGAGAGGGTTTGGTGGGCGGTAAAAATTTAGCCGCAATAAGGAGGAGCGAAATGGGCGTGAGAATGAACCAGAACAATTGGCTGGTGATGTCGATATTCCTGCCGGTTTTCTCCGGTAATGTCACCGGCTGGGCCGCTCCGGAGTATTATGTTGCCACAGAAGGCGACAATGCTGCGAGGATTGTCCCGCTCCCACTCGGCCCCAGCGTCTTCCTGTCGGAAACAGGAGCGGGGGCGGGGTTCGCCCTGACAAGCAAGCCTCCGCAGAGACGAGATGATATAGTATTTCAACGCCAGCGTAATCATCCTTTTCTTATCGTGAGGGAAACGGACTATCCGGCCCTGCGTGCACTTACGGGACAATCGCCGTGGAGCCAGATGAAGGCCGATGCAATCAGCGATGTGCAGACACTTGTCTATAATCCGGCGGATGATTACGGAAGAAAGACGAGTAGGATGGGAGACATCGTCAGTGCCGGCGCTCTGGCGTATATTCTCGACCCGCCCAACAGCTCAACTTACATCAGCAAGGTTTACAACACCATGGTGAACTACTGGCCCGAGCTGCGGGCGGGCTTAGACAGAAGCGAACACTCTTATACCGTAGCTCCGGGCAGCGCGTTTTTCATGTCCGTTCTGGCACTGGATATTATGTACAACGACCTGACGGCCGCTGAGCGAGGCGACATCGAGGCCAAACTTCAACAGGTGGCCGACTGGTACAATTCTACGACCACCTCCTGGCGGTTAAACTTATATGGTGTGCGCGGAATATGGGCCCTCTATAAGGGCGACCGCGGCGCCATCGATAAAGCCAAGAGGGACTATCGCAACGAACTGATGAGCCAGTTGACCGATGACGGCGTCTTCAACAGCTCGATGTCGTACGCCGGCGCACGGCTTGGCGGGACGCGGTTTGCTAAAGCATACTTTATGGACGTTCTCGAATTTACCGGAGAGGACAACAGCTATTATTCCGACAGCACGATACAGGCTTTTATGGAATGGCTGTACGGCTATTCGACTACACCGTTCAGATTGTATTATACTTTTGGCGACACGTCGCCGACAGGTAACTCACAGATGACGGGGCCCGGCCAGTATCGTGTCCACCGGTTCTCAGCCGAGGCGGAGAAGTACGCGGCGTGGAACAATGACGGGTGGTCTGCGCCAGGACGGCTGCTTCATTATATCTTCATGACTAAGCCGTTTACCCAGCCGAAAAGGGCAACAAGCCGAATATTCCCGGATGGTGGGGCGTGGTTTATCGAGGCCGGCGATTCGGAGCGTGCCCTTGCCGGGGCCCTGTGGAACTGCAGGTCCGTTACCGGTCATGCGCATAAAGATGTTGATGCGATTGCTCTGGCGGCCTATGGAGAGCACGTCCTGCGGAACTCGGGCTATTGCGGCTGGGGCGAGGGCGCGCTCGGTTACACGTGGGATTACGTCCACGATTATGCTGAGTCGAGCAATACGGTTCTTGTCGATGGCGCCGACCACGTTGCCAAGATTGGGGCGGGTATAACCGAAGGCTTCACTGCCCCTTATTTCGATTACGCAAGCGGCGACTCAGGTAAAGCGCTTTCCGGCGGGCGCCACCGGCGAAACCTCGTGTTTATCCATACCCGTGGGGACATCAACGGCTACTGGATTCTTTTCGACCAGGTCAGTGCTGATAGGCGAAGCAGTCTGGTGAACGTTGTGTTACACCCTAACTCGAATAATTACACCATTGTTTCAGCGGATGCAGAATATAGGTGGAAGATTGGCCCATACACAAACAGCAGCCACGATGTTTATCTGAGCATCTTCCTTGGCACCGCCCCCGTATCGACGAGCATCAAGGATGGGCTTTTAGCTTCCTTTAGCGACGAATCTTTTGTCGGCCGGTATCTGTACTCGACCTACGATACGGACAGAAATGGCAGTCGCAATATCGTGACGATTCTGTTTCCGCATGATGACACGCACGCTAAGGCGGCGATGACGAGAATCTCGGCAAGCGGTTACACGGGAGCGAGCGTTGCCCTGACTCGCTCCGTTGAGGACATCGCGCTGGAATCTGCCGGGACGAGCGTGGTCAGGTATAACGGCGTTTCATTTATGGCCCTCTCGGCCTGGTACCGCTTAGAGCAAGGATTGCTGAGCTCATATTTCGTGCGCAAAGGACGAGCTTTGGACGATGGTTCTACTCCTCGTGTGGGGTTTGAGGCTCTGGAAGATGTCAGTATTTATCTCGATGGTACAGGCGGCAGGATTATTTCTCCTGACACTCTTGTTACGTTTTATTGCCCTGGGATAGTTGGCGTGCTCCTCGGCGGCTCACCCCTATCGAATGTCAGCTCAGGTACCGACTGGGTGCAGGTGAGGATACCGTCCGGAACACACGAGATAGAGTTCGATACCCTGCCTTCTCTGCCCTGACAGAAAGGTGGGGCAAGCCCCACCCTAATTTTCTTCCCTATTTTCCTCTTAAATGAACTTAAAACATGACGCTTATCAATGAATCTACCTATACCTTCTGTCCATAAACAAGATAACTTTTTCGTACTTGGCCTGCGGCAGAGCTTCTTTCAATATTTTGCGGATTTCCCGTAAAGGAGTCCGCAGGGTGGTATGTGTGATGACGATATGCTCGTTTTGCAGGTTTTGCAGCAGGGCGGCGAATTCATCGATGTGCATATGCTTTCCGGCCTCGGCCCTTCCGGCATGTTCGTCCTCGTAGAACGTACACTCGGCAATTAAAATCTTACTTTCTGCGATGTATTTCAGTTGCGAAAAGTCGACATACTGCGTATCGCCGATGTAGCTGACAATTGAAATCTCAAGCGGGTAGTCAATTTCGACGCCCTGCTTTTTTAACTCAACAATCTGTGGTCCGGTAAGGGCGGCATACTCAGGCTTAATCTTTTTTCGCTTTTCGATTACGCTGTAACCAACCGAGCCTTTGCTGTGCTTTGTTGGGAATACACGCGTGAAGAGATTCGGCTTTATCTGGTATTCATCGCCGGGCTTAACGCCGACGAGATTGGCAGGTATTTTGCTGCCGTCCAGGTGGCCCCAGGCGTCGATTATGTCCCTTATGTGCCCAAGCAGATTTTCAGGAGCTAATATCGTTCCCGGGGACTGGCCGGTAAAATTTCGCTGAGATAGATAATATGCAATACCGCCGGCGTGGTCCATATGTCCATGCGTGAGCAGAATATTATTTATGGAGATAATCTGGTCGGGGGCTTTGCCGACATCGAAGCAGACATCCAATTGCGGGACTGCGACCACGGTCTCCTCGCCTGCAACGGAATAGCCGATGATTTCCAAATCGTCTATCTTGATATGTGCTAAGTTATGGCTCGCCATATTCGTTACGCGTCATGCGTATTGCGTCGTGCGTTAGCTAAAGCAATATGCAATACGAATTTGTTTTTCGTTTTCTCAATAGTAGAGCCGATAGGTGATTAAGTCAATTTGTTTTTGACTTTACTTGCAAATGTCGGTAGAAGCGTTACCATAATACGCAATACGCACGACGCAAGACGCAATACGAGATAAAAACTATGCCTGATAAACGGACACACAGAGGCCCACATCCGGCAGACGAAAAATTATTCGCTGAAAATAAAATCAGCGATTTGCGGGCTGCGCTTGTTGATTTTTCACTTCTGCTGACAAAGGGTTATGCGGAAAAAAGTGCCCTGAAATTAGTCGGTGACAGGTTCTCGCTTACCGAAAGGCAAAGATTAGCCATTATGCGAAGTGCCTGCTCCGACCAGCAGCTTGCCTCTCGAAACCAGCGTTGCGTTGCACTAAAGACTCTTGCCGGTCAGCCAATTGTCATCGATGGTTATAACGTATTGATTACTATTGAAGCGGCGATGAGCGGCGGAGTGATTTTTAAGGGACGCGACGGCTGCTATCGAGACCTGGCGAGCATACACGGAACATATCGCAAAGTTACCGAAACGATACCGGCTGTGCAGCTTATAGGCCAGTTTCTACAAGAAATCAAAGTAGATGAAGCGCTCTGGCTGTTGGACAGCCCCGTATCCAACAGTGGCCGACTAAAAACGCTGATAGGTGAGCTGGCTGGAAAAGGTAATTGGAACTGGGAGATTGAACTTCTTCTGAGCCCCGATGCAAAGCTGATAAAAAGCGCTGCTGCTGTGGCGAGCAGTGACAGCGTTGTGCTTGACGGCTGCAAGAGATGGACAAACCTGGCCGCTGAGATAATCACACAGAAATTTCCCTCTGCGACCGTTCTTGACCTTAGCCCTGTACAGGTCCTGAATGCCTCGAAATAGATAAGGCGTAAACGCAATTCCGTGGTTTTAAGATTCAGTTATTCAGACGCCATGTAGTCTGCCACCGCACTTCAAAGCCATTGTTGGTGAACGTCAGCGGCAGCCAAAGATAACGCGAGTCCGGCAGGTCATTCTGATTCCAGCGGTCTGCCATGAGGATGAACGTGCCGGGCTTATCTGCCACCGGAAAAATAAACGTACTCTGCCCGCGGAACGTTACCTCTGCCTCCGGGCCTCGGCAGGGATTGCTCAGCTCCTTCCACGGACCCCAAATGGACTCCGCCACCGCCGACCGTGCGGCATTCGGCGCCCAGCCTGTGCAGCCCGATGCCATCAGGTAATATCGTCCCTGATGCTTGAACACAGCCGGCGCTTCCATAGACCTGCCCTCGAAAACCCGCACAAACCGACCTGCGGGCTTTAAATAATCATCCGTCAGCAAGGAAATGTGCATTGTGGCGTTATCTTCCGATGCATGAAAAAGGTACGCCTTCCCATCTTCATCCATGAATACCGTCATGTCCCTGCTCATCGCGCCATCCGGACGAAAACTGACGACGTACCGAAAGGGGCCTCTGGGTGAGCTGCTGGTTGCGACTCCGGCGTGCGCAAGTTGGTAATCCTGCGAATCAACGTGCATCCACATAACAAATCGTTTTGTGGCCCGGTTGTATAATACTTTTGGCCGTTCCAAGACCTTGCTTGTGTGAAGGTCGTGGTTGGGGTCATCCTGAACTGCCGGCAGCACGTTCCCCTCGTACTTCCAGTTGTACAAATCCTGGGACGAATAGCAGGAAATCCCTACCGTTTCCACCCGCGTTCCGCCCCAACTGCGATTGCATTCCGGCAGCCAGGTCTTTCCGGTTTTGATTTCCCCGTACCAATAATAAACTTTGTCGTAATACAGGATTCCGCCGCCGTGCGCATTGATAGGGACACCGCTGGTATCGGTCCAGATTTCTCCCGGCTTAAACTCTGATTGTTCCAGCGGCATAGTAGTTAAGTAGGAAGTGCCGATAATATGATCGGTAACATGAGTAAATGCAGGGAATTTAAACTCAAAATCTTCTTTTGTTAACGGTGAAATATCTATTTCTTCTAATTTAATAGTAGTAGGCTCAGTTATATCCCCAAAGCAGAGTTCTATTTTTCCTGGGAACCAGATACCACCGGCAAACTCCTTAAATTCACTCCAATTAATTTGCCAGAAGTCGCTTCCATCTGAGGTTCGAACTATTTTAAATTTTATGGGTAAATAGTTTTTCTCCGGCAATAACCATACATAGTGACTAAAAAGACTCTCTTCCTTTTTAAGACTTATTTTAATTGTTTTGAATCCATCGACAAGCTCTTCACCTTGAATTTTTGCCATCTCATTTGGATCATTTAATAAATCTGTCAACTTAGTTTTACGATTAACTCGGTAGAAACGATAATACGGGTTTTCGCTTGTTTTGTACAATTTCGGATTATGACCCTCGTGGAGAGCGGCCATATGATAACCATGCTCATTTTTCTCATGTTCAAGATACCTTGTTATCTGCCCATTATATGACCTGGCTATCCCAATCGGGTCTTTGTCATCGTCCCATGTTTTGCCTTTTTGCTTTCTCTCGTCAAGCAGTACATATCCTTCTGATTTTTTTTGGGCAAAAGTACCTTTTACAAATTCCAGGTTTCCTTGTTCATCAAGTGGGTATGTATAAGTATATTTTAATTTAATGCTATCTATCTGTTTTTCATAAGCATCCATTATAGTTGTGATTGTTTTGATATCATACTCTGCTCCGGGTGAAATTCCAAAACATGAAAAGATAACCAATGCTATCAATTTGCCCATTTTACCCATTGTCATAATCTCCTTGTTATTGATGTCCAGGATTATTAAATTTAAAAATTGTAGAATTCTGGGGGGCACCATATATTTTTTTCCTGTTTCTCGTCAAGGCGGCCCAGCTCCGCTGGAGGCGACATGCCTTCTGCTTCAACCGTGGTGCGTTATTCGTATTGAGTGTTGCGTCCTATACACCACGCAAGACAAGTTACCGGTTGTTGCATTTAATCTCTTACTTTTCTAAGCTCTTCGGCATCGAGCAAATCTTGAGGCCTGCTGCTGGCCTCTTTTGATTTTATTAAATCCGCTTTCGATATGAATGGAACGACCAAATCCTCAACCTGCACCTTTTCCCGATTTGCCCATGAGGCTTCGAAGGTCACCCCAGGTATAGACATCATGACATCCAGGCGGAATGGAGGATTGCCCATTTGGTAAAAGTAACCCTCTTGGGTAAAATCAACCGGAGTCAGACCCTTTAGAGGTGCACCAAATTCCTTCAGCGCTGTATAAACCGCCTTTGCATTCTCCTTATCGGTGGATATCCATAGGTCCAAGTCTTTTGTGAAACGTGGTTCGGTGTATTTCATTATCGCATACCCGCCGACCACGAGATAGCGGACTTTATGCTTTTCCAAAAGACTCAACAGTTCTTTGAAGTCTGGGCTTGTCAACATGTCCGTGCCTGATCATCAAATAATCCATTATCATGTCGAGCGCTGCGCTGAAAATGGCTTGATCTCCCTGCCGTTGCCAGAACTCGATATCGAAGCGGTTTTCGTTATCACCGAACCGTCCGTATGATTCTCTTATGTCTCGCATATTCTTTCTTATAAGGGACTAAACGCCAGCGAAAGTAAAAAACATCCTACCCCATATCATATACGTACAATATTGGGTCGTTTCGAATGCTCCCATTACATCGTGAGTCTTAGAGACCTCCAACAATTGGTTTTTGTTCGTTTATAATAAAAATGATAGCACTGAACTTCTCAAAAAGCAAAAGAAATTGTCCTTAAAATCTCGAATTCAAGTGAGAGGATTGGGATTCACAGAGACCCTTTGTACGTAGATGACCAGCCGAGCAGAGCGCGAAGTTTTTGGCCGGGATTGAATTTGAAGGCACAGCTATCTCGTCTTCTATCCAAATAGAAGCCACCAAACCCAGGCAGTGTTATTCCTTTTCCACTTCGGAAAGAATCGTACATAGTATCGAGCACAGCATCGACCCATATCTGAGCTACCGTCTCTTTAGCCTTCATACGTTTCGCAACCCGTCGTACAAACTCGTCCTTATTGATACGTTCAGCCATAATTATCGCTTCTCCATAACTATCTTGTTGCTCTCCGTTCCAAATATCTTTCCAGCTTGTTCAGAATGACCAAAAGGGCGGTCAGTTTGAGTCGAGCAGTTCCTGAATCATATCGAGGTTTATCTGCTCAAGAGAATCGCAAACTAAATCTGCTTGTGAGAGATTAGCGGCGGCTGTGGAATTTGTGACGGCGATACATTTGGCGCCGGCAGCCTTTGCGGCCTGTACGCCGCTTGGTGCATCTTCAAATACCACGCAATCGGCAGGCCTGATGCCCATTCGGCCGGCGGCAATAAGAAAAAGCTCCGGGTCGGGCTTTTTACTTTTTACCTCACTGCCGGTGACATAAACCATCTTTTGATAAGGGACTTTTGCAGATTCCAGAATAGCACGAGATAGCTCAAGTGTAGCCGATGTGGCAATGGCCAAACGAAATTCATGCCTGTGCAGCGCCTCGTTTATCAGCTCCAGCACACCCGGAAAGGCAGGCAGCGGTTCTTCCTGAATTGCTTTTATCAGATACTGCTCACGCAGCTTAGCTGCGTCCTTGAGCTGTTGGTCGGTCAGTTTCACAGCGTGGACTTCAGCCGCCGCCTGGATATATCGTTCAGCCCCTTTGCCGATGCCGGCTTCAAAATCCTCCGGCTTGACGCTTCTTAGGCTGAACATGTCCTCGAAAACTTTAATGGTAGCCTTGGCATTTACCGGCTCGGTATCGGCAATTACGCCGTCAACATCGAATATCAAACCGTATAATCGGGGCATATCAAAATCAAAAAGCCAGAAATCGCTTGGAATCTCGACTTGTCGCAAGTCAAAGATTGCCACGCCCTCGCTGTGCTCGGGCTCGCAATGACATTTACATTTTGCATTTTAATATGTCATTTTGACTTTTGCACTTTGATTTTTGATATTTCTTGCTGCGTTTTTATATGGCGGAGAAATGTAATTTTTTTAGGATAAAAAATATTAGACTTGAGTGTCTGAAAAGGTAGGTTGTTTTGAATTGTGATGAAATTTTGAAGGCCGTGGGCCGCTGGTGGCCCACGGCCGAACAATGTAGCATATACGCCCCCCCTCGCGCAAACTCCGATAACGTATATGCAAATGTATGTTGGCAATTAACGATAGAGCCGATACTACTTTTTAAAACCGCTTGCGTAGCAATGGTCAGCTTCGTTACAGTTTAGGCATCGGTTTGAAGCTACTGGAGCTGTCTTTCATCGAGCTTTTGTTTTATGAATTTTCCTGCGCGAATGGCAGCATCCTTGCCGAACTCAACGCACTTGTGCATCGCCGTATTGAAGGATTTTGCGAACTCGTCCGACTTGAATGCTGAGTACACGAAGCTCTTTTCATCATTAATTTGGCAGGCACGGCCCTGGGGCACAGGTGCAAGGCAGTAGATTGCAGTCGCAAAGCCGGCGAAATAGACTACCAGCAAAAAAAGGAATTTGATTCTCCAGCCTCTCATAAAGATTCTCCCTTCCTAAGGCACATTTTATCGGCCTGTTCTCTGTAGGCCTTTTAGTGATTTGCCTCTATCAAATATTTAACATAAAAAGCCGCAAATGCCAAGTGCAAATTTGAGATTTTGTTCTTAGTTTTTGTTGCGATGATATGATATAATTTTGCTAACGAGGATAGATTAAGTTTCTGGGGCTAAAAACGTAATGGATACGAAAAAGAAAGTAGAGTACTGGTTTGATATGGCTCATTACGATTTGGTAAGCGCAAAAGTAATGCTGGAATCAAAAAGGTTTCTATATGTCGGCTTTCTTTGCCATCAGGTGGTAGAGAAATGTCTGAAAGCCTACTTCTGGCATACTAAGAAAAAAGAGCCGCCTTATAGTCATAATCTTCTCTTGCTTTCGGAAGCATCAAAATTTGATAAACTCGCGGACGAGGAACATTTTTTACTTTTCAATGAGCTTATGCCGCTTAATATACAGGCTCGCTATCCTGAGGACAGAGAGCTTTTATTAAAAACGCTCAACGTCGGGAAATGCAAAGAGCTTTACGTAAGAACAAAGAGATTTTACGCATGGATAAAAAAGTTATCAAAATAGCAAAGCTTTACGCACGGAAGGTAAAAAGTCTTATGCCAGTAAGTATGGTTGTGCTTTACGGCTCACACGCCAAAGGCACCGCTGGAAAAAACAGTGACATAGATATAGCTGTAATTGTGGATAAATTTGATGGTGATTACCTCAAAATTAGTGCTGAATTATTTAATCTTGTTCGCTCTGTAAATAAACGCATTGAACCTGTGCTTTTGTGCCGGGAATACGACAAAAGCGGGTTTTTAGAAAACGTCCTTAAAAATGGCAAGATTATTTACAAGGCGAAAAATTAACATCGTTTTTTGACGCGGTTTAACACAGATTTACGCTGTTTAGTCGCAGATAAATAATCAATAATCAGTTGCTAATAACCCCGCAATGAATTGCACGGCTAAATATTTTTGAGATTGCCACGTCGTCCCGATTTATTGTGCCTCCCCACAATGACGTGCCGACTCCCTTCGGGCTATGGAGGGCAGTTAAACGCCAGGCAAATTCTCGTCTAAGAATTCTTTTAATGTTTTACAAACAATTGCAACTTGAGCATAAGTGAGATTATTATAAAACGGCAGGGCGATAGTGAGGCTGCTGACGGATTCGGCAATGGGGAAATCACCGGGCTTATAGCCGAACCGCTCGACCATAAACCGCTGGAGATGCACAGGTGGGAAATAATTGCCGACCTGGATATTGCGGCTTTTCATAGCCAGCAAAATTCGGTCTCGCTGCTCTAAAGTGAAACCATCGGCAAGCCGGACAACAAAAACAAACCAGCAAATATCGCAACCATCCGGCTCGGCAGGCACTATCAGTCGTTCGTCATCTGCGAGCATTTCCTGATACCATTTTGCGACCTGCCGGCGTTTGGCCTTAATTTGGTCTATTCTCGAAAGCTGCACAATTCCAAGAGCGCAATTGATGTCACTGAGTCGGAAGTTATAGCCTAACCGTACGTGACATAACCAACTATTATCTTTTTCTCTTCCTTGGTTGCGAAGCGATAAGCATATATCTGCCAGTTCGTCATCGTCGGTCAGAATCATTCCGCCCTCGCCGGTGGTGATTTGCTTATTGGGATAAAAGCCGAATACACTCATCGTCCCGAATGTCCCTACTTTTTTTCCGTTCAATGCCGAGCCTAAAGCTTCACAACTATCTTCGATTATCCTCAGATTGCGTTTTTGAGCGATTTCGCAGACCTTGTCGAGGCCGGCAGGATTGCCGAAAACCTCCACCGGCAAAACGGCTTTTGTCTTCTCGGTAATCTTAGCTTCAATCCCAGCAGGGTCGATATTCAGACTTACAGGGTCGATATCGACAAAGACCGGGGTGGCACCAGCCATCATAATGGAAGTTGCAGAAGCAATGAAAGTAAACGGCGTAGTAATGACCTCATCGCCCGGCCTGATGCCCAATGCCAGCATACATAAAAACAAGCCGCTTGTTCCACTGTTGACGGCGACAGCCCGTTTTGTGCCGATGTACTCGGCGAAAGCCTGCTCGAATTCTGCCAGTTTCGGGCCGAGCGAAAGCCGTGGAGTGCGAAGCAGGGCACAGACCGCCTCGATTTCTTTCTCGGTGATATCCGGCCGAGATAAATATATCTGCATAACAAAGTCTCCAGCCTGCCCTATTTGTTTTTGCAGCCGGTCTCGCCGAAGTCGAAGCAAAACAATGGGTGCATAAGCATACAACAGCACAGCGACTACTAACGAAATTGTAATGCCTGTAGGCGGTAAATCAATTGGGAATTGGTAACTTATAATTGGTAATTACCTGGACATTTAACCAATTACCTTTTAACCAATTACTATTTAACTAAGAACTTATGGGACGCAGTTCTGGCGGGATAACTGTTTATTTGTCCCTGCTGCTTATCTTTTACAAGGCAAAACGGTTGGGGCTTGAAAATTACGATTTCTATATTAAACAGCCTTTGATTTAAAACCGAAAAAGAATACAGCATAAAATACATAGTGAGTGATGGGAATCAAAAAATGGCAAAAGGCAAAAACGTACTTACGACAGGCGACGTTGCTAAAATTTGTCACGTTGCTCCTCGAACAGTCTCTAAGTGGTTTGACAATGGCCAGCTAAAGGGCTACCGCATACCCGGCAGCAAGGACCGGCGAATACCTGTCAGCGAATTGATTCGCTTTATGAAAGTGCACAATATGCCCATAACCGGACTATCTGTCGGCAAAATCCGGATACTCATAGCAGACAGCAATGCGAAAGCTGCCTCGGCTTTGGCCGATGCTTTGCGAAGCAGGGCAGACTACGAAGTGCAAAGCGTCCAGAGCAATTTTGAGACCGGAGCGCTCGTCCAATCATTTATGCCCCATGTGGTGCTGGTAAGCCTTTTGGCAGAAGGCATAGATGCGGCTGGTATCTGCCAGGGCATTCGTGCCAACGAGGATTTGCAGACTATCAAGGTTATAGCGATTGCGAACCGGTTAAGCGAGTCTGAGACGGCGGCTTTGCTGCAAAAGGGCTTTGACGCTTACATACCTTACTCTGCCGATGCCACCGAGGTCATCAAGAAGATTGAAGAGGCGACCGCAATTATCTATTAGTCTGGCATGTCTCTAATAATCTTTGAAATTTCTCATCCATTGCGGCCAGTCAGACGGCTGGACAAGGCCGGCTCTGGTGTAGGGTCCTGATGTGTTGAAGTTGCGATGCCACCTCAGTGTCCACAGCTCTTTGATTCCGACCTTTCTGGTCGTCCAATCCATAAAGAGGACGTTTATGCCACCTTCGTGCCGGTTGATGCAGAAAATGCGTATTTCATCTCCAGATGTGCCAACTCCTGTTCGTGGCTCCCCCTCATACGACGGAGGATTATCCTGTGGGTACGGCTGGCCGTCACAACGCCACACGCCATCAGCCATAACCGGTGCGTTGTTTATGCCTTGCTGATTGGTATTTCTCCAGTAATCTTCGAGACTTCGCCCGCCGCTTGTATCCTTACTATCGTAAATCCACTCATTTAGTGTATAGCTGCCGCAAGATTTCTGGCCATCTTCAATGATTGCATAGCGGATTGGCGCCCCCTCTGACTTTCTTTTTGTGGCTGCCGGGCAGTAGAGCAGCTTTTCATTTTTAGAGTAGTATTCAACAAGCTTATCCATCCATTCAAAACCGAGATAATTGGGGAATTTGCTATTGTTTTCTTCGGTGTACATTGCCCAGACAAGGCCCCATTGTTTCAGATTGGACTGGCAGGTAATCGTTCTTGCCTGTTTCTTTACCCGCTGTAGGGCCGGCATCAATATCGCCATCAGCAGTGCGATAATGGCGATTACCACCAGAAGTTCTATTAACGTAAACCCGCCAAACGTCTGGCGGGTAAAGCCCTTTAGAAATCTTTTATATGCCCCATTAGAAATCTTTATTTCTAATGGAGTTAAATCCGTTCGTCTGTCCATAATGACACCCTTTTTTCTACTAACACTCCGCTTAATATTATGGATGTGCAAGACCTGTTTCTTGTTCCGTCAATCTGGTTTTTTCGTTTCTTTATCTATTTTACTGAAAAGAAAGTATACTTCAAATCTGATTCTTTTACAATCGAAAAGTCAGGCCTATAGAGTATCAAAGTGATTTATTCTTCAACCGTGAATCAATAAGAAAGGCCGGTATTTTGGACCGGCCTTTTTGTACAGTGGTTATTTTTAGTAATCTTTGAAACCTTTCATCCATTGCGGCCAGTCGCTTGGCTGGACAAGGCCGGCTCTGGTCCATGAGCCCGTTGTAACGAACGTGCGATGCCACTTCAACGTCCATAACTCCTTGAGTCCTACCTTTCTAACGGTCCAATCCATAAAAAGACTATTTATAAAGGCATTGTGCCGATTGATGCAGAAATGCTGTATTTCGCCTGATGTGCCCTTATCGCCCCAGCCGAACGCATCGGCAAATGTGGGAGGCATATCGGTATCGCGTGGCCAGGCATCCATCCATGTGGAGTCGGCGAAGACAGGGATATTATTTTCGTTTTTAACGCCCTGGACGTTTTTCCAGAACCATTCTTTTTTACGGTCGCCACGGTCAGCTTTCATATAACTAACCCAGCTATTTTCGCTATAGCTGCCCTCAAAACGTAGCTCACCTCCTTCTGGAAGGTCGACGTCTCGCCACCAAGCCTTGAACGTGCCCCAGTCGCCGGGTCCGAGCACAAGTCTCCTGGCGGTGGGGCAGAAAAGCATGTCCCAGTTATCCTTGTAATATGGGCGCAGCGCATTCATCCACAATGCACTCTCACCTATGTCCCAGCCCCGATAGAAATAACCATCGTTATCGTTTGTATACATCGAAAACATAAGGCCCCATTGTTTGAGGTTCGCCGCACAACCAACAGCCTGGGCCTGTTTCTTTACCCGACTCAGCGCCGGCATCAGTATTGCCATCAATAATGCAATAATAGCTATGACGACCAAAAGTTCTATCAACGTAAATCCCCTTCGGCTGCTCATAACCGTACTCCTTCAACTGTGAAAAAACTGGCTTTTTAGATAATCGAGCCGTAGTTTCGATATTATATAAGATAATCGGCTGCAATTCAAGTAATAAATAACGGCGTGTGGTGATATTATTTTGCCCTTTTTGCAGCGTCTGGGTGAGTAGTTTATTTACTCATCGGAATTTACCTGTCTTTTACGCCCATTTTGCTGCTCATCTGTAAGATGCGCAAGGCCGGCCTGCTGTTCTGTCAATTTCATTTTTTTCCCAATGTTTTAACCTAAAGTTTTGTCGCGGAAACAGTGTAACCTAAATCCGATTTATCTGCAATATTATTGAGCCTTATGCTATAATAATCCCGTATAAACCTGCTATACGCCGAGCGTTGAAGGCCGCATAATATACGCAATACGAAATTATGACATCTCTACCAATTGATGTCCGTTCTTTTAGTCAGCCCGTTCAGCAGTTGTGGGGCTATATGGAACCCTGCGTACTCTGCCCGCGTAAGTGCAAGGCCAACCGCAGCAAGGGACAAACCGGCTTTTGCGGCATTGCCGGTTTACCTGTCGTTAGCTCCGTGAATCCGCATTTCGGCGAGGAAAGCGTACTTGTCGGCGCCGGCGGCTCGGGCACCATATTTTTCGCCGGCTGTAACTTAGGCTGTGTCTTCTGTCAAAATTTCGACATCAGCCATTACCGCCACGGACGCCGGGTAACGATTGAGCAGTTAGCCGGCTCTATGCTCGAATTGCAGGATTACGGCTGCCACAACATAAACTTTGTTACTCCTACGCACGTTATCCCGGCTATCACGGCTGCCATTGAACTGGCACACAATGCCGGCCTGACGCTGCCGACAGTCTACAACTGCGGCGGATATGAGTCGGTAGAGACGCTAAAGCTTCTTGACGGCTTCGTGGATATTTATATGCCGGATATGAAGTATTCGGATCCAGCGGTCGCCGAGGAACTTTCCCATGCAGCCGACTACTGGCAGGTAAATCAGGCGGCTGTCGCTGAGATGCATCGGCAGGTCGGCGACCTTCAGGTGAGAAACGGCCTGGCTACGCGCGGCCTTTTGGTAAGGCATTTGGTTCTGCCGGAGAACTTAGCTGGCAGCTTCGAGATTATAGACTTTTTGGCAGAGCAAATTAGTCCGGCGACGACCATCAATGTAATGGCCCAGTATCGTCCCTGCTACAAGGCACATTTACACCCTAAAATAAACCGCAGGCCGACCTTCGAAGAGATTGAATCTGTCCGCCAATACGCAATCGAAAAGGGCCTGAACGTGCTTATTTGAATGGTGATTGGTTAATGGTAATTGGTTAATGGTAATTGGTTAATGGTAATCCGTCTGTCGATATGCAATGATAAAAGGTTTCAATGTCCTTACTGAAAAAATATGTGGTAGCATATTTGATTTTGAAATGAAATCTATGCACTCTTTAGGCCCAAAAGGCATATAATCCCAGTGCTATCATCAACTAAAACTCCACAGAATAATTCAATACCGAACGCTTTAATTACTGGATTAACAGTACCTTTCTTTCTCGGAATGCCTATTATGTTGCCAACAATTGCACGTTTACTATCCTTGGAATAAAAGCCTGGGTGCATAAGAGATATCCTTTTTTCATTTATAGTGACTATTTTAGCGCTATTCCAGGCGACTCTCCACCCTTTCTGTAATCGGTTCGTGCTTTGTGTAATGATTTCGTCTCCATCTATAATGGCAAACAGAACATAGCCCAAATGATACGTTTGTATTAGTTTTTCATGTTCGGTTTCGTCGATTTGTTGCATTCGTTCGAGTAAGTGCGTTTGCTTCTTGGTTTCCTCTAGAATTTTCTCCTGATTCTTTTTTGTCGGACCACAATAATGCGAGATAATAAAAAGAAAAAACCCGATAATGGAAGCAACTGAACCCCAAAATGCTATTTTATTCCAGAAGGTTAGTCTTTTATATCTCTTGGTGATATTCATAATTGAATGTTCGTTTCTATCAACACAACTTAAAAAGTTTAGTTCGCATTTCTCACAGTATTTTACAAGATGCAAAATTGCTCTTTTAATGTCTTTGCATTGTGCACAGCGTAGGCGTGGGCGTCGTTGTTGAAATAGACGTAGATGCTGCGGGCTTGTTTGGATTGCTCCTTGAGCCATTTGGCCCAGCCCTGCAATGCGGATTTTGAATAACTGCCGGAATATCGGCCAGTTGTGCCGTGAAAACGAATGTAAATTATGTCGGCTGTTACTACACGAGGCGATTGCTTGCCCGGCAAATCGTGAATGCAAAAGCCAACATTAAACTTGCCGAGAAGTTCGAAAGTATCTTGGCAATACCAGCTTTCATTTCGAAATTCAAACACGGCGGGCCGCTTTTTAGGAAGAAGCTTTATAAAGGCCCCAAGCAGGTCAAGGTCTTTGTGCAAACTCGGCGGCAGTTGATATAAAATTGGGCCGAGCTTGCCCTTTAACATGCTGACCCTTTCAAAAAACCGCTCGAGCGGCTCTTCGGCATCTTTTAGTTTCTTGATGTGAGTGATATATCGATTGGCCTTTACGGCGTAGAGAAAACCTTTGGGCGCCAGCTTATGCCATCTTTCTACGTATCCTTCTTTCGGCAGGTGATAGAAAGTATTGTTAATTTCCACGGTGTCGAAATGCTCCGCATAGTGCTCGAACCATTTGCTCTTGGCCAGCCCAGCGGGATAGAAAAGTCCTTCCCAATGGTTGTAATACCACCCTGAAGTGCCGATTCGAACATCACAATCCGCTTTGCTCATAGCGCATATTTTAATACTTTGAACAATTCTTTAAACTGGAAAAAAATGCGTCACCACAAGTGCGCCGAAGTTGACATACCAATGAAATATGTCTATAATGCAGTAAGTATATTGTTGTCTTATTAGTTTAAGGAGCTTTGAGAGGTTGTTATGACAATCAGTGAATTCCGGAACCTTCTTGGTGCTCAGCCCTTTCGGGGTTTTACAATTCATCTTGCCGATGGTCGTTCCATTCCGGTTAATCATCGTGAGTTCGCATTACCTTCGCCGAGCGGGCGAACAGTTATTGTTTACCAGCCCGATGACTCATTCGACATCATTGACATGTTGTTAGTCACCAGCCTAACTGTCAATGGCAATAAGCGCCCTGAGCGCAAGCGGTCATAGACCTTCTCACAACGCGCAGCCGATTGATAGCGTAGGCAGACGCATTGCCCCATCGAGCGACGAGTCACGGGCGACCAGCGACGAGTTAGACTTTTTTCTTGCCTTGTTAGAAATTGTTGGGTATAATAATTGTATGACCAGCAAAGAGATAGCAATTAAAATTATTCAAGACCTGCCTGATTCAGCGACTTGGGCTGATATTGAGGAACGAATCCGTTTCCTTGCGGCCATTGACAGGGGCTTGGCCGATATCAAATCCGGCAAAACCATTCCGCATAAAGAAGTGAAAGAAAGTCTTAAGAAATGGCTTTCAAAATAATCTGGTCGCAAACAGCGGTTGAGGACTTGAAAGGAATCGTCCAGTACATCGCTTTGGACGACCGTGATGCAGCGACAAATCTTGCCGAGCGTATCATACAGCATATCGAGTCTGCATCTGAGCTGCCATTTTCCAATCGGGCTGTTCCCGAGAAAGCCGAAGAGTCTATTCGGGAGGTGATACTATTGATGTTTGAATAAATAATGGAATAACCACATTGTCACTCCTGCGCAAGCAGGAGTCCAGGAAACGCTGATAAAACAACTAGATTCACGCTTTCGCGGGAATGACATCTTTGTTTTGTTTGTACAGAAATGTTCCATTTAATATTCAAAGAGCAATAGAATGTCAAATATGGATTTTGGTCCGCAACAAATCAGTAAGTAGTTTTGTCACTAATAATTTCATGTTGCCAAAGTGCACACAATATGATATAAATGGAGCATGCGATACTTCGACTGGAATGAAGATAAAAACAAATGGCTAAAAGAGCAACGCAGTGTTACCTTTGAAGAGATTGTCTTTCATCTTCTTCACGGCGGATTGCTTGATGTGCTTGAACACCCCAACAAAAAACAATATCCAGGCCAGAAGATATTCGTGGTGAATGTGGAAGGTTATGTGTGTCTTGTTCCATTCGTGGAAACTGAAGAAACGGTATTTTTAAAAACAATCATCCCCAGCAGAAAAATGACTAAGAAGTATCTTGGAGGTGGCAAAAATGAGGTTAAGTAAAGAAGAAAAGGAAATCCTCCAGTCTGTTGAAAAAGGCCAATGGCGCAGTGTGCGCGGCCTTAAAAAGCAAATACAGCGTTATCGTGAATATGCCAAGACTACTGTTCGTAAAGATAAACGTATAAATATTCGTATGTCAGAAAAGGACCTTGTTAATTTCCAAAAAAAGGCTTTGGAACAGGGGCTACCGTACCAAACACTGATATCCAGTGTGTTGCACAAATACGTTAGCGGCCATCTGGTTGACAAAGCATCTTAGACTTACAGTTATGGAGTTTGGACCGCAACAAATCGGCAGGTGGTTAATTTCGGCGGGGATTGTTATAGCACTGCTCGGCGCCTTGGTAATGATATTTGGCAAGGTCGGCTTATTTAAATTGCCCGGCGATTTGCAGTTCGGCGGCAAAAACTGGCGGTTTTATTTTCCAATAGCAAGCTGCATACTAATCTCGATTATCCTGACACTTGTCCTCTGGCTTATCAATTATTTCCGCCGTTGAACTGCGGCCTGTTTATTACTCCGCGAATAAAAATTATCATTTTGATTTTACTCTCACCCGGATATAATCAACGCTGTTAGAAATTGAACTTTTGCCAGTTTGGGCCTATTTGTCAGATTTCTAACGGGGTCAATCTTATGAAAAACGCGGCCCTGAGCGAGCTTTTCGAGCAAATGGCCGACATTATGGAGATTCTCGGCGAGGACCGTTTCCGCATTAACAGCTACCGGAAGGTCTCGCGAATTATCGGGGACACTCCGGCGGACATAGAGGTTTTGCTGGCGACCGGCGAGCTTGCAGAGATGCCCGGCGTAGGAAAATCAAGCCTTGCTAAAATCGAGGAATTTGTAAAGACCGGCACGATAACCGCCCACCAGCAGTTGCTCACGAAGATTCCGCCGACGTTATTGGAGTTGCTCGCCATACCGGGCATTGGACCAAAAGGCGTAAAAGCAGTCTACGAAGAGCTAAACGTTAAGAGCATCGTTGACTTAAAACGAGCAATCAAGTCCGGCTCCGTCGCTCAACTGCCCGGCTTCGGCGACAAGAAGGCGGCGGTCATCGCAAGAGGCATCGAATTTCTCGAAAAGTCGACCGGTCGAATTCGCCTCGACCAGGCTATGGAGGCGGCGGATATGGTCAGCGCATTTCTTCACGAATTGTCCGGCATCGAAAAAATTCAGAACGCCGGCTCACTGCGGCGACTGGCCGAGACTATCGGTGACGTTGACATACTCGTCGCTGCTAAGAAGGGCGAAAAAATCGTGCAGGCATTTACCGGAGCAGGGTTTGTCCAGGAGGTTCTGGCAGCCGGGCCGACAAAAGGCTCGGCGATTGTCCAAACCGAGACCACACCCGTCCATGTCGATGTCCGCGTCGTGCTTGGCGAAAGTTTCGGTGCTGCAGCGCAGTACTTCACCGGCTCAAAACAGCATAACGTGCGCTTGAGAGAAATCGCCGTAAAGGCCAAGTTGAAGCTAAACGAGTACGGCCTATTTAAGGCAGATAAAATGATTGCAGGGCCGGTCGAAGAAGAAATCTACCAAAGGCTCGGCCTCGATTATATCGACCCACTTTTACGTGAAGACCGGGGCGAAGTCGAGGCTGCAAGGAACCATTGCCTGCCTGAATTGATTACGCTCAAAGATATCAAGGCCGACTTCCACGTTCATACAAGCGCATCCGACGGCAACTGTGACATATCCGACCTTGCCGAGGCTGCAAGAGACGCAGGGTACAAATATATCTGCATCACAGACCACTCGCGCTCATCGGCAATTGCCAACGGCCTATCGCCCGAACGGCTGGCTCAGCAAATCAAACAAATCCGCAAACTCAATGAAAAACTAAAAGGCGTAACCATTCTGGCAGGAAGCGAGGTTGACATTCTTGCTGACGGCTCTCTGGACTTTGATGACAAATTGCTTGCCGAGCTGGATTTTGTAATAGCTGCAATACACTCAGGCCTGGCCAGCTCACGTGAAAAGGTAACCACACGCACATTGAAGGCGATGGACAACCCGTATGTCAACTGCATTGCTCACCCGACGGGCAGGCTCATCGGCCAGCGTGAGCCGATGGATATCGATATCGCTGCTGTAATCAAACATGCTGCACAGACACACACCGCCTTCGAGGTAAATGCGAACCCGTTGCGTTTGGACCTCAAAGACACACACTGCAGGATGGCCATCGAGGCAGGGGTAAAGCTGGCCATCGGGACTGATGCCCACAGTGTCGGGGGCCTGGCCTTTATGGGTTTTGGCGTGGCGACCGCCGCACGGGGTTGGGCAACAAAAGCCGATATTCTTAATACATTCTCGGTCGCAAAGGTAAGAAGCTGGCTTAAAAGCAAAAGACCCTGAGAAACAAAAAATACAGAGCGTAAAACACGAATGAGGCTGAACAGGAATCCCTACTTTCTCTTTTTCTTTTTCGCTTTCTCTTCATCTATCTCTTTGCCGGGGACAGCAATAATATCGTCCGGCGGAGCAGTAACCGGGCCCTTCTCGAAGTCTTCGGCAGAGGGCCTAAGCGTCAGATTGTAATACGGCGACTCAGTGTTGGTCATCAGGTCCGACCAGCGAATAATCTGGCCGGTGTAAGCTGAGATACGACCCATGATAGCGGTCATGGTTGCCTCCGCCACGTTTCTGGCTTCGTTGAGAGGTTTGCCATCACGAATACTTTTAATCATATCGAAGTGCTCGATAATCTTGGGATTGCCGTCCTGGAATTCGGGAATAGTTACAGACTTTTTGTTGAGCTGTTCCATATTGCCTTCTCCCCATGTTGTGCCGTTGGTGCCGGTGAAAAATTCGCTGGTTCTTCGGTAGCAGCCGTTAATCTGACGACACATGCTGTGGACAGTAACACCGTCGCCGTATTCATAATCTATACTAAAGAAGTCAAACTGGTTGCCGGTCTTTCGGCGGGCACGACCGCCAAATCCGAGAGCTTGGGTCGGAGTCCGTCCGATGAACCAGTTTGCTACATCGAGATTGTGCACGTGCTGCTCAACAATATGGTCACCGCTCATTTCCGTAAAGCTGACCCAATTGCGGACCATGTAGCTGGCATCACTTTCGCCGGGCTGCCTTTCTTTGTACCAGAGCTGGCCTGTACACCACCATACGCGTGCCGATAGAATCCTGCCAATAGCATCCTGCTGGATGGCCGAAAAAGTTTCAAGGTAAGGCTTTTCGTGGCGGCGTTGGGTGCCGGCGACAACGCCAAGACCTTTCTTTTTGGCGATTTCGCCGGCGGCGATAATACGCCGTACACCCGGTGGGTCAACGGCAACCGGCTTTTCCATAAAGACATGTTTGTTGGCCTGGACGGCTGCCTCGAAATGCACAGGACGAAAATTCGGGCTGGTCGCAATAAGGACATACTGCGCATCCGTAGCCATGACCTTCTTATAGCCGTCAAATGTCGTGAACACATGTTCGCTGGGAACATTGTACTGCTCGGCCACGGCCTTGGCTCTATCTTCCTGGACGTCAGCTACGGCAACGACTTTGACGCTGGGCCCAATCATCTTGGCGGCATCGTGGTAGTCCTTTAGAGCGCCTTTGCCACGGCCGCCACAGCCGATAAGGGCGACCTTAAGTTCTTCATTGCCGCCCGCATAAACACTGTGCGAACCTACGGTCACAGCGGCCACGGACATCGCGGCCGTGGTCTTGAGAAAATCTCTGCGGGAAACTTTGCTATTTTTGTTGTTTTTAACTTCCATATTCCACTCCTTAAAATCAATTGACTGTCACTTCGCTGGGTTTTATAGCTACGGAGCGACTTTCGTCCTCCGGCGGTATTTGTAATCATGGATTTTAACCGGCGACAAACCGTGCGAAAAGAACAAAGTCTGACTTTCTGCGGCAACGTTGCGTTTCTATAAGTTCTTCGGGCCTTAATCGATAATCAATCAAAAAGGGCCTATACCGATTAATTCGGTATAGGCCCCGAATTGACGCAAATCTTCATGTCATTGCCGCGAAACTTACCTGCCAGACGTACGACGGAATCATCTGGGCGGATATAGCTGAATATCGTCAAAGTGCACTACGCCCGAACCGCCTGGCTGAGGATTGGTCTTGTCGCCGAAACCAATAATAATCGTATTGACCCTCGTCAGGTTCACACCTTTGGCCGCTAACCCTTGCAGGTTGATGCTCCACTGCGTCCAGTTGCCTATCTGCGATGCACCGGGATTATCGTGATAGAGCACCGCTGGCGTGCCGCCGCTGGCCAAAGCTACGTACATCGAAGATGGACCGTTAGAAGGCATAGCAGCAGAGCCAATGACCTGCTCCGTGAACGCTCCAGTAACCGCACCGGTTGTCGTTACATTGGAGAATACGGCCTTGGCAGTTACGCCGGCACTATGCGACGTCAACGCCAAACCTATATACACATTCGCGCTCATCGAAATGGTCTGCGGATTCCATACCATCGCCTGCCAGCTAACACCATCAGCGGAATAATAGGCATTAAACTTGTTCCCAACACGCTCCATCTTTACCCAGTAGGGCACCTTAAGCGCTTGTTGTGCAGCCGTTGCTACTGAACTGTCACTTGTGGCGCT
>Ga0315312_1000814_pt1 | contig 29953 bp, 30 predicted proteins | sample TDP7_MG_FD_203629 | JGI IMG/M metagenome (GOLD analysis project Ga0315312, IMG submission 203629) | Freshwater sediment microbial communities from Lake Towuti, South Sulawesi, Indonesia - TDP7 | ecosystem: Environmental > Aquatic > Freshwater > Lake > Sediment | place: Indonesia: South Sulawesi... | reverse complement strand
CGGCAAACCTGACATCCAAGTCCAGAATATTGTAGCCTCAGGCAATCTATTCGGACGGATAGACTTGGAGAAAACGACGTACGCCCTCAAGAGGACGATGTACGAGCCGGAACAGTTCCCCGGACTAATCTACAGAATGGACAACCCTAAAACTGTGATGCTGCTATTCGCAAGTGGAAAATTCGTCTGCACAGGCGCGAGATCGGAAAGCCAAGTATACGAAGCGGTCAGAAACCTACAGGTGAACCTTGAAAAACAGAAACTCATATCCTATGAATAGTCCAAAGCCCAGACTAAGCCGAGAGTGCCGGATCGCGGGGTTTCAGAGCGTTTTTGCTGCTAGAATCGGTTCCGAAATTGAGGGCGAACTTCTCAACATGAATAATCATCGCTAACCAGATGGAAGCCCTCTTGCGAACCAATTCAATCGAAAAGCTTGAGTTTTTCTCGCAATACCTCTATTGCGCCATGGACTGAGTGAGAAGGCTCTCGATTCGACTGGTTGTGTATCAAGGAACTCCTTTATCCATGGTTTCATTACTAAGCATCTTGATGTTCAAGCCTGACGGATACGGTGGGTCTTGTTCGCGAAGATCAGCTATGATAAGGGGACGGTTCTGATTAGAGGTGATGTGCATGTGCCTAATTCAAGTTGGGATTCTCGGTCAGGCGCCTACAGGGCGATGGGACTGTACTACAGGGACATCGTCGACTATCTCGATCGGAGTGGAATTCAATATACAGATGAAGCGCTTGATCTGCTTCCATGCCCACATCTGCGCTGCAAGGTGAGAATGAGGAGTTACCAGGAGGAAGCTTTGAACGCATGGCTGAATGCTGGGAGGCGTGGTGTGATCGTGTTGCCCACTGGATCTGGTAAGACAGTTATCGCTGTGGGAGCTATCTCGAGGCTGAACGCTCCGACGATAGTGATAGTTCCAACGCTGGATCTGGTGGAGCAGTGGCGGCGTGTCCTCGCTAGGGAGTTTGAGGTTGAGGTTGGAACATACGGTGGAGGCGAGAATATTCTGAAGCCGCTTACAGTCTCCACCTACGATTCCGCTTACCTACGGGTTGAGGAGCTTGGCAACAGATTTGCATTAATCGTCTTCGATGAGGTTCATCATCTCCCTTCAATGGGCTTCAGGCATATAGCTGAGATGTTCGCCTCACCCTACAGGATGGGTTTAACAGCCACCTACGAGAGGGAGGATGGTCTCCACTTGGAGCTTCCTCGGCTTGTTGGAGGGAAAGTCTACGAGCTTGCTGTTCAAGAGCTTGCTGGAAGGCATCTTTCAGAGTATGATCTCGAAAGAGTCTATGTTGATTTGACTCCTGAGGAGGAGGCTGAGTACGATAGGCAGCATAAGGTCTTCAGAGATTATTTGGTGAGTCGCGGGCTGGTGCTGAGGACTCCAACCGACTTCACCCGCTTCATAATGAGGACAGGTAGAGATCCAGCTGCTAGAGAAGCTCTTCTTGCGAGGAACAGAGCAATGGACATAGCGTTGAACTCTCAGTCGAAGCTTGAAGCCCTCAAGAAGATTCTACTGGAGAATCCATCCGATTCGACTATCATCTTCACTCAGCATAACAAGCTCGTGCACAGAATCGCCAGAGACTTCCTCATCCCATGCATTACGCATATGACGCCGAAAGATGAGCGGACTGAGATCCTCGACAACTTTCGAGACGGCAAGTACAGGCTCATCGTAACATCAAAGGTTTTGGATGAAGGTGTTGACGTTCCAGACGCAACTCGAGCGATCATACTCAGCGGCACAGGAAGCTCAAGGGAGTTCATACAGCGTCTAGGCCGGGTCCTACGGAAGAGGGAAGGTAAGAGGGCGAAGCTCGTTGAAATCGTCTCACGCGAGACAGCTGAGACCCGAATGAGCTGGAGGCGAAAGAGGAAGTGGAGGGAAGATGCTTCCATTCAACCTTATGATCGCTAGATCTCGAGCAGGTAAGATAAGGCCGGTCTACGTTCCAATCGATAGTCGCCACGTGAGTCTAGCATCTGAGCTGATTGAAGCTTTCCAGGAGCATGTGGGGAGACGGAAAGGGGGACTATTCGAGGTTCTGGAGCGATTCGAAGTTTTGGGCTATGATTACAGGTTGATACGTGGGCTCTCCACTCTCCTTGAGCGGAGATGCAGCTTTGAGGCTGAAAGCCAGATTGACCCTGGAGAAGCGAGGAGACTGGTCTTCGCGGAGGCGAATAAACATGCTCTCGTAGCGACGGAAGAGATGAGGAAGACTGTTCTATTAAAGGTCGCTTCTATATTGAGCATTGGCCTTCAACAGCTCGAAGCATCATTGTGGAGCGACCTTGATCAAGAGCTCATATTGAAAGGGTTCAGCCCTATCGGAGCTGAGGACCTGCTTAAACAATACAACATGAGCTTGACCCAGACAATTTTGTTCAAAGCCACCGCGATGGAGTTCTGGGCGGCAGGAAACTACAAGCAGATCTTCAGGCGGATCAAGTTTCTAGGCTTAATGTACACGGTAGAAAAGGAGGGTGGGTTGTTAAAGGTCACGGTTGACGGGCCGATGGCGCTGTTCAAGCTTACTGAGCGGTACGGTACGTCATTGGCGAAGCTTCTTCCCACAGTAGTTGAGGCTGGGGAGTGGAGGTTGAAAGCGAGCATAGTTGCTGGTGAGAGGCACTCGCCTCGCATACTTCAACTGGAACTGAATAGTGGTGATGTTGGCAATGTGATCGCATCTTCGAGCCTTAAGCCAGAGCAGATAAGCGTATTCGACAGCTCTGTGGAGGAGAGGTTTGCGAGAAGCTTCGAAGCTCTTGGAACTGGTTGGAGGTTGAGGAGGGAGCCTGAACCATTCGTCGCTGGAAGCCATATAATGATCCCTGACTTCAGCTTCGAGAAGGACGGCATGAAAGCCTACTTGGAGGTTGTCGGCTTCTGGACTGAGGACTACTTAGCCAGGAAGATTCAGAAGCTCAAACAAATCCAAGCTAGGAATATGATTATCGCTGTTGACAAGACTTTGAGTTGCTCAAGACTCAAGGAGTTGAGGATGGAAGTCATATTCTATGAGAGAGATGTTCCAGTCAAGCCCATCATCGACTACTTGAATGCCATGGAGGAGGAAAGCATGGCGAAGCAGGTGGAATCTTTGGCAAATGTTGAATTGAGGCCGCAGAGCGATATAGCTTCCCTAGAAGAGTTGAAGGAAAAGCTTCAGACATCGAAGGAAGCCCTTAGACGTAGGCTTCAGACAGCTCGAGTGAAAGGATATAGGCTGATCGGTGATGTCTTGGTCTCTGAGAAGAAGCTGGATGATATCGATAGGAGACTGAGCCAACTTGGAGAAGCAAGCCTCTCGACAGTGACAGAGCTCATGCGAGACATAGGCATAGGAGCACCCAACCAAGTGCTTGAAGCCTTGGTCTACGATGTAAAATGGTATGGTCTGGATCAAGACAAAGCCATAATCTCCAAGAGGAAAACACGGTCAACTACCAAACCCTAAATTCCATAGGTTCTAGATTCAATCTAAGGAGTAGGCCTTAGAAGGTTAGTGACAAGGGAAGGTGGTTCGAAGGCTAGTTGTCTGAGTTTGACTGGTTTTTCGAAGAGATCCGCTCAGGTATCAGGGTCCTGATTGAGAGATTCATAGAGATGCCGTACTTCTTCTACTCGGAACAGGATATGCATGCCTACCTCTACCATAAGTTGATCTCAGGTAAGCTTGGAGGATTCTTTGTGGAGACCCGTTTCGGCGACAAGAGTGTATTGCTTCACAAGGAATACCCTACGTTACGGATATATCCTGGAGGAAGAAGGGGGCACTTTGACCTAGCTATAATCGATCCGGAATATGCTTCTGAAAGTCACTGGAGGATGCAAGTCAGAGAGCCTTCCTATTCTAGACATAGGCTTAAGGCGGCGTTTGAATTCGGCCTCAATGCAATAGGAACAACTCGATTGGATCTGACGCATTTCAGAAAAGACTTTGAGCGCCTTACGAATGCGGAAAACAAGGTTGAACGCGGCTACCTCCTATTCTTCATTAGAAGACAGGACTACCTCTCCGACTCTGGATTGCTCCGGATGATAGACCGTCTACCTGAGAGACTTGAGCATGAATATGAACAGAATCGAGATCGCGCAAGCAACCTTGTAGTCCTCTACGTTGAATGCCTCTCTCCGGGATCAAAGCGTCTCAAAACTATCCCTGAGAATCACTCTTCTTGGATCGGCTGAAAAGGGGAGGAGTGATTTAGATGCAGGATAATATGGTTGAACTTGTTTTGGATTGGTGCAAATCTAATAGAGGGAGAGCACTCACATCACCACATCGAAAATTCTTTCCTAAGAAAACACCGCAAGATTTCTCAATCATAGAAGTTGATGATTCAAAAAGTCAACTACGCATTCAATTCTTAGAATCGGGAACCATTTTACCGCTTGAATACTGGAGACTAGAATCCTCAATGGAATTTCTTGCGGGAAAGCCTGATTACGTGTGGATCGGTGCAAGGATAGGTAAACCTGGATATGATTCGCTAGAGAACCATCTGAAAACAATTTCAAAGAAGAGATATGGAAGAAAAACAGACACGAAAACAGCTCCTCATATAGGTGATCTATTAGTTCTTGCAGAACTAGCAGATTACGGCTGGACAAAATCGCGAGAAGGCAGGAGAGTTCAGGATATCAAGCTGAGAATATAAGATTCAATAGGCACATACACAGATTGTTAGTCTTAGAATATTTTGGAAGAATATTATCGATCGTGATGTCGAATGGTTTGTAGAATGGTCATCGCGGTTGGCGAGTTTCGTGTGAACCACTTACTTGACGGCTTTAGACTTATGGCTATGAATAGAAGTGAAAAGCACGAATCTCAGATCTCTCTTACGTTATTGCGACAACTTGGTCTGTTCAGATGCTAACCTTTTCCTCTTCGATGCTGAGAGAATTGCTTTGAGATCGACTTCCTTCGCTTTGCCTGTCAATATTGCTCTTACATGTTCCGCAATCTTTGCCATTGGCTTGGGAATTGTGAACCTTCCCAGCATCCTTTCATCGACCATTGGATACCCGCCTCTCTTCTTAGCTCTCTTCTTTTCCAATATCGACTTGAAGTAGCCGGAGTTCAGCCACACTAGCACGTATAGTAGAGCCTGTTCATCATCAACTGGTTCGTTGATCGCGCCCCGAAGCGTTTCTTTTAGCTCGACAAATCTTTCTCTAGGAATTAGAGTTATAACAGAATCCGTCGGTAAGAACCCTTGGTTGTCAAGCGCGAAAGCTGGTGATTTCATCAATCGCCTGCACACGATTTTCGGCTTTCGAATTAGAAGCGGCGAGCGCGGCCATATGTATTCGTACCAACTCTTGTGATACTGTGAAAGCGACCGGCCCTTAAATTCGCGTTTACTCAGGGTGTCGTAGAACTGAACTAAATACTTCGCAGTCCTAGGATAAGTGATCAACCCATTCGCAATTCGCACGTTCAGCTCAGACATGATCCTCGCTTTGTGGTCTGTGGGATCGGCGTTCTTGGAAAGACCATTCAATGCGTCATCGCCACCAAGTTTAGGCGTTGAGAACGCTCTTACCCACCGGTTCGCAGATTCCACATACGGAAATACAAGGTAGCTTCTGCTCCAGATTATCCCCCCCGCATAGATTTCCCTGCCACCAATGCTCTTCTTGATCATCTCTGGTTCCAACTCTTGGGCCTTCTGCTCGTCGACGCGATAGATGCTCTCGCAGTTCCGACCGCCCCAAGTGACACCTTGATTCAAATGAAAGATGTCTGGCACAGTCCATCCGACAATTGCGGGGCCCTTTTCCTCTTCGAAGAGCTCGGCAACGCTCATCTCTCTTGGTTCGGCGATGGTACCACGAATCACAACAGTTTCCCGTTTTTTGATGGCATTCAAGACTGCCTCCCTGATGGCCCGCCTCTTGTCTTGTAGTGACTCTGAACTCATGATTTGGAAACCTCAACAACTTGGACGCTGTCGACGAGTTCGCTTCTCTGTATAACAATTATCGCGGGATAGTTAGTCCACTTTGGAAATATTATAGTCCCTACTTTTTGCAGGTCTACGAATATCTTCGGAGTGCCTTCACTCCTCATCACTTTCTTGATGCCTTCTCCGAAGTCTTGACTGACCCAGTTGACTTGCGTAATCATGCCCAGCACGCCAGTCCTCGGTTTCAGCCATTTGATGCCACGCTCCATGAACAGGACGAAGATGTCGTATTTTCCCGAAGGTGAGTGAGAACTCTCAAAGCGTTCCTTGTAGTCAAGTCGCCTTGCTTTGTTCCCAAGCGGCCCGACAACCCCTTTCAGAACCGCGCCCCAAGGCGGATTACCCACTACATAGTCAAATTGAGAATCAAGTAGTTGAACAAAGCGCCTGGTTCGTTCCATCATTTCCTGGAAACGCGCATTAGTGTAAGGCACTGCGGGCGCTTGAATAGCAGGCCTTTTAGATAACGTGTCGTGTGTCGTGATGTCCAAGTCAAGCCCGAAGTTCACATAATGACGGCTTACTATCGAATATTTGTCAATAAGTTGAAAAGTCAGGTTGAGCGTGGTTAGGAAAACCGCAAACGGATGGATGTCGACTCCATGGATGTCGGTCAACGTTGTTTCCAATAGCTTCCTCTGGTGCTCCCAGTCAGTAATACGCGGGTCGGGCGCATGACAGGGCATCTTCTTTTCCAAGTGGCGCAACAGTCGTGTGAGGGCCTCTACAAGGAACGTTCCGCTCCCGCACGAAGGATCAAGAATCCTTTTCGTACATAGTCCAGGCTTGTCCGCAGTGTATTCGACGAGGTCAAGAATCAGTTCGACGATTTCGTGAGGTGTCGTCACAAAACCGAGTTTGCTGATTTGCTCAGGCGACAGGAATTCTTGGTAAACCGCCTCCCATACATCGAGATCCACTTGGCTGTATTCGTAGCTCTTGATCATCCTATGTAGCCTGAAAAGCTCCTTGTCAAGATTGGACTCATGAAGGTCAAGGATTCCAAGCTCGCTCGACGTCAAACCTTGGCGGAGAGTGTGATTAGCGTAGAGCCAGTCGAATTCATTAAGATGATAGAGAGACGGAAGAAGCCCGCTCTGCCTCTCTCTAAGATCCCAATAGTGCTTCAGATAGGGCGTCTCTAGTGTGTGTTGTAACAATAGCGCATCCCAGCAATTCTTGTCCAAGCCAACGAAGTACATCAGCAACCGTCCGACAATGAGGATGGCGTTTTCAACCAAGAAATTCTGAATTGGTTTGTCAAACGCTCGCCATATGTCATTGTACACAGCTTTTTCCGCTGTGAGACCCTGTCTGACTGCTGCGATCATGTCGGCGACCAGTTGCGGAATTACATTGCCGTCAAGTTGGTCGAGCCCCTTCTTCGCCTTGGCCTGGATTCTTGTTATATCGACACCCGTCTCTTGAAGGGCGCTGGAGAGAGAGATCAAAGGTTCGAGAAAGGCGGCGGCTTCCTCAACTGTGGGAAGCAGCGTGCTGGTCAGCCACTCGTTAAAGAGTCTTCGAGTAACGTCTTCTAGTTGCCTTCCCACCTTTCCTCCCTTGAAATCTTGGAAGGCATCCCGGAGAATGGGCAGAATGTTATCAATCTCTTCGGTTAGCTCGGCCGTGAATCGCTCTATGACCTGGGGATTAGACTTGGAGAGCACCATTCGCTGGCTACTCAAACTCTCACCACGTAAAGATGCCGTAACGCCTGTAATGGACGCAGGAATTCTTCCCACTCGGATTGTCTTGATGAAAGGCTAATCTGCTTTCGTTGCTTCGTCGTGACATCAAAACGCAACCAGTCATAGCCGTCGGTCAAAACTGCATAGAGTATCGTGGGGAAACATGGAACTCTCCCCAGGAAATCAGCTTCGCCAGCTAGGTCCCGAGTTGGTTTCTTGGTTTCTAAGTACACGACTGGCATGAGGCGTTCGTTGAGAAACAGCACATCAAATTTCTCGCCAAAAACTATGTTTGGAATTGGCCATCGAAGCTTCTGGTGAAATATCTCGTAGACAAGCCATCCCCTAAAGGCGCGTTCTCCCCAATCACCTGGATATTTGAGATACTTGCCGTACTTTTCGAATCTAACCAGCATTCCTCTTATTGCGTCCACGATTTGATTTCCAGGGGTCGATTTCGATTTTCTGGGAACGCGCATGGTTAACGTACCCACATTCAAGTCGAAGCGGCGTGCCCTCTTAAGAAGGCATCTATCGGGTGATGGCTTCTATCGCTGTCTGCATGTCCCCCTTCTTCATATCTAGTCGTTTGAATACTTCTTCCCTCGTATTGGATCACGATGGTTTACTTGACCAGCTCCATCCTTCCGCCTAATTTTTTTTCCCTCGCCGCCTTCTCAAGGAGCGTTATCAGACCACTCCCTTCCAACCGCCTGAATATCTCTGTTACGAAAGCAAGAATCTTTTCCTTTTGCCGATTCTTAGTCTTTGCTTCCTTGACTAAATCGACAACTCTTACAGTTCTGTAGATCCAATCGCGGTCCCATACTACTGAAAATCGATTTGAAGGGCTATGATCTCTTTGAGCTTTTTCGTAAGGAACTCTTTTCTTGTGCATCGTTGACCCTGACTTGGAGTTTCTTGAGTTTCTTTCTGGCCTCAGATATTCCTCCCTTTTCTAACCTTTTTAACAACATTCTGTACGCTTGTCTCACTCCCGCCGTGCCACCGAAGGCCTTAATCGGTGAGGGGTTAGGAGTTTTGGTACGCCAGTTAAAGCCTCTGAGCGGCCTCAGGAATTTCAGGATACTCTTCTCTGTAGGCGGTGGGTTCTTGGCATCACACCAGTCGTAGATGTCTGCTGCAAGCCAATTCAGGGAATAGATTCCGATACTCTTGAGGATGAGGTTATTCGAATAATCTTTAAAGCCTTCTCTAAACATTTTTTCTAAAACACTCCAATAGACCTTGATAAAGTCGTACTTCGCCTCAGGACTGAGATTCTGGAAGGACTGCAATGCGAATAGTGGTTTCAGTGATGTCACAAAAGAGTTGAGTTGAACAGGCCCCATCCCGCTGGTACCGGACAGGTTAATCATCTCTTCCATAGGCGAAGCCTCCGCGTTCATGCGATAGCCAATCTCAGCAGCATCTACTCTCCACCGTTCTCGTTCGATAGCTGGTATTCCTCGCATACCCGACTTTTGGATGAAGAATTGAAGCATGTCCTTGAGTGATGGCGTAATTCCTCTCTGGGTTTTGTTAAGAGTATAAAAGACCACTCGCTCTACGTCTTCAGGCATAACCTTCTTTCCCATGAAGGTTTGCTCCCGATCTCTCTCGAGAACCTCCGCAGCTGACTCAGAGTCCAGGAAGAGAACAGGCACTTCATAGTGAAGGATCCTCATTGATTCCGACCAATCCAATCCTTGATCACTGTTCCCAGCCGCCATTTCCGTTAGCTGTTCTGCATACCATTCAAACCCGGACACACGATGTTGACCGTCAATGAGCATGATGCTGCCCTTTCTCCTGGGGATCTCCAGGATTCCAATATCTCCACCATCCTCCGAGATGAACTTTGAATCCCCCCTAATGCTGACGAGAATGGCGGGAACAACAGGGATGGAACAGTTCTTCAGATACCGGGCGATCTCCCTTCTCCTCTCTTCATAGACCCCTCGCTGATATCCGTCGAGTTGGATTGTGCTCCACCGCTTCAGATCGTAGAGCGCAAGAATCTCAGCCGACTTCATTTTCCCTACATACGCAATAACGTTTCCCTGCCTCAACTTCACGGCACTAACTCTCAATAGGCCACTTGGTTCTGCTGCTTTTTCGTCTGCGTTAATGGAGAGGACGGAGGCCTTAGTATCACTAGTTACTCCCGAGAAGGTCCTTACTTTGTCTGGGTAGAAAAGGGCCGGATTGCTCCAGCATCGGTCACAAACATAGTCCGTAACACCTGACAAACGGTTGTAGGGACCGTGAGGGTTTCCCTGAATCTCTAATCCGCAACAGGAGCAGATCACTTTGAAGCTCTCCTCTTAGGTGGATATAAGCCAAAAGCATCGTCGAAGCCATTTGCCTTATCAAACTTATCTATTAGGGCATTATAGGGCGGAAAAGCCCCATGACCGTGCGAACCTATTACTCGCCTAGCTCTCTCAACCATGTCTAGCCTTTTCAAGTCCCATTTGGCAGCCACATATCCGCTCTTTTCGTTGGCATCGATAGGAACATATCGCATTGGATAGCAAGCTACCCCCCAGTGTAATATCTCCTTCACCCTCTGAAGGAACTCCTCGGGATCATCGGTGTAGTTAAAAAGGGCATAAACAAGAATGTCTCTCTTTTCCACGCCATAAGAATGAAGGCGTTCTATAGCTCTTTCTACGTAAGGTCGCATCTGGCGATAGTCGTAGGCTAGTCGAATGAGGTCTATTTTCATCTTGGAGATCTTTTCAGCTGCATCTTCTGACACTAGTCTTGCATCCAACCCTTGGTTGAAGTCAACCTTCAAACTTAGCTCCAAGAGTTCGTCGAATATGCTTCTCCAACCTGGACTCGCCAAGATGTTATTATCGTAAAAAATCACCCTCGTATGGTGTTTCTTATCGCAGCACCCCTTCTTCTTTTCATGTCCAGGCCAGATCAGGTGCTTTATACTATGTTTGACAGAGTTGATTCCTCCCTCTAATCTAGGAACTGCGCAATACCCACATTGGTTTGGACATCCGCGACACGAAAATATGACACTTCCATCCCATTCGGGAACCAAATCGTAATCCGGCAGCAAGTCCTCTGCTTCCTTAAACAGCCCCTCATGCACATGATCAGCCTTTGAAAGCCTGGCGTGTTCTGGGTTAAGCGAGGCGTAGAGACCTCCAAGCCAAACTGGAACCCCTTGAAACCACGCTTTAAAGTACTTCACGGCATGCCAAACAGGCTTCCACTCCCAGGTGTAAAGACTGGTAACATAGATAAGATCGGGCCTGGCCTTCGGAAACCTGTAACCTTTTCTGAGAGATACAAGTTCCGTCGTATCTCCCCTCATTTTGTGATAGGCCGAGAGCTTAAGCAACCCCAACGGAGGGAAACTCGTATGATATTGAGGTTCAACCAGGACTACGTGCTCACCCATCATGACCGCCCTTTGGGATCCCTATTTGTAGGGATCCCTTAAAGTCCTTCGGCACACAGGGAACTATCGACGCCGGTTATTTGCCCTAACCACTAAGGCATACCGTCTATCTTCTTGGGCGTGAATGTCCCACTCTATCCTGTCGCCAGCTTTCAAATTGAGAGCCTTGGCCACCGCTATAGGGATAGTAGTTTGAACCGAAGCGGTTCCTTTTCTCGCCTTTGTGACTGATGAGGCGTACTTGCCTAGGGATCCCATAAACTTACCTGCCGACTGTTATTGTACCAATCTGCTCACTCATAAGCTGTTCAGGCAGTCTTATCAGCCTGACGAAGCCGATTTGCTATTTTCTTATCGAAAATTTCTACCAGTTCAGTTTCCAATTTCCTGGCACAGCTTCCATATTCCCCACTGAAAGCCTTATCTTTCAACAACTTTATTCCGCCAGCTGCGTACTCCTCCGCTATTGAAAATACTTCACTCTTATCAAGCAATACATTCAAGTTTCCTTTCTCTGCCACCGCTAACGCATAAATGATAGCTCTGTCTCGGTCATCAAGATACGACTCCCTGAAGAAACCTTCTCTCTTCTTAAGTCTTGTTTTGTTTCCTTCAGTATATCCGACCGCCATCGCCATTATGAAAAGATCCTTATTCTCCTTGTCCCTGAAGGGGCTGTCTCGGTCTAACAATCTCTCGTAGTCTTTCCTATCCTCCCTATTGATGTAGAACCTGTCGGGGCCCTTCTCACTTGTCATAGAGGAACCACCTTTGCAAGGTTGCCTATTCCCGTTTCCTTGAAGCTGATTAAGTGCTCTCGGCCAACCCTGTTAGCAAGTCTCTCTCTAACCTCTCTTGTGTACTCTTCCTCGGTCACGAGCAATGTCACCTGTTTTCCTTTGAGATAATTAGGCAAATTCATCGCGATGTTCTTTTTCGGCTCACTCGACAATCTGGCAAGCGGGGTATCAATTATTATGGGGACATCGAATCCGGAAACACTGTTCAAGGCGGCCATGAATGCTAAAGCAAGGACCTGTCTTTCTCCAGCCGAAAGGGTGCCCCGTGCGTGCCTCCCGCTTTGATGCATCACGGACACATTATAGTTGTCATCTATTGTTACGTCCCTGTAAGTCTCTTTTTTCCAAATCAAATCAAAGAATTCCTTTCTAGTTCTATCTTCAACTTCCTCTCGTACATTCGCCATAATTTCGTCTTTCACTCTTCTCGCCGCATTGAGACTCTTATCGCAGAAGTTCAATTTCTCCAAACGCTCTTCGTACTCTTTCTGCTTTCTCATTTCCTTCTTTAAGGCTTCTTCCGTGGCACTTATTTCATTCTTGGTTTCAGAAATCTTTAGTTCCATTCTCGCTATTTCCGAGATTTTTTCATCCCTCACCCCTTTCCATTCTAACCTTTTCGAATCCCAAAATCTTATTTGATCCACATCGCATTGTCCGATTTTTTCAGCGATTTCTCTCATTTGCCTGTTTTTTGTCTCTCTTCGTTTTCGTAGATCGTTTATCATCTTGCCAAGTTTGATGCGCTTTGGTTGAAAGTGTCTAAGATCATCTAGCATGGAGCTTACCTTAGCGTTTGTAGTAATCAGTTCTGCACTTATGTCAGAGATTGCGTCACAATCTTCCATTGCCTTGCGGATTTGCTTTCGATGCTCGTCTTCTTTTGAAAGGTCGGTTCCGCAAATGCATCTCCTTTTTTCAAGGAGTTTCTCTAGGAAATTTCGCTTGTAATCTGGTGGAATGTCTCCAGCTTCTGTTCTTTTTGAAATGAGTTCCTTTATGCTGAAAAGAGGCTCGTGCAGAACCACCAACGGGTGGAAAGCAACTAAAAGATCCAACTTTTCGCTCTCGTAACTTTCAATTTGGTCCTCCAGTGTTCTCATATCTTTCTCTAGTTGACTTCTGTCTTCTTCCAGTTTCCGGATATCGGATATAGAAGCTGCTTTCAATTTCCTACTGTATTCTTCCTCCTTCTCTTCAGCTTCATCTCTTTCTTTCTTCGACGTTCCTAGCTGTTCCATTCCTTCTTTCAAAGATCTCTGACGTATCTGTAGTTTCTGTCGTAGCTCTTCAGCAAGAGGGCTTAATCCCTTGCATTCTGAGAAATACTTGGATTTCATCTTGGTCAAGTGTTCTATCATCTTTTCCAACAAATTCAATTGAGACACGTCGAAAACTGCCTCTTTTATGTCTTCGCCGGTGGCCTTTTTGAAGTAGTCATCCAATCTTTCGCCGTCGAAGAAGAAATATCTCTCAATGCTCTTAGGTATCAATCTGCTGAGGACATAGGACGGATCAATAACGTTGGTCCACTCCCTTCCGAGAAGCCTCATCATAGTAAATGTTGACTTGTCGGAGGACGCGGATAGTTGCTCCAGCTTGCGAAACTCTTGAGATCTCGTAAGAAGCATTTTATGGCCACTCGCTTCTATCATCTGAATTTCCACTTCTACCTCGCATTTCTCTCCGAGCTCCAATTCTTCAAAGGCCGCGGTGTTGTAAATTGGCAACCCTTCATACTTCTTGTCAGACCGCAATTCTTCCCCGTAAAGACACCAAGTTATCGCATTCACGAGATTTGTCTTTCCAGATCCGTTTGCGCCTTGAAGCACCGTGAAGTTCTTGTCTTTTTCTGGAGGTGCGAAAGTGATCTTTTCGTCCTTGTACTGCCTAAAGTTCTTCAACTTGATGTAATCTATCCACATTCTCACTTACCTCGACGACCAGTGACATATTTGTTGATGATCGCTTCATACTCGTCTGTATACCTTGGCTCTCCAATCTCGATGTTACGTAACTCAACTAACAACATAGTTCTCAAGAACTCTTTTATGCTATCATCAAGGTCACTATTCTTGATCTTGTCAATTATCCTTTTGTTAACTGTCTCTGACATTTCTTATCACACTATTATTCCATACTTGTCTTCTATCCATTCAATCTTCTTGAGGCATTCTACAGTGTTGCTAGCCGTATGAGCAAATTCCTTGTACCTTTTCAGCTCCTTTGCCATGATCTTCTTCTCCAATTCTACAGACTCCACATCAGCAGTAAGATAGAAAGTCGGTACTACTATAATGTCAAAGATTGTCGCCTTTTTCTTTTCTGGAGATGTTCTCAGAATTCTGCCCCTTCTCTGGATGTATTCTCTGGGGTTTCCCGAGTTCTCCATCATTATTGCAGTTCTTGCAGGTGGAATGTCAACGCCTTCATCCAAGCACTTCATCGAAACTAACGCTTGGTAGTTACCCTCGGCGAATTTTTGAAGCAAAAATTGCCGTTCCGAAATCCCTCCATATTTCTTCTCAGGCCTTAGCCCTTCATTTTGCGTGAATCTGTGCTGAATGATTCCTTTCTCATTGAGTATGTCTTGAATCCGATCTATTTGTCTGGGTGTGCAATAGATCAAGCAATACCTTATCTCACTCAATTCAGCGAGAATATCGGCCAGGACTTTGTATTTGTTGGCCGCATTTTTGATGATGTTCTGGCGCTTGAAGCATAATAATGAGAATAACTCCTCCTTCTCTCGCTGATCCTTGGATGCGTAATAGGCCTTGGCAATCCTAACAGTTTCTTTTTCATAATCTTCCATCTCTTCTGCAGTCAACTCCGTAAAATAAGGTCTATACTCGTATGGCGATAGTATTCCCTTTTCTATCGCCTGCTTGAGGTTAAATTCAAACACCACATCTCCAAAAAAATCGAATAGTTCCTCAGTTCCCTCGAAATCAAACCAACGCTTAGGCGTAGCACTTAGACCCAATCTCAAGTCATAGTTGTTTATCAAACCCCTCTTCCTCTCCGGAGCTCCTATACCGTGAACTTCGTCTACTATCAAGCACAACTTTCCAACAACCTTTTCAATTATCATCATGAAGTCATCTGTGGAAAAAGTAGCATGGGTAGTAAGAACGACTAATTTTTCGCGAATTCCATTTCTTATGTCCATCAGTTGATCGGTCAGTTCATCCTTCCAACGCGGATTGCTACTGTCCGCAACCAATTCGTCGCAGCCGATGCCAAATCTTTCTATTTCTCTCGTCCATTGCACTATTAGATGGTTGTACGGGCAAGCAATTACTGCTACTAGCTTCTTTTCTCGATCCAATACTCTCCTCAGGCATTCAAGAGCAGCATAAGTTTTTCCAGTGGCCGTAGCCATCTCGAATATCCCTCTGCAGGAATTTTCGAGCCACTTAGTCACTGCCTCCTCTTGGTAATCTCTCAGTTTCGGTCTTTCACCCATACGGTCTATCTTTAGACTCTCTACGTTTAGAGGAGCCAATTCCACAAGCTTTTCTCTAACCGCGGTCGGTACATCAATAACTCTTAACCGTTCAGTTTGACCATTCCAATACCTTTCGAACTTATCCTTGTCCGAAGCGAGATAGTTCAGTTCGCCCTTCACCCAGCTGCGAAATACTTTGAACTCTTCAATGTTTTCTTCCCATGCCGCTGCGGACTCATTTACTGAACCGCTAAAAGAGATGAGTTCTCCAGCTTCGTCTTCAAATACTCCCACTTTTTGGTGGAATATGCCTCTTTTTACAGCAGTCTCATAATCCATCGGGAGTCCACATTTGTCGGTCACGATTGCAACTTTCAGATCCAATTGATTCCTTGCAACAAGCCAAGCGAGTGCTCTAACATGATCTCTTACAATTTCGTCTTCGATTTGCCTTAGATCCTGAAGCATCATTTCTGATATGACTTTTTCAGGGTCTTCTTTTCCTTCTCTTATAGCTTCTACATCATGCTTCTGCAATCTAGCACCGACAATGAGTTTCATGTTGCCTTGATTTCTAATGAAAGCAGACATGCCTTTTGCTGCCACCGCGAGCGCATCGGATGAAAAGAAACCTGCCAATCTATAATATGTCCTTGCCCTTGAAAGAACTGGAATGTAAAACTGATGTAAGATATCATCGCTCTCCGAGTCATAGTAAGGCTTCAACTCTAAGTCAAGAAAACCCACAGCATGTCACCCCAGAAGAACAACACGCAAAGTTTGCGAGACTCATAAGTAAGTCGCCTGACATAATCCGGATTGTTCGCTACTCTATCGAAGATATGTGTAATAGTTTCTCATTAAGATTTCTTGCGATTCTATGCGATATAAACGAGATTCCCAGCGCTTTTTCTTCTTCATTTAGATAGTGCATCTCAGATGAATACGACGTGAAGCATCAGAGGTCTCTGACAGCTGTAGAGCTTGAGCTTGATGAAGACATTACACACTTTAACAATGATCTGGTGAAGTTCACCGACGCTAGAAATGATGTGAAACAAGGATTCATCGCGCACTTCGCTAGAGAGAAGACAATACCCGTTGATGAATATCAAGAAATGAAGGATCTCATTGAAGACAACCCACGGATCGGGGCACTCATCATAGACCGCTCTAGTAGAACAGTGAATGTCTGCAATAGAATCTTGAAGGAAACAAGTGAGCTTTGGTTTGGAATTAGTCTTTTACTTCCAGCCCCAGTAGTCTTCTTCAGCTTCATAGACCGTCTTCGCAGTCTGAGCATACACCGAGCGTCTTGATCACTCCGTCGGCTACAGCGCATTCCTCACAGTATTTCTTTCCACACTCACCGCACCTATACAGCTCCTCGTCACTAACCTCAGCACCGCAGCCATCCATCTGCCCAACCGAATTGATCACCTTAGAGATATTATTCGAGTCCAATGTAGGGCTCATTAGTTAGTCTTTCTCCTGAGCCGACCCGACACTTTCAGCGACCAGTCTCATTCAAGTTGGCCGCTGTATACTTGAAGCTTATGCTCCGCCTAGGCGAGGTCAGGGTCTATGTCCTACACGATCTTCTGAGACGCCTCGCGCAATAATCTACCAGTAACATGATTGTCTGGGATTGTCTTGAAGAACTCCACAGCCTCGCTATCATGCGACTTTCGCGTCCTCGTTGGTTCTGGTTGACCAGGCCAGTACAAAGCCGTGTCCTAAGCGTGACGTTTTAAGTCTCCCAGTCCTGAGAATTCCATGCATCGTCAAGCGTCTTCATAAGTTGTAGGTTTTCCTAACTATGCTCTGTTTGCCAAGCCAACAGCTTTCTTAGTAGCTTCTTCATATATGTAATAGAGGGAATGGCTTATGATAGCTGGAATGAGTTCTCAGCCCGATCTGCCAGTGCTTCCTTCCCCAATTTCCAGTAATAACATTAATCAAATTCGCGAACGCCTGGTTCAGGAATATCGACAATTTCCTTCGAATCTTAAACGCGATGGTACCGCAGAGATGAATATAAGCTCTGGGGAAGAAACCAGGTATATTCTTGAGCTATTGCAGAACGCGGATGACGCTCAATTTCCTAGCGAGGGAAGTTCAGACCCATCTCTAGAAGGCAAGCTCACATTCGTGATTACTGCCAACTGCCTTTATTGCGCGAACACTGGTTATCCTATCACGGTTGACGGCTTGAAGGCTCTTTGTGACTCATTCCTCAGCACTAAGACTCGGAGCAAACCGACGATTGGATTCAAGGGGATAGGGTACAAGTCAGTCTTGGGAATCACAGAGTCACCCTCGATCTTTTGGCACAACGGTTGCGTAGGCTTTTCAAAGGAAGATGCTTGGAAAATCTTTGTCAAAGTCGTACCCAATGTCACAAAAGAGCAAATTCCCATATTGAGGTACCCCATTGACCTCAGTCTAGATACAGAGCTAATCGAAGATTCGATTCTCAAAGAGCTCTGGAAGACCCATACCACCGTCTTTAGATTCCCTTTCAGAAAAGGTATCAAGACGGAGGAAGTATGGGCTAGGCTTCAGGAAGTCACACCATCAACCCTGTTGTTTACGCACCACCTCGCTAAGGTGGAAATAAAAGCATTAGATTTGCCATATAGTAGTGTTTCCTTTGACATAATTCGCAAACACTCCACTTCGTTCGCGGAAATGGAGCACACCGTAATCACCACGGAAGGAATCAAGAGTTCTTGGTTGGTCGCACGTGAAATGTGTACCGTACCTGATTCTGAACGCCCGCTTTTTCCCAGGGACGCTCAAGATGTCAGGGCCGTAGAAGTCGCTGTAGCCCTAGAAGTAAATGAGAGTACGCAAAGGGTCAAGCCATACAATCTAGGCGGCCAATTTCCGAAATTACACGTGTTCTTTCCTACCGACCAGATAGTGCCGTTCCGAATTTTGCTCCATGGGAACTTCAGGACGAACATAGACAGAAGAACAGTTACTGATGATCTATTCAACCGCTTCATCATCTCCAAAGCAGCTTCCTTGATAGCGACCAAGGTCATCGATATCGTCAAGAACAGGATCAAAGGCGCATCAGATTTAATAGACTTTTTTGAACAGCCTTCGCTTGATAATTGGTTCCAAAAGACCCTCTCCGAGGAGGTGATCGCGCTAATCAAGACCAAGCCAATTATTCAGGGAGATGCAACACTCGGCTGGCTTACTCCTGCCGAAGTCTTGCACATGCCGTCCTGCATCGATGGCACGCGGTTTCGAAAACTGGTTCCCGGCTTCGAGTTTAAGGTGAAGTCTAATTGGAAGAAGACGTGCACAGAGGAAGCTGAGAAAGGGGTGATTCGAAGAGGAGTTCTTATGGCGTTAGGTGCGACCGAACTAGACCCTCTTGAACTTCCCGGAATAATCGAAGGCTACAACAGGGTAGATCCCGCTTGGGTTGGAGAATCTTATGCGCTGCTCGAGAAGACGTACAATTACATGCTCACCACTAGAGACTTGCGCTATACAAAGTTCAAAGAGAAGGCCCTCACTTCAAAACTGTTGTTTACTTCAGATCATCAGTTCGTCCAAGCCGCGCTTCCCAAGGAAGAAGGAATCATCTTTGCACCGCCCGAATCAGAAGTGACCATATTAACGCCACCTAAAACCAGACTGAGATTTCTAGACAGAAAAAGCCTACAAATATACTTGGCAGAAACAGGAAAGACGTTCCGTCAGTGTTTTCTACACGAAGAATTAGGAGTAAAGGAATATGCGACCGATGACGTAATAGCGGGCGCAATCATTCCAGAAATCAGGGAGTTCTGGCGGAAACGACCAGCCCTAACCCACTTTGGTCCTAAGAAGATGTTGGATTTCCTATTGGACCTCCTTGGGGATCTACTTGATTCTGACCCGCCGAAATTCAACATAAGCAGAACCACAAATACACTTGAATTGCAGAGTCTTCCAGTGCAAGTGAAACATCCAGATCTATACGCCCAAGCTTACAAAGTATACTTTCCAAAAGAATGGACAGGGACTGAGGACCTCGAAGAAATCTATGGACTGGGAGAGAGCTATTTTCTCGACCTCCCACCAGAATCATTTCCTGAGGAGAAACGGACACGTGCGAAAAGGCTACTCGAAGCTCTCGGCGTCTCCACGTTGCCGAAGATAAAGGGGCAATTCCTTCCAGACCAAGACGACGCTTGGCGGCAGCAGGGTACTTGGGACAGGAACGCGAAACTCTTTCCTGGTAGCCCGCACGCTGGATTGCCAGGGTGGAACGAATATTGCAGAGAGATTTCGTCACTTCTCGACCAGGACGGGAGCGGATTTGACTACAACAAAGCATCGATTCTGGCGTTACAATCCTCATACGAACTGGATAGATTCGACATGATTGTAAGGGATCGTCGACGCGCGGAACACTTATTGAAACTAATAGCGTCTAATCGAGCCTATTTTGATCAATATATGTACTGTGATATTTGGCACATTATTTCTAAGATTACTGGCTCAAAGAAATTTCCTTCCTATTTCATGTGGCAACTGAAGAATGCTCCTTGGATTCCAACTATTTCCTCTGGCAAGTCAATTCAAGATTCCCCGGGCAAAGCCTACTTGAGTACTCCAAGCCTGAGACGGCTCTTCCACGACACTATACCGTATGTCAGCCTGACCAATGAATTGAAGCCCAAGAGCGATATAGTTTCGCTACTTCGTTTCCTTGGAGTGCGTGAATCCATCGACCAACTGGAGCCGTCTGACTGGTGGAAAGTTGCCGCGACACTTCCTAGTGTCTACAAAGACCGGTTGAATGAGGCGGTCGCCGAGGAAGAGATTCGTGCAGTGTATCGCGCAATGCTCGATCGACCAGATTGTTTGGAGAATGACATTCCCGAGAGGCTGGAATTCATTAGGGAGGGAAAGCTGCTCGCTATCAAGGGTCAAAAACTCGGTTTCTACCCAGCAACCGATGTATGGTATACCGAAGTCGACAGGTATGAACAATTGTTCGACCTTCCGATCTTCACAATCAAGAGGCAATACAATCGCGGACCAGCCATATCACGTGTATTCAAGCTTCGATGGATTGAGGAAGAACTAGTCGCAAAGGAAACTACAGGACCTGTGGTAGACTCGGCAAGTGAATTGCTTAACAATTTGCTGTCTGAAGTGGCACCTTTCTTTCTCTCTAGGCTGAGCGTAGAGATTGCCGTAAGCACCCAGGAACAAGTTATCTCTCGACTTCGAAGACTAAGATCTAGTGCGGTAGACGGTCTTACCGTTGAGTATACACTCAAAACAGAAGCAAACTCGTATCACAAGGTCCGAGAAGAACCACTTCTGCTGAAATCGGAGGGAACCGACTACACATTGATCGTTAACACCAAGGTTCTCCTGGTCTTATCAAACGAACTACCGATAGAAGCGGCGCATAAGATTGGCACTGAACTTGTGAGTTACCTACATCTTTCTTCTAGCATCGGATATGAATTTGCCGAACTTCTGAGGATGAGTGAACCGGATCGTTTCAAGACCCTTGCCTCGGCCTTCGATATAAAAGAAGAAACCATAGAACATTTCCGGAATACATTCAACGATGAACATGGTACAATCGAGATTTTCATCCCAGAGGTAGAGAATAATTCCGATCAGAAGAAACCCCTACCGACGCCTTATCAAACCCTAGAACCGCAGATTCAGCGACCCGTGCATGTGTGGAGCCTAGACGACCTGCAGTTCGGAAGCATACAGGCAATCAAGCCTGTGAATGGCTCGACAGTGACGACAACTGGGCCGTCTGGGCATCATTACAAAACTGGACCTGCGTATCTCAAAGATGAAGAACTCAAGAATGCGATCGAAACCACTGGTCAGCGTTTGGTTGAGAAGTGGTTGGGAACCGTTGGTGGCTACGTCGACGTGAGGGATGTCCACACGGAGAATAAGGGGTGGGATGTTGAAGCAAAGAAGGACGGAACTACCTTCCTATTCGAGGTGAAGTCCTCCGGTTCGAATGTCAATGTAATCGAGATCACAATGAAAGAATGGCAGAAAGCGCAGGCCAAACGTGAGAAATACTACCTCGTGCAAGTTACTAATCTCGCTTATGCTAGTCCTGAGACCGCCAATCGTCCTGAATTGCTGGTCATTAGGAATCCCTACAACGTCCTAGCAGCTAATCCCACAAGATTCAGAGTCAAGCTGAGCGAGTTCCGTCGTTATGACGCGCTGGAAGTCAAGCGGATCCTCACGTTGAATGATTCGCCTGACCAAGGGTCCATCGACTAGTCATACTGGTTTTGGGTCTACAAGTTCTTGGATATGAAATTCGGTTGGCTGTTTTGGTGACCGTAGTCTTCACATTTATCCATCAAAGCTACGAGATAGCTTTACACAAATCTAAGAATGACGGAGAGCTAGGTTGTGGGAAATGAAGACCTTTACTCAATTCATTCCGTGGACTGTAATTGAAGTATACAAAGTAAGAGCAGATCGCCCGAATATATGATTAGCGTGATGTGAAAAGAATTGACGAGGCTTAAAAGATGACAGTTCTTCCTTGGGCAAGAAATGGCTGCTTCCGAGGCATTCTTGAATGAACTCGCAAACATCCGTACGCTCAGTCTTCGCTTATGGTGCCCTCATTGACACTCGGAAACTGGCGGAAAGACTCCGTGTCTCTGAGTCCGAAGCAAAGAAGAAGTTTAGATTCTCGGTTGTCATACTACGTGGATTTCGCAGAACATTTTACAAGCTTTCCAAGAGAGACTGGAATGGCTTGGTCTTCAATATTGTGAGGAGCACTGATCATCATACCATGGGTCTCCTCATTGAGGGGTTTTCACGAAAAGACCTAGACCTGCTTGACCGCAGTGAGCGCACCTATGTAAGGCAATTGGTCACGGTCGAGAGAGAAGGAAAGAACGTAACCGCTTTCGCTTACATGTACGAGGGACCTGGCGACGCGGGTCAGCCTTCAAGACGCTATGCAAAGCTCCTTCTGACTGCTTCATCTGTCTGGGGACCGGAGCTTAAGGATGATCTGGTTAGGAACACATACGACGTTTCAGGGAATCCGATTGATCTAGAAAACCTTGCCGCATGCGAGGCCAAGATCACCGCCAGAAGATTCAGGGTTCACAAAGCAAACAAGGCGGACCTTAACAAATTCATTGTCAGGATGAATCGTCAAGACCTCATTAGCTCAGAACAGTGTGCACCTGCGCTTATACGTCTCGGGCAACGCGAACTCAGAGTGATGGCAAGGACACCTATCGATGACGAAGTGAAGCCGGAAGAGGTGTGGATCAACGAGACTCTCAGACTCAGGTTAGGTGGAGGCCACCAAGATATTCTTGGAACCGAGGTTGACATAGCCATAGAGGAGGGATATCTTCCGAAATTCAAGCTTGGGTTTGCACATCTGAGGTGCCCAAACTTTGGACATGTCTTACCACTGCTGTTGACTTTCCTGTTTCCGGTTCTAGTGTATTCCATTCAAGGGAGTCTGGTGATCGCACTCGCACTTTTGTTGATAGCAATCATCTCGGTTCCTATATTGAGTTACTTGCTAGTGAAATCGGAGCGATAACATGCGAGTTACTAACGGGAGTCTTCCTATTAAGACTAAGAGTACGAAATGCTTCAAACACAACTTGAAATAGGTCAGCGCAAATATTCATACGGGTCTTAGACAACAAGCGAAACTAGATGAGAAGAAACTTCTTCATCTTCCTCACAAAAGATGAGAATCTAAAGGTCTGTATGAAGCATCTTCTCTATGGGGCTGAGGTTAGCCAAAGCGATCAAAGATCGCTGGGAAACGTAAAACCTGGCGACTTGGCGCTCGTGTGGGTTCCTGAGACCAAGGTTCTCTACGGCATCTTCGAGATCATGGGTCGGATATTCTATCAGGACACAGACATCGGCTGGACGAAACTCTGGCCTTATCGCTGCCCGTTCAAACTCTGGGATGGCTGGCTGCGCGCAATAGGCGACGAGTCAAAAGCCAGGCTGATGTCGTTCGTCAGCAAAGAGCTGATCACCCTCAGCGATCTCACAAATCTTGGAGGTTATATTCATTCCCTCCTTTACGATAGGGCTCGAAATTGTTTCGCTTCTTCATTGCAAACTCGGAAATGCATATACCGGCCTCTATCTTTCCCGAATATGGTACTCGTCATGCCGACGAAATCCCCGAACCCATAGATTTTGCCCAGAAGTTGTCAGCGGAATTCCTCAAGGAATATGACCTGGAGATGTATCTTCTTCAACGCATAGCGAAACTGGAGGAGCTGGTTGGGTCGGGAATTACAGAACTCTACAACATACTGTTCGGCTATCAGAGAAGATACCTGGATGTGTTGACTGTACATAGAGACGAAAACGGAGAGATGCTCAAAGCAACAATTGTTGAACTCAAAGCCAGAGCCTTAGACGGGTCTGGACTGGACAGAGCTCTAGATGAGCTGACATTCTACATGTTTTGGATGAAAGATCAGACCGAGAAAGGAAAAATAGGGGGTAACGCTGATTCAATTCACGGTATCTTATTATCGCCCTGGGAAACTGAAGATTCATTGAAGAACGTCTTTGTTCAGCGGGCCAAAGACTATGCTGTTCAATACGGTATCAACGCGAAGAAGATTCGATGGATCGGCTACAAGAAATCTGGAACAGAACTCATTTTTTCCGCTATTGAATGAGCCGAGTCGCGCAAGGACATATAGTGTGCCCCTCGCGATTATCCTAGCCTTTCTCATGCGGAACCAGCATATTTGAAAACTAATCAAACACAATTCTCTGGTCGAGCTTCCTATTCGTTTGTTAGATACTCGACAAAACGCTTCCATTGACCTTTACTAGTTGTGTTCGATCGGCTTTCTCTCAAGGCGAAAACGCCAAAGGGATGAAGTCCCTTCTTGGTTACTTCCAGATAGTTGATAGACCCCTTTTTCTTGACTCTAGAAACTTCTTGAACGGTCAAGTAGACGCATTTGATCCTCGGGTTTTCTTTGACGAGAGCATTGAAATTCTTGCGTAACCTATTGATTGAAGCTCTTAGAACTTTGCGTCCGCCGTAGATGCCTCTCATCTTGACCTCGACGGCACGATGTATCGATTCAGCCGAAAACGCATTCGTGAATTTCTTAGGTAGAGCGATTTCGTCAACGACGAGTAAGTCCAACTAAAATGGAAGAGTATCGGCGTATACGTTTGGACCTACAATTTTCCAGCTTTTCGGGATATATCTTTGAGCGTATTCTTTGATGACTCTACAACAGACATCGCCGTTATACCTGTCCCAAATCCCACGCTTTCCTTCAACGGTAATATTGTCGATTCTTCCCAGAATCTCCTCTTGTTCCTCCTCGAAGGCCATGGCTACCCCTTCAAATAGTCTCTTTACAGACAGCTTTAGAATTCTAGTCATATTTCATAGCACCATAGAATCAGAATGCAATTATGAGTAAAGTTGCTGATTCTGAGAAGTGTTCAACTTCTATGAGAATGCTATATCTAAATACCTTGAGATGATGAACACACTTCTAAACGAGCCAAAATATGGCTTCACAGAAGCTTCTGCAAATGTTCGCAAAGAACCAGGCGTTTACATAATTCATGATGAGAAACAGAAGGCTATAATCTACGCTGGCAGAACCAAAAACCTTAGAAGACGTCTATTGGGCGACCACAAACGAGGAAATGTCGAAGTAGCCAGTTCAGGAAGGCATTGCAGCAAAACCGTAATCTAGACTCTGAAGGCCAGATTACCGAATATATCCTTGATAACTGTTATTTCCAGTTCATGGCTACTGGCGAATTCGAGGAAATGGTGAGACTGGAACACTTCACGATAGCGGTATTAGGACCGATTCTCAATGTGAAAGTAAAACAATAGTTGCTTGGTACGTCAATCTGACCGCCGATTAGCTTTCATTGGCCTTGCGAATAACAGAAGCCGCGATCAGCGCAATTTCTACAGATCTCTAATTTCCTTTCTTGTCCATCTCATCTAGCCTTGGTCTTAGGTGCTCCTTGGAAAAATTCTCCCAGTCTTCGCTTCTTTTGATCCTGATTCTTCCAGTCGAATAGGCATCGTCTATCTTGACGCGAACTGCAAAGAATTGATTCTTTGGGTATATTCTTAGAACACGCTTGCCTTTGTAAAAACCGGAAATGGCATCATTCGCTCTCGGCTGCAGTTCGACTCTGAACCCCTCCAATTGTTTCAAACAATTGAGATATAGGTTCTTTACTGATTCATTCTTAATCCTCTCAGCAGACTGTTTGACCGATGAAATTCTGGGCACCTCAGGGAGTTCTTCGTAAGATTTTGCTTTCAATTCCTGGTAGCTGATGCTAGGAAAAACACGAAGCCAGCGATCTCATTGCATCCTAAAATCTAAACGACGTATACTTTCAGCGATCTCTTTGATTCAGGTGAGCCGCTGCACACATGAAGCTTATGTTCGGTTTGGGTGAGATCAGGGTTTATGTTCTAGACGATCTTCTGAGAAGGCTGGGCAAGGACTGTGAGGTATGCGTCTACGGTTAAGTACTGCGCTGCTGGATTTGACCTTCGGAAGACGTGGAATGGAAAGTACTATTTCACCTTGTACGTCTTCCCGTACTCGATCATCTCAACTTTCCTACAGAATTTTCTGAATAAAATTTGATTTTCAGTATGTACTGGGAAAACTCTCTTCGGGTTTATATCATTAATAAGAGATGAAATTTGTTGTCTGTTGAGATGACCCGACGAGTGTAGTTGGTGAAACTCGATTTTGAAGTGGTTGAGCCAGTTATGCATCACCTCATACTCTAGGTCTTCCTCACTGAATGGTTCACTCATGCTATAAACAAAGTGGCTACTAGGTGACGGCCTTATGTCTACGAGTTCTGTTAGGTTTTGGAAATCCAGGGTCATAATTAGTCTCCTCTGGTTCTTGGCTACAAACTCGTAGTTTACCATCTTGCCCATGAACTCTCTTTCCCAAACGTAATAATCTGCCTCGTCAAATGTTCCTGATCGTTTCTTCCGATAGTAGACTAGAATATCCTCGTCTTTGATCGGATCAGGAAGATTCAGACGTTCGTCGTTGAGTAATCCGTGGAGCAGGTGAGCTGTCTTTGGCGAGATTACGAGTTTCCTGCCACTCTTCTTAGCAACCTGATAAAAGGTTCTGAATCGATCTATATCGCGACTGTAATGCGTTACGAACACGATTCTGTTTGTTTCGGAAACCAAATCATAGGCGTGTTTCTTCACTTCTTCTTCTGAGTAGTTCATTCTTCTATCGTTCTCAACCACCCTCGTCCCTTCTGAGATCAACGCGATCGGCTCAGAATCAGATGCCTTCTTCAAGAAATCCTCCGTCATATCACTTCTTGGACCATGCCGCCGCAGATCTCCCGTATACACTACCGCGCCTTTCGAGGTATGGATAATAAAGCCATAGGCCGCAGGAATCGAATGGTCAACATGAACTGGTTCAACCATCACGTTACCTACTTTTATCTTAGCTCCAGTTCGAAACGTTCGGTACCGGTGATCCCCGTAATCACAATAGGCGCTTGTTCTCTCCATAACCTCCAAAAAGAGCTTCGTGCCTACCCCAAGATATACGGAGATCTTTGGGTCCAAGAACTGAATGTGATCTACATGGTCAAAGTGGGCATGAGATAAGAACACAGCATCAATTCTAGGGCTAGTGTAGGGAATGCCTGTGAATGCAAGCTGTTCCCTAGCGTACAGTCCTCTTATCCTCGGTAGCAGACCAAATTCAAAATAGTCTCGTAGGCCGCTTATCGGTCTAGGCTGAAGCCATCCCGCAAAGTAATCTACGCCAAAATTGAAAGGCTGCCCAAAATCAAGGAAGACGCAAGTTCCCTTATCCTCAACAAGAATCTTATTTCCGCCGATCTCATTTACCCCACCATAAAACGTTAGCTTAACCACTTCACTCACGCTTGTTGCAAACTTTCAGGCAACTTTCAAGTTAATCAAATACTATGTCTTTAAACCTACCTCAATCATTAGTTGGCGAGCGGTGATGAGTCTGCTTAATGAATGTGCGTCTCGAGTAGTATTCTGTTTGGAGAGGCTTGGTAGGAAGTTTATTCGATATCCGCATCTCTTCTATACCGAATCTGATATGCACTGCTACTTGTACTACCTTCTCTATGCTGGAAGAACCTTCAAAGGCTTGATTGAAACTAGCGATCCTAAGAAGACGATTCTACTCCACAAAGAGCTTCCAACCATAGGAAGATACGCTAGAAACAGCCAAGGCCTACTCGTTCCCTCCCAGAAAGGAGCGAGAGGCCACTTCGACATAGCGATCATAAACAGCCTTCACTCCAAAAGATACGACCTGAAACATCAGAAAGCTCTGATAGCTGTGGAACTCGGGCTTGATGAAAACATCACGCACTTCAAGAATGATCTAGTGAAACTTACGGACCCTAGAAATGATGTGAAGCAAGGATACATTGCACACTTCGCTAGAGAGAAAACGATACCGGTCGATGAATATCAAGAAATGAAGGATCTCCTAGAATCCAACCCACGGATCGGGTCACTCATCATAGACCGCTCTAGTAGAACAGCGAATGTCTACAATAGACTGGTGAAAGAAACAAGATAGCTTGAGTGTATCGCGTTCCCAACTAGTCTTTTACTTCCAGCCCCAGTAGTCTTCTTCCGCTTCATAAACCTCTTCGCAGTCTGAGCATACACCGAGCGTCTTGATCGTCCCATCCGCTACAGCGCATTCTTCACAGTACTTCTTTCCACACTCACCGCACCTATACAGCTCCTCATCACTCACTTCAGCGCCGCAGCCATCACATATGCCCAGCCAGACCGACCGCCTTTAAAGATTGAATTTCACCCAGTTGTACTCGTCCAACAGTTTCGGAATTGTTGCTGCTCTACTCTTACACTCGGACACAAGACTCGGAAAAACAGAGTTCATCGGTATGTTTCGCGCTAACGAATATTCATGCATCAGAGCATCGGCGAACGATTTCATATGCCGCATGAACTTTGCATAACCAACCTCATCGTCAGAGTAGCCATATCCATGCCTAATTTTTCTATCAGACATCATGAAGAATCTCGGATTGACTAAATGCAGTACCTTCGATGTTGCGGTAGCGCCGACCGTTCTTCCTCCAGCCCGTACAGACGCTATTCTTCTAAAGACGTCTTTGATGGCGTCAAGATCTTCAACGAGCGAATCCAAACTTACTTCTTCAAGGCGATGGCTTTTGAACTTGAAGAGCGATTCAGATAGCTCTCGAAGCGTTGTTGCTAGGCTTGAAGTGCAATCATAACTAACGCGGCACTTCCACCGATTTAGAAATTCCAATATACATGTCGTTTTTGAGTCTTCAATTTCCGCTAGATTATCCCAAATATCAAGTCGATTCAGAATCCGGCGATACGAATCTTCTAATGCATATACGGAGCCTTGGTATGCTTGAGCTTTTCTTATGAAATCGTCAATGTCAATACCTGTTATCTGCATCACCCACAGTCTTCACAGTTTCTGGAGACGCTATTGACAATTTATCTCTTCATGTGGGTCTAAGTCCAAACTTTCTTTCAAGCCACTCATATTTGCCTTTGAAGTCGTAGAACTCTTCGGCGCTCTTAACATCTAGAAGAGTTACTTTGTCCCTAAGTTCGTGAAGTTCGCCAAGAAATTTATTTTGAGCTTCTTTGAGCTGATCTTCCGTTGAGATCAGGAATATCTGGGACTCCCATAGGTCATGAGCATGCTTAAGCCTCAACAAGGCCGCCTCTAGACTTCCCTTCAGGTGCACTTCAAACACACACTTAGGACCAATTCTAGGCGGCTTATGCCAAACAACATCAAACTCATACCTTTCATGCCTCCACCTCCTCTCAGGCTTATACCCGATCAACTCGCCTAGAGCATAGATAGCATCAATCATCTGATCATGCTGAATCAATAATGGCGGTTTGAGCGTCGGCTCAACAGAAGGTTTAACGTAGGCCTTTGGCAGATACTCGATGACTCTGAACGCTTTCTCCTCCCGTACTTTCATGAATCCAACCACAGCCTTCATGCTGTATCCAGCCAACTCGTTAAGCTTCGATAAAGGAAGGTCCATTTCCCTAACTTCTTCTAGAAAGAATAGGTAGGGCCATGTCTTACCGTCGATATCCCTTCCCCAAACACTCTCTGCCAGGCGATTACCGCTCTCTACCTGCTTAGGCTCATCGGCTGAAGGATACTTGAAGCCTACCTTGCCAGCGTAAATCAGCTTACCCGCATGATAAAATAGTACATAGTCACCTTCATCAAGAGATGTCCAGCGGTCACGAAGCGAGCCCTTCAAAGCCCATAGCTTAACGACGCCAGTATAATAACGTCCAAGGATTCTTTCCCTGAGCGAAGAATCCCGAATGTCCAGTTCCTTAACATTCACACCGTCCATTACGCTTCTCTTAATGTTCTTATAGAAACCGGGCGCGAGAAATACCTTCATTTCTCTCCACTTGATCTGTACGCATTTCCAATAATTGATTTATACCTT
>Ga0315312_1000813_pt1 | contig 29957 bp, 33 predicted proteins | sample TDP7_MG_FD_203629 | JGI IMG/M metagenome (GOLD analysis project Ga0315312, IMG submission 203629) | Freshwater sediment microbial communities from Lake Towuti, South Sulawesi, Indonesia - TDP7 | ecosystem: Environmental > Aquatic > Freshwater > Lake > Sediment | place: Indonesia: South Sulawesi... | reverse complement strand
TGCGGGTTGTGGGGGCGGAGCTGGAGACGGTGAAAATCATCCCGGTGTACGAGTGGCGCCGAGGCGCCATACTCGCAGGATGCACCGGATTTCCAAAGTGAGAATGAGGAGATTTTGAAGGGGGTTGACGGTGTGCGTCGGGAGTGAAGCACAGGAGGGTCTGGGTGATGGACCGCGGAGGAGACCGCCGGAAGCCGTTTGCACTCTTCCTCGAGCGAAGGATGGAGTTCATGGTCCGGCTGGAAGGGGATGGTCACCTTGTGTATCGAGGGCGGGACGTCCTGGCCGAGGATACGGCTGCATCGCGTCGGATGCTGTATTGGGAGCGGGTCATCAAAGAGGAAACATCGGGAGAAAAGGTGCACAACATTGAAGTGGGGTTTCGCGAGTGCGACTGCCTGGCAGGCCGGAGCAACTCGGACTGGTGGTAGTCAGAGGCTTTGGGAGCGAACCGCTGATGCTCTTGACCAATCTGAAGGTGGTCCATCCCGCCGAGGCGGGACTGTTCGTAGCCCCGTCCTACCCGGCTCGATGGCAGATCGACGAGACCATACGGTTTGCCAAGCAGGCGTTCCGTGTGGGGGTCATCCGCCTGCGAAGGTACGACCGTCTCCAGAACATGATCGCCATTGCAGCCGCAGCGGGGCACTTCGTGGCGGTGCGGCTCGGGGAGGGGCTGAAACCGGGCATCCTCGCTCAAGACCCGTCATAACCCGCCCACAAGCGGGGCATTACTGCGCAACTCTGTTTTTTATTGACGCAAGAAGCCGCCGGCATTAAATTAATATCCAATGGCGCCGAAGTGGCGGAACTGGCAGACGCGCTGCGTTCAGGGCGCAGTGAGCAGTAGCTCATGGGGGTTCAAATCCCCCCTTCGGCACTTTCCCCATCCTCTTGGAATCTCGTTGATTACGCTGGCAAAGGTTGGTACGTCACGCGTGCTGGCTCCAACCCATGGGGCAGGTCTTCGCCACGGAAAGAACCAATGAACAGCTCCAAAAAAGCATTAAAGCCTCTGGCGTAATCACTCTAACCCATTGCTATCAAGCATACTCCGACCGCCGCGGTCGCCCTCTCGGCGTGAACTCGCCTGAGTTCGCATACGAGCTTCGGCTATCTTCGCTACTCATTTCCATGGAGCAGATTACGTTTTTACCTATCTTCGAGCCGCCGGCCTGACCCCACTGACTCGCTGCGCTCAAGCGTAGAAGAGTCCCTCTTGCTCGGTTCATACGAAGATGCTCCATCCCATCCTCCCACGAAGCGAGAACGATTCCCCCTGTTTCTCAGAGGCGGCGGCCGGCGCAAATTGCCAAGCAGCCAGCAGAGAACTCAGCATCGATCAACGCACCCAGTGCAAGGGCGAACTGATGAGGTGGAAAGATTGACTTTTTTCGAGTCAGGTCGAGTACCGTGGAGTTTCTCTCGGTTCTGGGACTATAGACATATTATCACGCGTCGTGGGGCGGGTACATCGCGAGAGAGGGAGCACCGAGAACTCAGACGCGGGGACTCTTCCCGTTCAGGACTTCTTTTCCTGACACGCCGCCTTCGGTTTCCGCCATACTGTCGCGGTCTTTCCCCGTTCGCTGTCGCGCGAAGTGCCCAGGGAGTGCCCAGACGATCAAGACGGTTCTTGCCTGCAGGGACGAACGCTGGTATCCTCAGAGCACAAGGGCGGTTGAGCTTCTCATGTAGACAGACTGGACGATCGAGTAAGCACGTCGCCGGAGGGAAAAAGAAAGCCTCAAGAGGAGACAAAGGGCGTTGTTTCTAAGATATCCCCAGTGGATGGAACCAGAACTTGAAGGAACCCCTCAAAATTCCATCTTTGCGTGAAACAGGGCATTACAGGGGCAGTGGGTCACGGACCGGGCCAAGGCCGGCTGGTTGGCCCTCAACGTCATGGCGCATGACATGCCCATTGACGACCGAGCCGCCATTCGGCAGTTGGCCAACGGAGCGTTACGAAGCTACCAATCCATCGGCAATACGGATCGTGAGAAAAGCTATTTCCTGCGGATGTACCTGGGCGACTGCCGGGCGCTGGAGTATCTCGCCTCGCGCAGCGATTGGGACGGCAAGACGCTGGTCGTCATGGGCGACTCGATGGGTGGTCAACAGTCTCTGGCGACCATCGGGCCAGTGGGCGAGAAGCTGAAGGTCACCCACATGATTTGCCACGTACCTTCGGATGCGACGTCGGCGCGCAGGACAAGGGCCGGGCGATGGCCTATCCCAACTGGCCCAACCACTTGGAAGTCGTTCAGACCGCACGCTATTTCGACCCCGTCAACTTCGCGCCGAGGATCAAATGCGCCTCACCGGTCTCGTTCGGCCTCTACGATGGCACCTCGCCGCCGACGGGCGTCACTGCGGCGTTCAATCTGATCGCTGGACCGAAGGAACTTCTTCCGCTGCATTCGGACCACGGAAGCCCCAGCCAGGAACCGCGCAACGCGCGGCGTGAGGAGTGGCTGTCGGCACTGGTGAAGGGCGGGCCTGTGAAACTGAAGAAGTAACTCTGCTTGGGGAGCATTGCCATGCAACGCTTTCAACATCTTCTGGGGTTTGCGAGTCTGGTCACGCTGACCGTCGGCGTTGTCACCGCCGCACCGCCCGTTTCTTCCGGGGCCTCCACTGCTGCGGCACAAACCTGGACGGCCGACAACGGCAATGGCACCTATTCCAATCCCCTGTTCTATGAGGAATTCGAGGACCCTGACGTCATCCGCGTCGGCGAGGATTACTACCTCGCGGGCACCACCATGCATATGAATCCCGGCCTCATCGTGCTCCATTCCAAGGACCTGGTGAATTGGGAGCTCGCCAGCTACTGCATCGATCGCCTCAACTTCGGCCCCGCCTTCCGCCTCGAGGGCGGGAACATCTACGGTCAGGGCATCTGGGCGCCCTGCATCCGTTACCACGATGGGACGTTCTACGTCTTCTGTAACGTCAACAGGGTGGGAACGCAGATCCTCCGCTCCAAGTCCGCCAACGGGCCGTGGGCACGCAATCAGCTCCCCGGCATGCATGACTTGTCCGTCCTGTTCGACGACGGCAAAATCTACGCCATCTTCGGCGCCAGACAGCCTACCATCGTCGAGCTTAACAAGGAAATCACCGAGATTGTCCCCAACACGCGGCGCCAGATGAACGCCCGTGGCATGGGCGAGGGCCACCACCTCTATAAAATCAACGGCAAGTACTATGACGTCTCCGCCATCCCCGGCGCGCACACCGACCAGGTCGTCGCCCGCGCTGATTCGATCGACGGACCCTGGGAGGTCGAACGCATGGTCCAGGGCGAGTCCCTGGGCGTCCCCACCCAGAACAGCGTTCGCGCCAGCGGCCGCGGGGAGAACAGAACCTTCACGATCACGCCGAGTGACCCCAACTCCGGCGGCGGACTCACCCTCCATCAGGGCGGCATTGTTGATACTCCCTCCGGCGAGTGGTGGAGCATCATTATGCAGGACCACGGCGGCATTGGCCGCATGGTCGCGCTGGTTCCGATCACCTGGGACAACGGCTTCCCGATCATCGGGCTGCCGGGCAATCTCCGCAAGGCCCCCAACACCTGGATCAAACCCAACACCGGCCACACCCAGCCTCCCAGGCCGCCGTTCGTGCGCAATGATAACTTTGGTTCCCCGAAACTGAGCCCCGTTTGGCAGTGGAATCATGTCCCCGATGATTCCAAGTGGTCTCTCACCGAAAAGCCCGGCGTTCTTCGCCTGCACTCTCTCCCCGCCAATGACTTCTGGATGGCCCGGAACAGTCTGACGCAGCGACCAATGGGTCCCGAGTCCATCGCGACGGTCGAACTTGACGCCTCGGGTCTGGTGGCGGGAGACACCGCCGGCCTGGCGCTGCTGAATGCTCCCTACGCCTGGATCGGCCTGGTCAAGACCGCCGAGGGCGTGACCCTCCAGACGTTCGACCAGACCGATCGCAGGACCACCAAGGCTCCCGCCTGCCCCACCCACGTCTGGCTCCGCGTTGCTTGTAACTTCGACACCGAGAAAGCCGTCTTCAGTTGGAGCGCCGACGGCAAGGACTTCACTCCGCTGGGCGACGCATTCACCATGGCGTACCAGCTCACGACTTTCCAGGGCGTTCGCTATTCCCTGTTCAACTTCAACACGTCGGGCCAAGGCGGCGGCTACGCCGACTTCGACAATTTCATGATGGACGAGCCGCGGGCGAGGGGCATTGAACGGGTGATACCGGTGAGTAAGACCGTCACGCTGACCAGCGGCGCCGACGGCAGCTTCTTAGCCGCCGACACCCAGAACATGTTGCTCATCAATGTAGCGGCCGACGCGCGCGATTTGGTCGCCCGGAACGTCCAATTCCAGGTCATTGATCTGGGGAAGGGCCGCGTGGCGCTCAAGGCCGCCAACGGCCGCTTCGTGTCCGCGGCCGGTGAGGGTGTCTCATTGAAGGACCTCGCCGCAAAAACGCCCGGCGATGCAGAATCCTTCCAATGGGTCAACCTGATGCGCGGTGACGCCATGCTCATGTCCCTCACCAATCACTGCTACCTGGCCACCAAGCCCAACAACCCCGGCCCAGTCACGGTTACCGCTGCTGGCCCGCAGCCCGACCGCAAGGGTGGCGCGTGTTTCAAATGGAAGGCAGTCGAATGAGACGCTCCTCCGAGAGGTCGACGTCACGCTGAGTTCCGATGTGCTGCGAAGCCAGCGGCTCCGCCTGTATTCGCAAAGAGATCGCCGCCCGCTTGACAGCGTTCAACGTCTTTCGCACTCTGATACTGGAGCCAGCGGCGGAGCGCGATGTCGACTCCGCATTGCGAACAACGTGCATTACCCCGACGAAACGCAAAAGGGATTCGGGCGATGGCTTCTCTCCCGGTATTCAAGGAAGTCGAAGTCCTCCGGGATGTCGGCTCGCCGCTTGGCCCGCTGCTCCGGCATGGTGAGCTTCGTCCCGTCCTTCATCTTGAGTGTGTCAGGCATCGTCGGCATCCACTCATTGGTGGCGGCGGCTTCATCGAAACCCGGACCCGTCTGATTGCTGCCGCTCTTGCCGGGGCGAAGCGATTTGATGCTGAATACCGTCTCTGAGTCATAGATCGTACCTTCACCAGAGGGATACGATGCTCCTTGCCCGTCCGAAAATTCTTTTGTGGCCCCATTGACGCGGCAGAGGGGATTGAGTACGATATTCCTATACGCGAAGAGGATTTCAATGCAGGCGATGGTCAAGCAGGTCGGTGTGGCGCCGACAGGCTCCGGGCGATTTGAGGCGATTTCTACAAATGGCCGCCGACTTCTCCCGCAACGACATTCTTGTCCGCGACGGTAAGAGCGCCAAAGACCGAATCACGATGCTGCCCGAGTCCGTCAAGGCTCCGCTCCGGGAGCACCTGAAAAGGGTCAAGGCAAGCCACGAACGGGACTTGGCCGATGGATGGGGGTGTGTTTCGATGCGTGATGCCCTGGACCGCAAGTATCCCGATGCCCTGAAGGACTGGCGCTGGCAGTGGGTCTTTCCCCAGGAGAACCGCTGGCGGAACACGAAAACCGGCGAAGAGGAACGGCATCACGTGCATGAATGGGTCATTCAAAAGGCTGTCAACGGAGCCGTGAGAAAGGCGGGCTTGGCCAAACGAGCTACCTGCCACACCTTCCGCCACTCTTTGGCCACACAACTCCCGGGGAGCGGCTACGACATCAGGACCGTTCAGGAACTTCTCGGCCACAAAGACGTCAAAACCACAATGGTCTACACCCATGTCCTGAACCGTGGCGGCAAGGGCGTCAAGAGTCCAGTGGACGATTTGTAGAGGAGCAACGAAGGTGTTTTATAGGGAAACCGTATGTCCCGCCGCGTCTATTGCAGAGCATGACTTAATCCTCTGCAGATGCGGGCCTTATGCGAACATTGCCGGAGGGGGCTTATACCGCGATGTCGCGCCCCAAAGGTGTTATGCAGAAACCATATAGCCATCGTTGGGCAGACAGTCACCATCAAGCACGAAGGGAAAGCCATGAGCCTTTGGAAACGCCTGTTCGGAGGTAGTTCAAGTTCAAACGATCCGTCCGAAAGCTCAGTCGGACCGATTATCCAAAAAGTAAAGGATATGCTTGGTCATCAGTACTCTGGCAATGACGTTCAGAGGCACCTTGCCCTGTTCGCAGCTACGGAATTGCTTAAGACTTTCTTCCGGCCAGGCGGCGGACCGACCGGTTTAGAAGATCAGCGAGTGATGATTCGGAGGTTCCTCGATGAAGGGATGTCCCGGCTCGAACGCGACGGCCTGAAGCGTCTTGTGGACATCCACGCGAGGAACAGCTTTTGGTTGTTGAACAAAATGGCGTTCGAGGCTGCCAACTCATTCAAGAGTCTGGCCAGAGCCAGCGGAATTGCACCTCCTGCGTTCTTTGCAGGGATGGATTCGTTCATTCAGTCGTCCCAGCGCGAGCTGCTGAAGCATGTAAACCCTCCTGAGAAAGACCCCAAGCTTCAGGAATTCATTAGAAGATCCCAAAACAACCCAAATTCTCACGAGGCCTATTTCGAGCTCGGATTGGCTTATTCCCAGCGGGGTGATCTGCAGAAATCAATCGAGTGTTTTCAGCATGCCATTCAATTGAGGCCGGGTTTCGCACAGGCCTATTACGACCTTGGGGTTGATCTCTACGCATTAGGAAAAGAGCGAGAAGCCATACAGGCCTATGAATCAGTGCTTAAATTTGACCCAGGTAACCAGAGGGCAAGGCACAATCTTGAGCTGATAAGAAGCAGCAGGGAGGCGTCTCCGCCATGAAGCCAGGTTTCGGGCAGAAGCCCAACGAGCCGCATGCAGCCGACGGCTAACGGCCGCGCCTGGTCCGCAACGTTAGGCGCAAGATTCTGGCAATATTGAATCCATGCAATTCGAATGGGACAGGGAAAAGGCAAAGAAGAATCTAAGAAAACACAGGGTGTCATTTGAGGAAGCCATGACGGTATTTTATGATCCGCTGTCGGCAACTTTTGATGACCCCGATCACTCTATTGACGAGGAGAGGTTTATAACCATAGGCTACTCGTCTCACGGCCATCTGCTTGTGGTATCGCATACCGAGAGGGGAAAAACAATACGTGTGATCAGTGCGCGGCCTGCAACCGCGCATGAAAGGAAGAGACATGAAGGCTAAAGAAAAGAAAGTGAGTGATGAATTACGCACCGAATACGACTTTGACTATTCTAAAGCCATTCGTGGCAAGTACTGCAAACGCATTTTGGAGGAAGGGGCTAATGTTGTAATGCTTGAACCAGATGTGGCAAAGGCATTTGTTGATTCGGCTGCGGTTAATGATGCATTGCGCTCACTACTTGATTTAACACGAACGACTGAGCGCCTAACCAAGCGCTCCAGCAGGCGGGCTAACGCGCGCCGCTGATGCTGACCGTTCGACCTTGCGGTATGCAACTATCCGCCGCCTGCGAACAGAATTGCGCGACTGGAGTAGGATCATGATACCGAAAGTAGTTGAAGCATATTGTGAACAGCGATTTACTGTTCATGTCCGTTTTTCAGACGGAACAGTAGCGGTCCAAGGGTGTTATAAAGAAACCATATAAACATTGTTAGCCGTGAAAGGCAGATAAAGAGGAGGTCAGCGCAATGTGGCCGTTTGGTTCCCGTAAACACAAGACTCTCTCGCACGCAGTTCTGGCAGGCGATATACGAGCTGTCCGCAGAATGCTTGACCAAGGAGTCGACCCGAACAAGTGTGACCCAGATGACGATGCCTACCCAATTCACTATGCGCTCAATCATGGTCCTGAAATGGTACAGCTATTAGTGGACCACGGCGTCGACGTTAATATTCCCAGTCCGAGAAACAATGCAACGCCTTTAGCTGTTGCCGAAGCACGTGCAAACGACACCGATGCGCCGTGGGAATCTTATCCATTTAATACACCGTCTTCGAGGCGGGCACAGTATGGCGAGGTGGCGTCGATTCTCCGGAAAGCAGGTGCCCGAGTACGCACAGGCCGCGAGGAGTTCGCTATGGATCCTCGCCAGAGACTTCAGCTAGAACCGAAGATTAGTTGGCTTGCCGTTATTGCAGGCATAAATTTCCCCACAGAGAGCCCCGAGGAAATAGCAGAACGCGTTGAAGAAAAACTCGACCTCCAATTCCCAAAAGATTTGCCGTTTTATGAGCTAGAGAGAATTCGGAAGGACGTCCGTGCACTCATCAAAAAGGAGTGTGGTGTGAAGGACTACCTTCGCGGCGTAGAGAAGCCTGTTCCTTCACCCGAAGAAGTCATGGCGAAAACAGGCATGTCGGAGGATGAGCTGACCCGTCGCTTCTTGGAGCATTTGATTCAGCAGGGAAAGAATCCGTTCAAGGATATCCCTCAGCACTTTCTTCGATACGCAGAGAAGAAATTCCCCGATCTTGTCGAACTATCGCGTCGAAAGTTCGGGACTGGCCATTAGGTACGGAGACCACAGATGAGCGAACACAAGCACGTTCCCCGAACTTGGGAGAACCTCCCATCAATGGTGATGGCACCAGTTCCTACAGGTTTTTCCTACTCTCATCTGGTGAAGTCTATAGCTGATCAGGCCCCCGACAAGCAACTCGTTTGCCTTGTCCACTGGGGCTGGACAAGTTCGCAAGAAGAGGCGGCTCGGCGTATTCAACTTCTCTATGAATTCGCCGACGATCCACGGCTTGTTCTCATGCGGTTTCTTGCGCCAGTTCCTGGTCAAGAGCAGATCATCATTCGGGCATCATTCATGAGGGAGACTGCCTCTCAAGTAACAGCATCGAACCTCTTTGACCTCGCCGAGCGTCTTTCACGATTGGCGATAGAAAAGGGTCTGAATACGACTACAGTAGAGTAGGATAAAGAAAGGAACGGCTAACAACGGCATGCAGCGGACGGCGCTGCGCGCCGCCGCTGATGCCGGGCGTTCTGCTAATGATCGGAACAGCAAGGTGAGAGAGCAGGAAATCGTCGACACCAACGCCGAGAACATCAGCAGTTGCAGCTTCTGTGGCTACAAAGACGTCAACAACCTGGGACATCGTCGTAAAACGGATTGGCTGAAGGAGCGCTACGCGGAAGGCCTAAGGTTCAAAGTGCTCCGATCTCGGAGATTCGGTGATATTGGGATGATCGAATACGCGCTTGGCAATCATGCCTGGAGACCTGTGGAGGCGGAGGGCTACCTTGTCATCCATTGCCTGATGGTCAACGGCAAGCACAAGGGAAAAGGGCTTGGCACTCTCCTGTTGGACAGTTGTCTCAGGGACGCAAAGAAGAGCAAGTGCCCAGGGGTCGCGGTTGTGACCAGTTCCGACAGTTTCATGGCACGAAGTGATTTCTTCATCAAGGCTGGTTTTGTCTCGGTGGAGAAGTCCCCTCCCTACGAACTGCTCGTCAAGAAATTGAAGAAATCAGCCCCTGATCCTCGCTTTATTGTGGAAAGGGACCGTTTGTTGAAGAGATACAGGAAGGGCCTCACAATCCTTGCTGCCGATCAGTGCCCGATGGTTCCAAAATGCGTGAAGGACATTACGGAGACGTCGAGAACCTTGGGACTGGAGCCAAAAGTGATTCGAGTCACTAGCGCCAAGGCGTCAAGGGAGCTCCCGACGCCCTATGGCATGTTCAGTATCATTTACGATGGGAAGCTGATCGCAGACCGTCCTGTCAGCGGAACGAGATTCTGGTTCATTATGAGGAAGATCGCAAAACCAGTCAGTGGTGCGGACGGCTGATCGCCGCCGCTCACCGGCACGTTCGACCTTGCGGTATGGAACTGTCCCCGGCCTGGACCGCAGGATCGCGGCAGGTTCGGGGTTTCGTCATGTCGCGGCGCAAGTCAGGAAGATGAAGATAGTTGCGCTCGGACAATATGTGCACTGTCCGCCGCATTGCGAAGACGTGTGTTACTCCAATGAATGGCAGAACGGACTGGCGCCGGGAGCGGGTCCTTCCCCAGGAGAACCGCTGGAAGAACACCAGGATCGGACAGGAAGGACGCCACCACGTGCGTGAGAGCATTCCGCAACGCGCCGTGAAGGAAGCGGTTCGTAGAGCGCGGGTGGTCAAGCATGTGGGTTGCCACACCTTCCGCCATTCTTTCGGCACGGGCTTGCTTGAATCCGGCTTTGGTATTCGCACGATGCAGCAGTTACTCGGTCACAAGGATGTCAGCACTACGATGGTCTACACCCCGGGTTTTGAATAAAGGAGGTCATGGTGTCCGCAGCCCGGTTGATGGCTTGTAAGCCGGTTTGTACAGTCTGTATAAACCGGAAGTGATCGATGGAGAGCGGAATTGGTAACCTGTTGGAATCAAAGGTCTTAGAGGAATCTCTGAGAAGAATCGCGAACTTCTTATACATGAGGAAGCAGCCCGTGTTCCCCGTCTTATACGGACTGTATAATCATTGTTCCACCTCACACAGGACTTGGCTGAGAGACAGAGAAGGACGACGAAACGGGGGAGCTTGAAGTCGGTGTCGCAGTGAACTGACCGACGCAAGGAGAATTACATGCAGAATGTACAATCACGCGAATGCTGTTTTCGCACGGACAATGTCCCACTCGCAAAGGTGGTATGGGAGTTGACCTTTGCTTGCCCCCTTAAGTGCCCCTATTGTTTCCAGGAGCGGACTCGACACCGAAATGATGCTAGTCGCGCGGAATTGGAGGCGATTCGGCAAAGCGCCATCAACTTCCTTGCCTTCATAAAACCCCGGAACGTACTGCTCTCAGGCGGCGAACCCCTGACCCTTGGCAGAGAGTTGTTTGGAGTCATTGCGGCGATCCAGAAGCTCGGCGCGACCTTCTCCATGTCAACAACGGGTTTCCCGCAGAAGACGTTTCTGGAGGTCCTGGAGATGAACCCCTCCGGAATCAACATAAGCATTGACCCTGCGGGTATGGAGGGGGAGGAGTACCAGTATCGAAAGACGAAGCTCGAAACGCTGCTGGACACATTACGGCACGTTGCGACAAAGGAAATCCCGGTGAAGGGAACGTCACTCATTACCCGGGACAACATTCGCAACGTTGCCGCCTATGTTCAGATGCTTCGCACTTTGACCGAACAGGCCCCAACGCTGCGGACTCTCTTCATAACGAACCCGTACCACATTGGGTACACCCGGCCGGACCTTTCAGTCACACCAGAAGAGGTAAGGAGCTTCATCACGCAAGTGCGGGAACTGACGGCATTGTCTCTGCATCTGCGCTTCATCAATTTCTCGTCAATAGCCATGCCACTTCAGGACTGTCCGGGTGCACACTCCGTGTTTTCCATTGTCCCTAACGGCGATGTTGTGGCGTGCCCTTTTCTCTACCAACGGAGTGCCAGCTTCGCAGTCGGCAACGTGACCGAGAACGAACCACTCTCAATCAAACGGGGGCTTGAGCGTTTTCGGGGGTTCCTAACGCAGAACATGCAACAACTAATCGCCCAAACTCCAGAGTGCCGTGATTGCCCAGTTAGGAATGAATGTCGCGGAGGATGCTTCGCTGAATCCTTTGCCATGAAGGAGACATCTATCCCAGCGCTGCTTTGCAGGCGAACGGTCGAGGTCGCCAAGGGCCGCGACGACAGACTCCTCTCACTTCCATTGCAAATACGGTTGAAACTCACGACAGGCAAACCGAAAACGACGTTCAAACGGCGAGTTTTGAGTCCCGACGTCGAACAGGCAATCGCGGGTCACATTCGGGATTATATGGCGCACAGTTTCTCTGACATAGCCCACCGGTTCGACCATATCGAGACTGTTGTGCGACTCTCAAAGCGGATAGCATCGGCAGAGGGGGCGAATCCGCGAATTGTAGTCCCCGCTGCCTATTTCCACGATTTTGCGCCCCGACAACATGAGGCGTTTCATTTCCACACGGATGAATCCGCCGACGCTGCCGCCACCTTTCTGAATGAGAACGGTTTTGACACAGACGAGATTACCGCGATCGTGCATTGTATCGTCGCTTCAGAGTTCAGTTCTTACTTGCTCGGCATCGAGCCGCGTACTTTGGAGGCGATGGTTGTTAGGGATGCCGATTTTCTGGAATCGATCGGGGCGCGGGGAATCGCGCGCGTGTTCAGTTTCGCAGGAAAACACTGCAAGACGCTTGGAGAGGTGGACTATGACCCGTCTTCGCCTCCGTTCATTCAACACAACATTATGGCACCGGATGAGACGCCAATTCAGCACTTCGCGGCCAAACTCCTCCTGCTTAACAGGCTCCTTTTGACTAAGTCTGCAAGGAGAATGGGCAGGACGCGGCATTCTCTCATGGTGGCATTTCTTGAGCAATATGCGAAGGAGATGAAAGGGACTACGTGACCGAGAAGGGTCGAACAAGGCGGGCAGCACTACGACGCGAAACGCGGCGAGGTTCACCGCCGGGGTTTGGCCTTGCGGTATGCAGTTGTCCCCCGCCTCCACCGCAGAATCGCGACAGGTTCGGGCTTTCGCCAAGTGGCTGCGCAAGTCAGGAAGATGAAGATAGTTGCGCTCGGACAATATGTGCACTGTCCGCCGCATTGCGAAGACGTGTGTTACTCCAATGAATGGCAGAACGGACTGGCGGCGGGAGCGGGTCCTTCCCCAGGAGAACCGCTGGAAGAACACCAGGATCGGACAGGAAGGACGCCACCACGTGCGTGAGAGCATTCCGCAACGCGCCGTGAAGCAAGCGGTTCGCAGAGCGCGGGTGGTCAAGCATGTGGGTTGCCACACCTTCCGCCATTCTCTCGGCACGGGCTTGCTTGAATCCGGCTTTGGTATTCGCACGATCCAGGAATTGCTCGGTCACAAAGACGTAACCATGACCATCGTTTGTACCCACGTGCTGAACAAGCGAGAACACGGTGTACGCAACCCAATGCACGGGCTTTAAGCCGGTGTATACAGTCGGTATAAACCAGAAAGTGGCGACGGAGAAAAGTCTCGTAACCAATTGAAACGACGCATGTTAAGGAAACTCGTCACAGGGACCAAGGGACCTCTTATAGAGAAAAAGACGGTCTCCGCCTCCTGGTTTATGCAGACTGTATATTCATTGTCATCTGTCAAAAGGCAGGATCCGAGGAGTATGATTATGTTTGATCATAGAGATTCCCATAAAGACACCCAGTCGCATAAACGCAATCATCGACAGGATTCCCACGGCCACACTCACGGTGCCATAGACCCGTCTGTTCTTACCACTCAACGAGGAATATGGGCCATTAAGTGGTCATTCTTTGGATTACTCGCTACCGCCCTTTTTCAAGTTGTTATCGTCTTGCTTTCTGGAAGTGTAGCACTTCTTGCTGACACGATTCACAACTTTGGTGACGCCGCCACCGCTATCCCGCTATGGATTGCCTTTACGCTTGCGCGACGAAAACCCAGCAATAGGTTTACCTATGGCTACGGTCGGGTGGAAGACTTGGCAGGTGTGGCAATTGTACTCACGATCTTGTTCAGTGCCATCGTTGCTGGCTACGAATCCATTGATCGCTTCTTTCACCCGCAAACGGTGACGTATCTGCGGGCAGTAATCGTTGCATCGGTGATTGGTTTCATCGGCAATGAGGCTGTAGCACAATTCCGCATCAGGGCTGGCAAAGAGATCGGCAGTGCCGCTCTCATCGCCGATGGCCATCATGCCCATGCAGATGGGCTGACCAGTTTGGCCGTGCTTTTCGGTGCTGTTGGAGTGTGGCTGGGCTACCCATTGGCAGACCCTATCGTCGGTCTTCTTATTACTGCTGCAATCTTCCGAATCGTATGGGAATCTGGCAAGTCTATATTCACTCGCTTACTTGACGGAGTAGACCCGGAGGTTATTGATGAAATCAAACATGCGGTAAATTATACCCCAGGAGCGAGTGATATCACTGAGGTGCGGGTAAGATGGTTAGGCCATCGACTTCACGCAGAGCTAAATATAGCCGTAAGCCCAGAGCTTTCTGTTGAGCAAGGGCACGAGGTCGCCACCGAGGTCAGGCACCAGCTCTTGCATCATTTAAGATATCTTTCCAACGCCACAATCCATATTGATCCTCTGAGCGCATCGGGCGAGGAACATCATCGGATCTCTGAACATGAACACGGCGACCTACCTGCTCATTCACATTAGCGGGAGAAGGTTTCGGGGTAAACTTACAGAATATCTTTCAGGGCGAAATGCAAATAGGATCGGGGAGAAGACAGATAACAACCGCGTGGAGTCGACTTGCAGGACGCGCCGCGTTTGGGCTGGCTTTGCTTCCGGAGCCAATCCTTAAACAGGGGAATGGTGAGCATATCACCCTGCAAGCGGCTGACGCGTAGCGTTCGACCTTGCGGTATGCAGTTGTCCCCCGCCTGCACCGCAAAATCGCGTCACGGACCTGTTGCTCGGTAGCGGATAACACGCCGCTGCAGCCGACCGCCTTCAGGGGCGGCCGAGCGGCAGTGCGTTAGACATAGCGTCGGGCTGACTGACAGAAAGTCCTTGACACCGGTATAACTCCGGTTATACTGAGCAGTATGAAAACTGCAATATCAATCCCTGATCCACTCTTCAAGCCTGTTGAGCGGCTGGCCAAAAGGTTAGGTATTTCCAGGAGCGAGCTCTTCCAGAGAGCGGTCAAGGAGTTCTTGGGAAACCACAAAGACAAGGGTGTGACTGGAGTTCTCAATGAGGTCTAGGGTTCTGGACGTACGAAGGCCAGGCTTGATCCGTTGCTTGAGGGGATGCAGATTGCCTCTATCTTGGAGGAAGAGTGGTAGTGCAGAGGGGAGAGATCTGGTGGGCATCCTTGCCTTCTCCTCGAGGCTCTGGCCCTGGGTAGAGGCGCCCTGTTGTGGTGGTCCAGTCAGATTCATTTAACAGGAGCCGTATTCACACGGTTGTTGTGGCTGTGGTCACGTCTAATGTGTTTCTGGGGCGCGCTCCTGGTAATTTCGTGTTGACTCGTCGTCAGAGTGGGCTTCCGAGGGATTCGGTTGTTAACGTGTCACAGTTGCTTACTCTCGACCGTTCGTATCTTACGGAGCGAGTGGGCAGGCTGCGGCCGACCCAGATTGAGACGCTCGACGACGGTTTACGTTTGGTGCTTTCTCTCTGAGGGATGTCTAACAACGGCATCCAGGCGGGCACCGCTGAAGCATGAGAAGGGGTGTGTTTTGATGCCTGACGCCTTGGACCGCAAGTATCCCAATGCCCCGAAGGACTCGCGCTGGCAGTGGGTCTTTCCCCAGGAGAACCGCCGGCGGAACACGAAGACCGCCGAAGAGGGACGGCATCATGTCCACGAATCGATCATCCAGAAGGCAGTGAGCGGCGGGGTGAGAAGGGCCCGTTTGGCCAAGCGGGCTACGTGCCACACCTTCCGGCACTCTTTCGCGACACAACTCCTGGAAAGCGGCTACGACATGAGGACCGTTCAGGAACTTCTCGGCCACAAGCACGTGAAGACCACGATGGTTCACACGCATGTTCTCAATCGGGGCGGCAAAGCTGTCAAGGGTCCAGTGGACGATTTGTAGAGGAGAAATGAAGGTGCTTTATGCAGAAACCATATATGCCCCTACGCCAAATGTCGAACGTGTCTTAAGTCTATGTAAATGCAGGGATTATTCAACCCCGATCGGCAGAGGTTTATGCCGCGACCTAGCGGCCCAAAGGTGTTACAAAGAAACCATATAACCATTGTTCGGCGGGAAGCAGGAACCGCTTCCCGTCTAGCGCAGGAGGTGAATCTTCATGACGAACAGAAGAACGCTCAAAACTGAGGTCATCGTGCCAGAGGAGGAGAAGCCAAGTTCGACAGCTCTTTCCTCCGCTCCTCAGGCTCTTGTTTTCATTAGCCACGACTCGAGGGACGCTGACCTCGCTGAAGAGTTCGACAACCTCCTGCGGGACGCAAGCGGAGGAATGCTCAAGTCGTTTCGCTCCTCCGATAAGAAGGGAACTGCAGGGATGGAGTACGGCGATGAGTGGTATAACGCCATTATGGCCAAGCTGGCTACGGCTAGCGACGTTGTTGCGCTTCTAACCCCACACAGCCTGGATCGTCCTTGGATCCTATATGAAGCAGGAGTGGCCAAGGGGAAAATCGGGGGAAAGGTCCTCGGTCTCGTTATAGGAGTCCCCTTTGAACGAGCGAATACGGGTCCATTCTACCAATTCCAAAACTGCCCCGATGACGAGGAGGCGCTAACCGGCCTGGTGACGCAATTGATCAAGCGCAATCCTGGAGCTGAGCCGCGTCCTGAAGCGGTCAAACTACAGGTACGCGCCTTTCGAGACAGGGTGGCCGCTCTTCAGAAGAAAAGAGGATCACCGGGTGTGTCAGCGCAGCCAGGCCGCCTCGACGAATCTGCCCTGGCGAAGCTTTTCGAGGAGGTCAAGGTGATGTTTCGCGACCTCCCCGATAAGGTTGAGGCCAAGGTACAAGAGAATATTGGTCGTCGCCGGTCTTTACGGGGGCGGATGTTTCATCCAATGATGTTCGAGGAATTGATGTTGGATCCAGCCGTACACGATAGCCCTGAGGGCGAAGGAGCAGCTTGGCTTATGCTCGGAAGTATGCTCGGTCCCGATATCCCATGGCTTCGCGAATTAGCAATGGAGATGTACCGCGCTACCTGTTCCCATGATCCAGAGCGGATAGCCACGACGCGTGATGCTGCACGGCGTACATTGAAGGTCCTTTCTCAATCCCGACCGTGGCGCCATATGATGCGCGAAGAAGATCCAGAAATGGACATGATGATCCGACACCTGCCCGAAATGCTGGAGCACTTCCTTGAACGAACCGCGTCTCGCGCGGCACCAAAGAGGATCCGACGAACAGGCAAGGAACCCTCTCCAGGCAAACAGTCGTGATGCCGTGAATTTCCGCCGAACAACCGGTTGCAGCGGACGGTCCGCTGCGCGGCCCGCCGCTGATCCGGAGCGTTCGACCTTGCGGTATGGAGCTATCCCCCGCCTGCACCCAAGAATCGCGACAGGTTCGGACTTTCGTCAAGTGGCAGCGCAAATCAGGGAGATGAAGATGCTCGCGCTCGGACGATATGTGCACGATACGCCGCATTGCGAAAGCGCGTGTTACTCCAACGAACCGCAGAATGGACTGGGGCGATAGCTTCTCTCCCGGTATTCAAAAAAGTCAAAGTCCGCAGGGCTCAACGTGCCGGCCAGATCCTGGCAGGCCATGCCGACGAATGCGCCGGTGAAACTCGACTGGCCGAGAGGGGTGGCTTCGTCGGAGAGAATGCTCGCGTCGAACTGCTGCGGCAACCAGTGCCAGTCCTTGTCCACGCCTTCAACGCGATAGGCGAAGTGGAGTCGCTCGTAATCAATCTCGACGCGAAGATGGACAGGCCGGGCGGCGGGAATCCCGACGGGCGGCGTGAAGGCGTCGGTCTGAAGCGAGTCGGGCAGGCAAGACATCACGCGCAGATGTTTGCCGAGCGTTTCGTCGCGCGACAGATAGAGGTAATGAAACTTGGCGCCGTTGTAGTAACAGACGAGGCCCGCGCTCTGCTGAAAATGTTCCGGCTCGAACTCAACGACCGTCGCGGCGCTGACGCAATGCGCTTGCTGCCGCCGGGCGACGAGTGATTGCCTGAACAAGTTGCCGATCGTTTCGCGGCCAAAGAGTCGCAGGAACCCGGGACGCGCGGTGAGGCTGAGAATTTCTTCGGGCCACGGTGTGCGCAACCACTGGAAATCAATTGGCAGTTGCGATGTGTTGAAATCTTCGCGAGCCGGCTGCGGGGGAAACTTGTGCTCGGGCAACCCGGGCGAGGGTGTTTCGAGCGATGGAATTCCCTGTCCATCCAGGGTGCGCAGCCAGTCATCCTTTCCCCAAATCATTTTCTGAATCGCTGTCTCCCGACCAAGCGTGCAACGGCCACGATTGCGCAATGGCCTGCCACAGAGATAGACCATGTAAGTCTCACCGTTTTGCGTTTCGACTAAATCCGCGTGGCCTGCGCGCTGCAATTCGACGTCCGGGCGATGGCGCGCGCTGAGAATGTACGTGTCAGGATGCAATTCGTATGGCCCGGTGATTTTTCGCGAGCGCGCCATTGTAACCGTGTGTCCCCAGCCCGTGCCGCCTTCCGCCGTGAGCAGATAATACCAGCCGTTGCGTTTGTAGAGGTGCGGCGCCTCGGTAAAGCCGAGCGGCGTGCCTTTGAAGATGTTGATCCGTTCGCCAACCAGTTTGCGCTCCCTGGCTGAATATTCCTGCAAGAGGATGCCCGCGAAACGATTGTTTCCGGGCCGATGGTCCCACAGCATGTTCAAGAGGTATTTGCGGCCATCCTCGTCGTGGAACAGCGAAGGATCGAAGCCGCTGCTGTTGAGATAGAGGGGATCGGACCAATCGCCGTCAATGCGTGGGCTCGTGACGAGGTAATTGTGAAAATCGCGCAGCGAGGAGCCGCTCGCGCCGCCGACGGTCGTTCGGCCAAAGCGCTTCACGTCCGTGTAGATCAGCCAGAACAAGCCGTCCGCGTAAGTCAGGCACGGCGCCCAGACGCCGCAGGAATCGGGGTCACCCAGCATGTTGAGCTGGCTGGCGCGATTGAGCGGGCGCGTGAGCAATCGCCAGTGGACGAGGTCGCGCGAATGATGAATCTGCACGCCGGGAAACCACTCGAAGGTCGAGGTGGCAATGTAGTAGTCGTCGCCAGCGCGAACGATGGATGGGTCGGGATTGAAGCCGGGAAGGATGGGATTATGTATGGTCATGCGGGCTTCACCTCAGGAGACGCGGCGGCGCGGCGCGCGGCCAGTTCCCGTTCGATTTCGTCAACGCGTTTTTGGTTGAGTGGATAAATCAAGAGCGCACCAGCTTTGAGCAACGCAATGATTGCGGGCACGATTGAGAAGGCGAGCGTGATACCGAGCAATGCCGTGGGTGTTTGCTCGGCGTCTTTCACATAGCCGAAGCGATCCAGGAACAACGGCAGCAGGAAGCCACCGACAACGATTCCGGTTTTGATCGAGAATAGAGAGGCCGAATAAACCAGTCCCGTGGATCGGCGTCCGAATTTCCATTCGCCGTAGTCGGCCACGTCGCCGTAGAGCGCCCAGGTAAGCGCCGAGGTTGGCCCCGCGCAGAACTGAGCCAGCGCGTTGACGGCCAGCATGATTCCATAGCTGTCTTTGGGCAGGAAATAGAAGGCGCCAAAACAGAACCCCGTGATGGCGCTAAGCGCGGCGGCGCAGTACTTCTTATCAATTCTTCGGGCGATCGAGCCGAGGAACGCGGTACCGAGAACAAGGCCGACCGAGCCCGTGGTGAGAAAGGTCGTGCTGCGGTCGAAGTCAAGACCGAGACGCTCAATACGGAAAAGCGGCGAGCCATCGTCGCCCACGACGTACTTGAAATAGAAAAGTGTGCTGCCCGCTCGCAGCGCAACGAACGTCGTGGAGAGGACCGACGCGATCAGCAACATGACCCAGGGCCAGTTGCGAAACAGTTCAAACAGCTCCTCGAAGACGTTGGTCTTTTGCCCGGGTGGCGGCGTTACCCGCTCTTTAGTCGTCGCAAACGTAATCCAGAACATGATCACCGACGCGACGGCGAAGATTGCCATGGTCCACTGGAAGCCGCGCATTTCGTTGTCACCGCCGAGGTATTTCACGAGGGGCCGGACGAACAGCGAGATGAGCAGCGCCCCACCAAACGCGCCCATGAACCTGAAGCTCGACACCACGGCGCGCGTGCGCGATGAGGGGCTGATCACACCCAGCAGGGACGAGTAGGGCACGTTGATAACCGTGTAACTTATCAACATCAACGCATAGGTGATGTAAGCATAAACGAGCTTACCGGTCGGGCCGTAGTTCGGACCGGCGAACATCAGATAGCCGCAGATGCCGTAAGGGATCGCACCCCAGAGAAGATACGGACGGAATTTGCCCCATCGGGACTTCGTGCGGTCGGCAATCAAGCCCATGACCGGATCGTTAAAGGCATCGAAAAGGCGGATGATGGGATACATCCACAACAGCGCTGTGGCCGGGATACCCCAGACGTCTACGTAGTAGTAGGTGAGAAAAATGTTGAAGGTCTGGAAAAAGAAATTCGATGCCGTGTCACCCAGGGCGTAACCGATGTATTCGCGCGTCTTGAGGCTGTCGCTGGCGGCGGGAGGTTGTGGAGTGGACGAGTTCATGCGTGCGTGACCTGGCGATGGAGGACGAGTTGCACCGAAGCAATGGCAGCATTGTGCTGCACCGCCGCGCTGATGACAGCGAGTGTGCTGCGCGTGAGAAAATTGACGATCGAACCCGGTGTGTCCGGCATGCGGTCGCTCCAAATGGCAGGGAGGCCTGATCCGCCCCCTTTCTTTGGTCCAGTGTCCGTGAGAGGATTCCACCGTCCTGTACCTCATCGGCCACTGGCGTAGGCAGCCTGATGCAGCCGACCTCGCGACACAGTCGGGAAAAGCCTACCGGTCTCATTCAGACCGCTGTGCAGCCGATAGTAATCGTAGTCCATCCGCGATCGCTGGCAAGAGGATTCTATCGAACACGAGATGGAATGTCCACTCACGATTGAAGTTGATGGTCTCGCGCAATTCATCGGATGCCACATAAAGGGAGACGCCAGAAACATGGCCAACAGAAAGAAGATTCTGCAGGACTGTAGTTCCTTCATGGGATCTCCGCAATGTCAATCGTGTGCGAACATTCCAACAAGGGCATCCACCGGCTATTTGCCCCAGCTCTTGAGCATGGGGGCGACGGCGGACGCCCAAATCTCGTAGCCTTGTTCCACGGGATGGAGGTTGCCGCTGCGGAAGCCGATCAAGCCGCCAGCATGACGGCGATGCAACCGCAGAACCGGTTCATTCCCACCAAGCTCATCGTACATACCTTTCCGGCAAGAATAATCGTCAGGGATCGGGTGCGTTTATTGGCTCTCCCGGGCGGTCTTGACCACGGCGTAGAATGCCTCTTTGGGTTGGCCGCTGGGATCGAACAGCAGGGGAGAGCCGCCGATCCAGGACGCTCCATCATAGACACCCCAGAACGTGACGCGGGTGATGTCCTTTTTGTGCTCGAGGAGAACGGAAAAAATCTCGCCGCACTTCTCGGCGAGTCTCCTCTGTGTCTCCGTGCTCTCGGCGTTCGAGTCGCTTGTGCTGGCCCGGCTGACCCGGCTGATATCGGCGCAGCGATACCCCCCACTCCGCGTGCGGATGTCCAACTCCGTGACCATCACCTTGACGCCGGCAGCCGCCAGACTTGTGATGGCGTACTCAAGACCCTCGGCGCTGGGGTGTGTCAGCGAACCGTGCAGTTGGATGCCGACCGCATCGATGCGGATACCCTTGGATTTCAGATGCTTCACAAGCGCCACCGCCCCATCGCACCTGGCCTTTGACGACTCAAGACCGTAGCCATTGTAGTACAGCTCCGCATTGGGGTCGGCCTCGTGAGCCCACCGGAAGGCGTGCTCGATGTAGTCGTACCGCTTGTCCTCGGAGCCTTCGCCGATGATGCGCAGCCATTGACTGTTTCGCAGCGTGCCGTTCTCGTTAAGGGCTTCATTTACCACATCCCAACCCTTGATACGGCCTTTGTAGCGGCCGACCACGGTCATGATGTGGTCTTTCATGCGAGTCAGGAGGACGTCTCGCGTCAGGTCGTTTCCCGAATCGTCGCGAAACACCCACCGCGGAGTCTGGCCGTGCCAAACAAGGCAATGACCGATAATGGCCATCCGGTTCTTCTCGCAATAGGCCACGTAGCTGTTGGCCGGCTCCCAATTGTACTGGTCGGGCCGCGGATGGATCCATTGCCACTTCAGATCGTTCTCGGCGGTGGCCGTGCTGAAGTGCTTTTCGGCGATTGCGACCGCATTGGGGTCCCGCCCTGTCACCACGCGTCGATTCAAAGCCCCGCCAATCAGGAAGTCGTTTTTGAATACGTCTTTCAGAGCAGGCACATCCTGCCCAGCCAAGCACTCGACCACGCCAACCAAGAAGCCCACCAATCCCACGATCTTGATTGTTTGTCTTGTTCTCATCACCTGCTCCCTTCTTTCCTGCGTTGCCAGCAACTACTTGAAGCTGGCTTCCACAGCACGCCCGTCAACTCCATGCCCACATGCGTCACCAGTTGAGACGAAGTCTCATGAGAAACTCCAAATGACTTGTGGCATCCCACGCACCATTTTCGCGTTTCTCTGCCACTACTTGAAGATGTGTTGGGCAAAGAGATACAGATTGTTGGCCCATTCGGTGCCGTCGTGGCCGTTGGAATCAACGTGCCAGACGTGGGGCACACCTTTGTCTTTGAGGTAGTTGTGGACACCCTGGCTGATGCGGATCAGGCCATCCTTGTTGCCGCAAGACAGCCATAGCAGCTTCAGCTTGTCCCTGGCGGCTGCCGGGTCAGGCACGAGCTCGGCGGGAGCTTTGGTGTTTGGGGCTGATGAGAACCCGCCGATCCATGCGAAAACATCGAGGTGAGCGAGTCCGAAGTTCAGGGACTGGCCCCCACCCATTGATAGGCCCGCCAAAGCCCGATGCTCGCGGTCGGTATTAACAGAGTACCTGGCCTCAATGGCTGGAATCACGTCGTTGAGCAGATCGCCTTCAAACGCGGCGAAAGCTGGCGCGCTGGCGAACACATTGCCTTCGGCTCGGTCGTTCTTCTGGGCCCGGCCGTTGGGCATGACCACGATCATCGGTCGGGTCTTGCCGTCGGCCAGCAGGTTGTCGAGGATGTTCTCCGGGTGACAAAGGCGCCGCTACTCCGTCTTCGGCGCGTCCGGGACTTCCTTGCCCGGTTCCGCCCCGTCGTCCGAACGGTGCGGGCGGGCGTCGAGGTAACCTCGGGCCGCCGCGACCTGCTCAGCGGTGACGATCAGTCGCTGCTCGGGCAGCCGGCGGATCGTGTCGAGCCCGGTGATCTCGAAGATGCCTGAGAACGACTTGCCGGCCACCAGGTACACCCGCCCATCCCCCAGTTGTTGGATCGACGGGAAGAAGCACTCGTCCTCGAGACTCACCTCGGTGAAATCGGCCCCGCGGCGCTCCTCGTTCGGCCACGCCTTGCCAGTCTTAAGGTCCTGGAACAGGGTCGCTACCAGCAGGCCGTCGGTGGTGAACAGGTAGACGTTGCCCCGGTTTGCGTTGATGGCCCAGAGTTCGATCGGCTCGGCTTGGCCGTCGCCGGCACGAGGCGCGAGGAAGCTCCGGCCGAGCAGTCGGGTGGTGCCGATGACCTCGCCGGGATGTCGCGGCGGCTTTGCGTGCTGCGAGTTGTGCAGCCCCAGCATTTCCTCCGGATAGGTCCAGTTCAACTTACCGTCCTTGTAGCCGGCGAGGTAGCAACCTGGCAACGGCTTCGGCGGGAAGGTGAAGACCGTCCAGCCGCCGCGGCCAGCGAGGACCTGTCCGTCGCGGCCATAGTCCGGCGGCCGACCGCCTTCGGCGAGCTCTTGGCCGCGGGCCAGGTCGTACCGCGGCGCGCCCTTGGCGGTGAAGCCGACCGGCGTATAGCGCACGCCGGTCGAAGTCGTCAGGCCCAACTCGCCGTCGAGCGTCACCGACCCGGGCGGCCCGACGACGATCTGCACTTCGTCCGGCTGCGCCTGGGCGTCGTCGTTCTGGTCGCACCAGGCGAACGTCGCGTTTCCGGATTTGGAGCCGGGCGCGGGTTCGACGCCCGTCGGCCAGCGCGACCGGAACGGCTCGGTATTCAAGAGGTCCCAGCCGACCACATCGCCCAGAGAAGCCACCGGCACCGCGACGCCGTCGCGATAGTGCCAGAGCGAGACGATCTCCTCACCGGTCGTCGGACCCCCGACGAAACAGTTGGACAGGTAGAGGCGCTCGCCGACCCACACCGGCGTCTCCGGGAATGACTTCCAAATCCCCAGCGGCGGTGTCATCCCGGTCTGGCCGGGCAGGTAGTAAACCTGCTTCAGTTCGGCCGTGCCGCGCTCCCAGTCGAGCTGGAACTCCATGCCGCCGCCGGCGCGCGGATTCTTGTCGTCGGCTTTCAATGCGTGCCCGTCGGCAAAGTGGACGAAGAACCGGGTCCGGTCGCGGGGGTCGAGCGACCCACCCCCGCCGTACCTATTCGGTCCGTACATAGCCTTGACGAGTTCCCCCTCCTGCGTCCAGATGCTCACCCGCTTGGGAGCCAGCCACTGCTCGGCGACCCACAGCTTCCCATCGCTGGCGACGGTCAGTCCCTTGGGGTGATTCATGTGCAGCGGTTCGTACGGCCCCACGCGCGGCACCCCGGGGCAGCCAATCGTGCGTACCAGCCTGCCGTCCGGCCCGAGCACCTTGACCTGGTGGCTCTTCCCCCAGTCGCTCACGTAGATGCGGCCGTGGTCGTCCAGCGCGATCCCCTGTGGGTCCTCGAACGTCTCGGGCGACGTCCAGTCGGCGCGCTTCAGCCGCAGATCGGAGTCTTCGCCCGCCACGTCCCAGGCGGTCAACGACCGCCCCGATAGGACGAACAGCCGGCCAGCGGCGTCGAACGCCAGGCCGCGCGGCTGTTCCACTTCGGTCTTTCCAAGCAAGGTGCCCTTTGCCGCGTCGATCAGCAGGACTTGATTGAGCTTCGGCAAGCTTAGCCCGATCCGGCCGTCGCGCACCGCCAGCCCGCCGACGGCGACGGTCTCCTTGCTCTCCTTGCCAGGCAACGAATGGAAGTACAGCTTCTTGCCGGCCCAGTTCGGTCCGATGGCCCAGACCTCGGCCCGGTCGATCCAGCCCATCGCCAGGTAGACCGCATGCTTCGGGACGTGCCGGGTGCCCACCTCGCGGGCCAGCAGCTCGGCCCCGCCCCAGCCGTCGCCGGCCCCGACGCCGCGGGTGCCGCCCACCCGCCGGCCGTCCAGGTCGCACGCGACCAGACCGTCCCCCGCCTCGGCTACAAAACTCCCCAACAGCACACGGCCCTTCACCTCCTTCTCCCCGTCACGAGAGGCGGGCAGGAACACGGCCGCGGCCGGCGGCGTGTGGTCGGCCAGCCAGCCGCCACGGCCGCTCTTGGTCTTCCATGGCGGGCTCTGGCCGCCGCTGTAGACGGCGAACTCGTACTTTGGGACGACCGCCTGCCGGGTCAGCCCGCGGACCCGGTACTCGCCGGCCGGCACGAGCGACCCGTCGATCCGGTAGTAGATCGAGTGGCCGGGGATAAGAAACATGCGGGTGTTGGTCTCGTCCAGCCCGTCCCACCAGACCGTATGCTCGCCGGCTGGATACCAGGTGTTGCTGACGAGGTTCTTGATCCGCAGGCCCGGCTTCGCAGGGTCGTCCGGCGCGGGACGTTCGATGACGAGGGTCACGTACGCCGCCTCGTCGAGATTGAAGCGCACGGGAATGGGCGGACGGGGCGCGGGGGGCGAGTCCGCGCACATGGCCGGTACAGATCCGGCGAGCGCCGTTCTCGGATCGCGATCAATCGTGGCACCTCCCTCGAAACCTTGCTCCGGCAGCCAGACGTGGCCGCTCGAATCCGTAAATGGCGTGAACAGGCCGGCCTTGATCCGGAGGGTCGTTGCCGAAGGCGCAGAGGCTGCCGTACTTGTCTCGGCCGTTTTCTGGGCGGACGCGGACGGGATAGGCTGGTCTTGGAACAGCAGCGGCGCAAATTCGTGCAAACTGCGCCGCCAGCTCTGGAACTCGTGGGCCGTATCCGGTGAGACGTAGAAGACACTGTTGATGCCGGCTTGTTTCAACGCATCGGCGTTCGCCTTGGGGTCGCCGCCAAAGCCGCCGCGGCCGCCTCCTCCTCTGCGGTTGGCGGGGTCGATTTCGCGGCTGCCGTAGCTGACGAATACCAGCTTAACCTTCTCCTTGAAACCGGGCGTGTTGTTGACATCTTCCAGGGAGATAGTCCCGCCACTGAAGAGTCCGATGTGCGAGAACACATCGAGATTCTTCAGGGTGATCGACTTGGTCTCCATCCCGCCCATGGACAGACCGGCCATGGCGCGATGGGATTGATCGGAGAGCGTACGGAAGTTGGCATCAACGTAGGGAATCAGCTCGTCGACGAGAACCGTCTGGAAGGGACCGATATCGAAATTTCTAAGGCCGCCGGGCCGGGTGTCGTTGGTCATGCCGTAGGTCATCACGATGAGGAAGGGCTTGATCTTGCCTTCAGAGATCAGGTTGTCCATGATCAGATTGGCGCGGCCCTGGTTGCTCCAGGCAGTTTCATCCTCGCCCCAGCCGTGCTGCAGATACAGCACCGGATAGCGCTTGGTCGGGTCCTTGTCGTAGTCAGGCGGCGTGTACACAAAGGCGCGGCGTGAGGTGTTGGTGCTCTTCGAAGGGAAGAGAATCTGCCGCACTTGGCCGTGGGGAACGTCCCTGAGGGCGTAGAAGTCCTGGTCATGAGCGGGAACTTCGATGCCGCTTTCCCACCCAGTCGAACCGTAGAAGTTCAAGGTGCCGGGATCGTTAAATGTACCCCCATCGATCGTGAGATGGTAGTAGTGAAAGCCCTCATCCAGCGGTCCTGCCGTGGTACCTATCCAGGCGCCATCCTCGGCTTTCTTGAGGGGAGTGCCCCCGCGTCCACCCAGGCTCACGGTGACGCTTTGGGCTTGGGGCGCCACGATGCGGAATCTCGCGTAGCCTTGCGAATTCACCTGCGGATATTCCTGGCCGGGTTGGTTCAGCGTCGAAGGCTTGAAATCCTTCACCCCGGCAGGCTGGCTCTCCTGCGCCAGACACAGAGAACTTGAAAAAGTGAGCAGCAACACCAGTGCAGTCAGGTTACGTTTCATACTATCTCCTTTCTGGTCGTTAGGAAACACAGAGGCGGGTCGCCGCCGAAAGCGGACTCGCGCTCCGGAAATCAACGTTCGCGGCCATAAGCGGGCTCTGAAACCATCGCCCCGGCGCCAGAGGGGGCCGCCCGCAGCACATTACATCCCGTCCCCGTCTGCTTGCGTACGTTATTCAGGTTGCTGGCCCCCAACGGTCACGACACCCGCCGACCACCGCGGCATTGTGAACGCGATGCTTCCCCCTTCTGTTCTCACCTGATGCGGGTTCAGACGGATCTTAGTAGGTTCATCCAGCGAATTGCGGGCAGTCACCGAATCGGGCGAGACAATCTGCATGCTCGCCTTGCCCACCCGGAATCCCTCTTTCAGGGTCAGCCGAACCGGAACAGGCTCCTCACTCGGGTTTACGATCTTGAGGTAAAGCGTCTTCCCATCGGCGGATTTTGTAACCACGGCGTTCAACGGCCCGGTATCGCCGTCAAGCTGGATTCTCTCAGGCGCATAATGTTCTCGCCAGAGTCTCATGACGACGTAATTCGGCGCCGGAAACCAGGTGCGATGGTCGAAGTTGATGAACGCGTTATCCCCGCTTCGGGCCGAGACGTGCCGCAGGAACAGCGCCGGCCCACCGATCTCTAAGATGTCACCGCAACGCTCAAACGCATTAAGCAGCCCGCCGCAGTACAATCCTGTGCGCCAGTCGGTGGATTGGGAGTTCCACTCGGACACGTAGACCTTCAAACCGGGATTCTTCGACGCGGCGATTAGGGCGCCGGTTTCACGGAAGAAACGCTCGTACGAGCGAGGACCTCGCGCGTAGTTGTCGGGATTTTCGTAGTGGTGAATGCTGAGAAAATTAACCAGGTCAGCGCAGCCTTCGACGATCACCTCGTTCCAGTCGCTCGCTCCCCTGCCCAAGAATACCAGGATTATGAGCAGGGATGTTACGGCGAGGACCATGCTTCTGCGGCGCGAACTCGTAGGGACGGATGCGATTAGTCCGAAGGTGGCGAAGACAATTGCACAGATTGCGCACCAGGCAGGGTTCAACCAACGATACGCCTTAATCGCATTCAAGACCCCTTCGTTTTGTCCTCCTTCTCTGCCGGCCATTCCATACATGTTGAGAAAGGCAAGCAAGGCAACAAATGAAACAAGTGCTGCAGCAAAAAACCAGTATCGTAAATCCAAACTGATGGAGCGAATAAGCAATAATTCAGAGGCACCGAGGGCGAACGGAATAAGTGAGTCTCGAAACCTCGGAACCCAAACAAACGCGGTGGCCCCCATCGCATACTCATTCCACGCGGCAAGGATTATCAAGAACGTCGTGCCGGACAAGAGCCAGTTCACTGGCCGAAAAGAACCGCATCCGTTGTCAACCACGAAAACGAGGTAGCCAAGCCCAGCGCCCTGGATGATGCTCATTAACGTCAAGTACGTAGACGAAAATGAGGACTGAAGTGCCTTGAGAATCGACTCGCGACTGGAGTGTTCGGAATCGCCTTTCACATCGCGCCTCCAAAGAAGCATCGGGTCGCGCCTAACCATCGAGGCTGTTTCAGTGGAGTCTGGAAGTCACAGAAGCATTCCCTTGTGTCTATCCAGCGTGTTCAGGGCCGGACTTCTATCCTATAGAATAGCTTGAAGCTGGCAGCAGTGTCAACGTCAACGGTCACGCTGATACTGCCATCCGCGAGCACGATCTTAAGCAGCCTCCAGTTCACCAGGTCCTCAGTCTCGTAGACGTGCCCGATCCGGATGTTCCCGACCACCGGCACGTCCAGCACGCCGACGTATACCTCCTGCCATTTCGCCTCGCCGCCGCTGAAGGTACTCACGCTGTCCTTGTCGTCCTTATACTTGAAGCTGCCGCCGGCGAAATCGTATTCCGTCCGGAACTCCACCTTATCGTAAATGGACCCGGACACTCCGAGTGTGGCACGGCGGAACTCCACCCCGTCCTTCAGGGAGCCGAGATCCTCAACGAGTTCGCCATGCCCGGAAGTCCAGGCATTGTCAAAATGGATTCGGCCGCCGATCTTCATTTTGAATGCGCTGTCGGCCGTCTCGAGATTCAACCCTTCTTTCCAGAAGACACGGAAGGTGTCTGGCTTCTCCTCCGCAGCGGCGATTTTCTTCAGCTCTTCCTCGATGACGGCGACATTCTCGACTTCCTCTTCGACGCCCTGCATGCGGGTGTCCAATTCCGAGGGTACCTTCGGGGCAGCCTGAGTTTTCCTCAACTCGGCCTCCAACTGCGACACTCGCTTTTCCAGTTCTTCAAGTCTGTTCAGCAACGCTTTCTCTCTCTCCGTCGGCTCGGTCTCCTGGACCTGAGCCCGAAGGGTCACCAGGCACATTGCCAGGCCGAGGCAGACGCAAATTGTCCATTTCCTCATGTGATTCCCTCCAACAGGTTGCCAAGAGAACTGCTGCAATCAAGCAAATCAGAGCCGTGGCCCGATAGAACACCCGGACTGCCCTGTCTTTCAGCCGCTCCATTACCTCCGCGCTTATCATCCCTCTGTCTGCCACCACGCACAAACACCCGATGTGAAACCGACTCCTCAGACGGTCCACCACCGGAATCAGCGTCTCGACGTCCGTCGTGTTGCCCGGCCAGACCTCACAACACAATCCCGCCCAATGCGGGACTCTCCTCTAAGACTACCCCCACCACCATCTGCTTGAGGTCCGGACGCCTCTCCTTGCTGCTGCCGTACTGCCCGATCGTCTCGCCCCCCTCCCCTTCAAAATATATAGAGGTCGTGTCAAAAAAGACAATGTCCAGAGAGCTGAACAGGTCTCGTCGAGACTCGAAAAGCCACTCCTCGATCAAGTCCTTCGTGCACCGCGGACTCAACAGACTCCCCCTCTCCTCGCTCTCTTCACAAAGCGGCTCCCCAAGCCACGCCATCGTCCGGTATAGATGATGAAGACCGAGCCTTTCCGTCCCTTTGATCTCGTACCTCCTCCGCCACACCTCCGCGGCCATGTCGCTTCCCGGCTCAAACCCCGCCGACGGCGGGGTGAAGCACCGTCACAAACACCCCCCGCTCCACATCGAACCCATACTTCCGTTCACGCAGAAGGTGTTTTATCACCTTCGGCACACCCGACTCTTTCCAAAGCCTCTCGAAAACAACAGAAGCGCCTATCCTCTTTGTCTGCGCCGCCGGC
>Ga0315312_1000812_pt1 | contig 29965 bp, 26 predicted proteins | sample TDP7_MG_FD_203629 | JGI IMG/M metagenome (GOLD analysis project Ga0315312, IMG submission 203629) | Freshwater sediment microbial communities from Lake Towuti, South Sulawesi, Indonesia - TDP7 | ecosystem: Environmental > Aquatic > Freshwater > Lake > Sediment | place: Indonesia: South Sulawesi... | reverse complement strand
CATGACCAATAACATCGGTGCAGCCAATCTGCCTCATCAAAACCAAGTTTTCCGCCTTGTAGACGCCGCCTGGAAGAATAACGGCAAACCTCATCTTAACCATGGTTCATCACGGGAGAAGAAACTGTAGCCTCTCGCCTTCACCCATCATCAAGCATGAGTCGTTAATCCCGAATCTTCGGCATCTTGTGAACTATCTTACCTTTGCAGCTCACAATCCATACATCCCATATCTTGCGAATCAGACGACAATTCACTCTGCGCAGCATTCCTGTTGGTATTGCCAGTACTAGGTTAAAATCATGTGACTCATTCAGTCTTTTCTGGAAAGTCAACCATCTCTTAATCTTGGAAATCTTTCCGTTAATCCGTTCAATATTCGGATTCGTCTCACACTCTGCAAAAAGCAAATCGAACGTAGTTTCGTTGCAGATTATGCCGAATATATCTGGTCGATAGAAATTCCACTCAACCCTGCTCATGGGAGGGTCAGAAGGCTCCACATAGAGTTCATAACCTTCTTTCTTAAGTTCGTCAAGTACTGCATCTTTTAACAACTCGTGAAAGCTGCTTTCCATCCATAAGTTTCTCCCGAGAATAGTCTCATAGTGCCTAATCAGCTAGACACAAAAAGATTGTTAACATCACGGAGTATCGCAGCATAGCAACACATTGTTAGCATAAGAGAGCAGGTATGAGGGAGAGTGTCTCTTCCCACTGTATCTTGGCTTATGCCATATTCCAACAAGGAACGATCAAAGTTTCTGATCTGTTACTTCATTGCCCGCACCCAGCAGTTCCTCATGATAGCATGAACTCCCCGTTTCTAGTACTTCAAGAATTATATCTTCTGTCTTTTCTCCAACACCTCTTATCTTTCTCAGTTCCCTCTTCATAGCTGACAGAGGCTTCTCCAACTTCGAGATTGAATAAGCAGCATAACCATAAGGCGAGTGCTTTCCCTCCAGCTTTAAGAGATAATCAATGTGCTCCAATACTACGATCACCAAATCGTTTTCCCACAAAATGTCCTTGTAAAGAATTGGTGGGATTCGTTTAGGCATCTTATATTTCTTAGCTATCTGATTAAACATCAGATTTATGGAGTCGTAATACTCTCTTATGGCTTGTCCCCACTCATCTCCCTTGTAGATATCTTCATATTCTGCAACAAGGTCAGGGTACCCTTCTTTGAGTACATCAAAGAAGTAGTCTTTCTGTCTTCCCTCTTTTAGAGTCATCCCTCCGAAGATGATGAAATCAACGCCAACTTCATGAGCCTTTCTCACCGTTTCTTCGATCAACTCCGGGGTGTCTGTTACGAAAGGAATTAGCGGAAGCAAGAACATGCCACACGATATGCCCTCTTTCCTGAAAAAGGCAAGAGTTCCTAATCTCTCGCTCGGAGGTGGGATGTTAGGTTCAAAAACTGAACTGATTTCGTCATCTACTGATGAAAAACTGAAACTAACAATCGCCTTATTCTGTTGATTGATCTTCTTAAGAATATCAATGTCCCTCTCAACAAATGTGGACTTTGTTAATATGTGTACGGGCCATTTGTATTCATACAGGAGATGGAGGGTTCTGCGGGTTAACTGGTACTTCTTCTCGACTGGCTGATAGCTATCGCCCACACCACCTCCCAACATAATGAAACTTGGCTTTAGCTGAGTGCGTCTTCTTTTTGAGTTCAGTTCTCTACGGAGAACCTCTACAGCGTTTACCTTTACAGCAACATCCTCTCCAAAAACCCCATCAACCTGATAACGTTCCGAGCGTCCATCACAGTAGACACAGTTATGAGCACAACCTCTGTAGAGATTCATCCCATAACGTGAGATGAACCATGAATCAATCTTCCTGTGTTTAATCAGGATTGATTTTGCTCTAATCTCTCGGATAATCACTTCGTTTGTACACCCTCTTCTTGTACGTGTATTCATCCACCCTTAATAGATCCATCACTCTGATAGGTTCCTTTTTGACGAGATTCCTGCATGCCCTATAAGCTATCCAATAAGAGTTTTTGTCCCCACCCTCGACAAGTTCTTTTACTATACCATAAACGAGTTCGGGAAGATGCTTTGCCAAATCACTCAAGTTGTTTCCCACGGAAGTACGTGCATATGGTGAACTTTCGTTGAACATATTCCTCAAGATAGACAAAGGATATTCGGGGTTTCTGAAAAACCATCTGTTCTCTTGCACAGGTCGAAGAGTCTCTCCAACGAACCGACGGACGTTTGCATTGTCTGATTTAACAAGTCGTAGCAAATAACCCTTCATTTCGTTTGGATACCTTTGTATAAGTCTGCGGAAGAACATCTGAGCCAATTCTCGCACGTTCCAGTTAGAGGAAGCTGCTGCAGACTCAAAAAAAGGCAGAACCCTCTCATAATCTTCAATCCCGTAGAACGACAGCATGTCCAGTGAAACTCCTTTACTTCTGAAATCATCACTCCTTCTGAACATACTCGATGCAATCTCATATACTGGGGCATTCATTTCTACAAGGCAGAGAAATAGACACTTGCTCAATACACGTATAGCGTAAACTCTACCATGTGAAATGCGTTTGTTTTCTGGGATGTTGGCATAGAGTTCGTCTAGGACTTCAAGAACATGCTCCAAAGCGAGATCATATTTCTGCTGCAAGATGTTTGCCATAATATGATTTCGGATTTCTGCTTCAATTCCATCAGTCAATATCTTCAATTATGACCATCCACTCTTCTTCAGATTAAACATCTGTCTTAGAAGATTCCTAGTCTGTTTAATAAGAAAGAGAGAGATTTTGACTTGCTGAAAGAAGCTCTGTCGGAATGCAGTAGGGCAAGCTGAAATGGCTTTCAGGGGTGAATCGAAGGCTTTCTCACCGTTTACCTGGCACAAGTATTCGAAAGCCAGCGTTAACCGGTTTGCAGGCTTCAGGAATCCTTTCTTAGAAACTAGATGGATCAAGGTATCGATCATTATTTTATACAGAGTAAGAAAAGAAGAGATGGAGAGCCTACTGAAAGGCTCGTAGGGTTTAGCCGTTCTTCTCCCCAAAGATTTTCGATCCATCTAACCTGCATACCGACAATCCGCCTTTGCAGAAATCAAGGGTGTAGAGATCTGTCGGTTGCCCATTCGCTGAGATGCTGTCAAGTTTCTGTTTGAGATCTTCTTCTTTTTCTCTTTTGGTGGCAACTCCCTGGGCTTCCTTGAGGAAGGATGGTCAGAGAATCGGACCCGCCTTTATATAGCCCCCCCTCCCGGGGGTCGAGAGAGAAGAGACCGAAGGTTAGAAGACTCATCCTCAATGTTCAGTGTGGCTCACAGCAATCCACGACGAGGGAGAAAGAAGAACTTGACAATATCATTCGCTGAAGCCGCAAGATTTAAGTAAAAGCTGAAAACAAAACTAGCCAGCATAAGCAGGTGAACAATGTGACAGATAAGATGAACCTGGTTATCTTTGGGGTTGACAGTCTCCGAGCTGACCACATGAGCTGCTATGGTTATCACAGGCTTACAACTCCCCACATGGATAAGGTTGCTAGTGAAGGTATCCTGTTTGAAAACGCCTACAGCCCGTATATTCCGACAACACCTGGATACACCACAATGCTGAGCGGCATGGATGTCATAAGCCATCAAGTGGTCAGCTTACAACCAAAGGGACCGATCGACCCGAATATCCGCCTATTGCCTGAAATCCTCAAAGAGAAAGGATATGTATCAGCTTCCATAGGGTTTGACGGAGAGTTCTACAGAGGCTTCGACAAATACGAGAACTATCCGGCCTGGATGTCGTGGGAGGAGGCCCCAGGCCACAAGGCTGAAGCCCTAAATGAGAAGGCATTACCGCTGTTAGGTTCGATACGTGATAAGCCATTCTTCCTGTTATTGCGACATATGGATCCGCACTCGCCCTATCTTCCACCACCTCCATTTCCACGGATGTTTTATGAGGGAAACGAGAAAGACCCGTCAAAGCAGAGTATGGAACCTGTCTTTGCCTTCAAGCCCTTCGCTGAGTTCTTTAAGTCTTGGATGCCACCAGGAGTGACGGATGCTGAGTATATTGTAGCCCTCTATGACGCTTCTCTCGCCTACATGGATGTTTGCATCCGGCACATTCTGACTCGTCTTGAAGAGCTCGACCTCATGGAAGAAACGCTTACAGTCATAACCTCTGATCACGGCGAGACCTTAGCCGAACACGAATGCTACTTCGATCATCACGGACTCTACGAACCCACAATTCACGTACCATTAATCTACAGATGCCCAAGTAAGCTCCCTCGAGGAAAGCGTGTGAGAGGCTTTGTTCTCCAACAGGATCTGACTCCTACGGTTCTCGAACTCTTGGGGCACGGCCATATTGCGAAGGAGCTGAAGATGGATGGCAAGAGCGTGATTCCCCTGGTAAACGGGGAAAGATCCGCCAACTACTCGGAATTTTACATATCAGAGTGTACGTGGATGCGGAAGCGGGGATGGAGAACCCCCGAATGGAAGCTTATACACGCCTTGGAACCCGACTTCCATAGTAAGCCGCCTATTGAGCTCTACAATCTCGTCGACGATCCCGGAGAGAATCATAACCTTGCAGATGAAGAGCCGGAAACGGTTGAAACTCTCAAGAAGAGGATGATCTCTTGGGTTGAGAGGCGCATGTCAAAGACGGGGAAGCCCGATCCTATTATGGGCTACCATTTGGGTCTCGACCTTAAGATTGGCTCGATAAAAGCGGCTCGCGACCTTCAAGTTGTCGACGACAACGAGAGAAAATCTAAAGAGCACGTACGTGCACGTGCATATGCACTCGGATATTACTGAATATCACGGGGAGACTACAAAAGTGAAGTTAGGATGCAACACTGTTCTCTTCAACCAGTTGGATCTTTATGGAGCCGTTCAGCATATAGCCTGGGCAGGCTATGACGGAGCTGAACTAGCCTACCTAGGGAGCATGGCTCAGCACATCGAACTGAATACAGATCAATCGTACATCGACGAGGTTAAATCGTTTGCAAGGAAGCATAAGCTCGAGTTGTTTGCCACCGAGGCTGGAGTAGGACCTAGCGGTGCGACGGCGGAGATCGACAAAGAAAGTGAAAAGACTATAACGAAGCTTTTTGAGACAGTCAAGAAGTTGGGTATTCCTACTGTTGCGATTGGTTCTGGAGGAAAGACTGGAGATGGGGAGATGACTGAGCGTGTCTTTAAGTATATTCGGGAGATGGGTGAGCTTGCTGAAAGTTGGGGTCTAACTTTGGCGGTTAAGCCCCATGTGGGTGCCTCTGTTTATGACACCAAGACCGTACTTACTATGCTTGAGAAGATTGATTCTCCAGCTGTGGGAGCTAACTTTGATCCGAGTCACCTTTACAGGGCTGGCGACGATCCTGCCGAGGCAGCTCTCAAGATGGGTGACAGAATAGTGCACAGCCATTTCCGAGACTGCCCTCATCGAGAGCAGCATCCAGGGCTTCCTGAACAGCAGATACCGGGACGAGGCGAGATCGACATCCCGGAAACCTTAAGGGCTCTCAGGGATGTGGGCTATGATAGGGTGCTTGATCTCGAGGTGATAGGCGCCTTTACGTACCCCTTATCAAGGCAAATGGCTATAGCTGCAGAGGCAAGAGGATACCTTAACAGGTGTCTTCAGGAGTTGAAAATGAGATAGTAGAACAGGATGAGATAAGCATGGTCTTGAAAGTAGGTGTTGCAGGCGTTCCGTTTCCTGAAGGAATTGGAATGACACATGCCGCTTGTTATGCCAATGACCCCTTAGCTGAGCTTGCAGCCGTTTGTGACATCGTTAAGGAAAGAGCCGATAACGCTGCAAAGAAGTTTGGCGTCAGAGCCTATCACAGCGTACCGGATATGCTTGAAAAGGAACCTGACCTGGACATCGTTGACGTCTGTACGGGCGGAAATGAAAACGGTAGCTTACACTACGAACCGACTATGCAGGCTCTAGAAGCTGGAAAACATGTCCTCGTCGAGAAACCTCTCTCAAACGATATTCAAGAAGCAAGGGACATGGTGGCTAGAGCCAAACAGAAAAACCTCTACCTCGGATGCAACCTGAATCACTACTTCACACCTCCCGCCGAAAGAGCTAGGAAATACATAGATGACGGCGAGATAGGCGAACTCATATACTGCCTGCACAAGATGGGATTCCAAGGAGGCGAGAGGACCTATTCCGGGCCTTCGGCCTCAGCAAGAATCAAGGGATACCCATATTTCCATGTCAAGGCTTTTCTGGCTCACCCCTTCAGCCTCATGCGATACTTCTGCGGAGACATAACGCACGTTCAAGCCTTCCTCAGCCGACCCAGCTACAGAAAGAAAGCTGGCGACGTGATGCTCTCAATCAACAGCATCCACGTGAAGTTTGCCAACGACTGCGTAGGATACCTCCTCAGCACAAGAGGCGACGCCACATTCGGACCGGGCGGATGGTGGAGCATCGAGGTAGGAGGTACGCTGGGAACTTTCTGCATCGAGAACTGCATTGAGAAGGTTACGTACTGGCGAGCTCCCAAACCAGCTGACGCATCTCAGCCAGAGCCCACCATAACCTCCTCGGGCATCACAGACTTCAACCAGACGTTCCCAAGGAGAATCCACGCCTTCCTCGAAGATGTCACTAGCAATGTTCCCAAAGAAAAGCTGCGATCTTCGGGCAGAGATGCCCTCGCAACCTTGGAATACACATGGGCAGCGATAGAGTCCCATGAGCAGGGAGGCATCCTTGCTAGACCTTACCCGCTGCCTCCCGTCTAGCGCATGAAGGCTTGGAGAAGAGAGTTCACCGCGAATCCACCCATATTATCTTCCCGATGCTTTCAGGTGAATCTGCATTCGCTGCTTCCTTTTGACCAGATAGGCTAGAGAGCCGACACCTGCCGCGACTGCTGATATGGGGATTACATATCTTGATATCCAATATCTTGTTTCATGAAATACTAGGTTTTTGCTCTTCAATTCCCGATCCATAAAATCTAGGATTCTGACAAGAACCAACTCAAGAGGCAGATCATGTCCTGAATCGTACCAGTACACGCTCTTAGGTTCTCCTGCCATCTCGTAAAGTTGTTCTCCAGCCTCGGCCGGAACAATCTGATCGAATTTCCCGAGATGGAAGACCACCGGTCGAGGCGTGAAATTCCTTATGAAATTTATGGGGTCCACGGGGTCCAAAAGCTCTTGAAGTTCGCTGTCGGAGATTGCTTGAGTTTCCAGATACTCTCTGATGCCTGGCACGGCATAATGTTGGCTCTCTCTTATCATTAGGCTCATATTTCCGCCAGCAACCAGAAGAGCCGCCGCCTTTATTCTGGGTTCGACGCCGATGAATACGGCTCCGAGGATTCCTCCCATGCTTCCGCCTACATATCCGATCTTCGCTTTATCGATTTCAGGTCTCGTCTCAAGGTAGTCCACGGCCCTCCTAAGATCAATGACTGTCTGGATTATTCCGTTTCTCGATGCATTCAGATCAAGAGAGTACAACGCTTTCCCGTCCTCTTTCCTCTCACCGTGAAACTCGGCGTCAATAGCCATAAGAGCATAGCCCTCATCTGCTGCTAGTTCGGTTAATGTGAGAATATCCTCCTTTGACCCTCCATAGCCGTGAAGGAACAGTATGCAGGGCACATTCTCCTTGCCTTTGGGAATTGATAGTAGTCCTGGAACCCTCTCTGCGTTCACTGAATCGAAATGGACCCTGTAAACAATGTAAGTATTCTCGTCTATGATTGCCTCCTCCATCACACTCAAAGGAAGGGTTTCATCATAGGTGTAGAAGCTGGAAAAATCGCCAGTGCTCTCATCCTTCGTTTCTCCTGCCGGCACACTGGAGCCGCAACGGCCGACTAGAGACGAGATGACCAATGTCATCACCCATGAGGCACCAATCGGGAATCGGTGCTGCACTAACTCCACCTTTGCCTTTCGGTTACCTACATTCTGGAACATTGTCCTAATAAAGGTGCCCGGATTTGAAGATCCAATTCCACATTCCCCATTATGGTGATGCTCCTCGAAATCTGGAAGGAGCCATAGCAGGCGTAAGGATTGGGCCTTAACAGCAACAATTAAATACGATGAGAGTTGACTTCAACATACACGGTGTTTTCATGAATAGCAAAGAGAGATTTCTTTCGGCAGTTCGGAGAGAGGTTCCGGATATTGTTCCCGTGGCTCCTCTCATCCATGATCGCTTTGCCTGCAAACTCTTGGGTCAGACAGGCTGGAAAGCCGTCTTCGAAGTACATAAGATGGTTGGCTCCATCTGGTTTAGGGGTCCTCTCGGAATCGATTTTGATGTGAAATGGCCAGTTGGGTGGGCACATAAATCCCGGCTAATCAAGCAAAAGGGCACTCGAAGAGTTCGCGAAGACATCATCAAGACACCGAGTGGAAAAATTACATCCAAAGTTGTCTACGGAATGGTTCCATCCGATCCCGACTTGCAGAGAACAATAGAATATCATATAAAGACCAAGAAGGATTACGAGATTTACAGGGCTTACCTTGAAGAATGGCTTAAACGAGCTGAGCCAAACATACGTCAAGTCGTTGAGGCCTACAATACTATGGGGAGTGAAGGCGTACCAAGCGTGGGAGCTGGTTGTCCCTTCGACGATCTGTGCCTAATCCGCGGACCCGAGAACCTCCTAGGTGACCTGTACAGAAGGCCAGAAGTAGTCAGGGAGGTTCTGAATCTACTTCGAGAAGCCAAGGTGAAGGAAGTTGAAGCATTCATAGAGTCCCCTTCAGAAGTACTCTGCTACTGGGCCTGGGGAGCTTACGACATGAGTCCCGGCCACTTCAGAGACTGGATACTTCCTGATCTTAAGAAAACCGCAGATGCAGTAAGAAAAGAGGCCAAATATGTCGGCTTCTGGTTCAGCGGCAAGGTTAGAGACTTTCTTCCCATGGCCGTGGAAGCAAACCCTCACTTCATAGAACCTTTCGAGTTGCAGAGCAACATAACTCTACGAGAAGCGAAGCAGCTTTACGGGAAGAAGGTCTGCGTGATGGGCAACTTCGACCCCGTGCTTCTCGCCTTTGGAACTCGAAGAGATGCCGAGCGAGAAACCCTACGTTGCCTTGCAGAAGGCATGGTAGGAGGAGGCTACGTCTTAGTCACGGGCGACGAAGTTCCCGCAAATGCGAAAATCGGAAATCTGAGAACGATGGTTCGAACCGTTGAAAAGCACGGGAGATACTGAGGGGGCAGACTTTCAGTTTCTGGGTTAAATCCGTAAAGTCTAGTATTTTCCATATTTCTCCACTGTTTTCACCATCATTTTCAGGTTTTCTATTTTGGCGTCGGCAGGGACTTCGTCGCCTGTTACAAGCACGTAACCGCCGCCCTCCATGCCCTCGTTTAGACATCTTTGGGTTTCCTTCTTGGCATCTTCTCCGCTACCAAAGGATAGTATTAGAGAGTTGAAGTTGCCCATCAGGCAAACCTTGTTGCCATAGGTCTCTTTTGCCTCTTTGAGGGAGATGTCTCCTTGGTTGGGTTCAAACGTCTCGATGAAGTCTGCTCCGGCATCTATGAGCAGAGGTAGATGGCGGCGGATTCTCCCAAGAGTGTAGAAGCCCACGCACTTCTTCCCATGCTCTTTGACCATCTTCACTACTTGCCGGATATCCGGTTCTACGAATTCTTCGAAGAGCTTCGGACTTAGGTCGGCTCCTGTAGCCCAACAGATATCATAGTACAGAATTTCGGACGGAGACTGCAAGAAAGCTCTTACATGCTCCTCGATCACGAACCCCATTGTTCTGCTCACGTCTTTGATGATATCCGGGCATCTGTAAAGATCGATGAGAAGCCTTGGCATAGTCCGGACTTCGCCGAGATGAGCGAATACGCAGCCTAGTCCAACGCTGGGTACGCCTTCATTGCCCATGACGTGAAATGCTTCGGTCACGTCTGTCAGATTGTACTCCTTTTTGTTGGCCAGCCATTCTTTCCAGTAGGCATCAAAGATGCGCCAGTCTTCTGGGGTTTTTATCAAAGGATCGATGCAGACGCCTATAGTTGGATCTGAGGGATTAAACCCACGAACCCATTTACCTCTCAGTGTTCCTTCTGGAGTTGTCATGATGCGTTCTGAGACAACTCTTGACCCTTGTTGTTCAACCACTTGATCTTTATAGGAAAGATCCTCATGGAAGACTGCTTGAACCCCAATATCCTCAGGTAAAGTTTCACTGATGCCGACTCCTAATGGTCCGCGGAAATGGATAGAACCGATTCTTTGATGCAATTCGAAAACGGGTTTCCAGCCTATTTCTCCAAGGGTTCTATATGCAAATCTATTGTGGATCAGCGGAGAGACGGGCACGATGTCGGGGGTTTTACGCTGAACTGCGGCTAAGAACCGTTCCTTCTTATTCATAGGAACATCCCACCAGTCAGTCACTCAGGTAATGAGAAGCCACTTTGCGGACAGCTTTGGACACGTCTTCGATGTCGCTCTCTTGGTAGAACTCATTTATCGATGTGGTGATCAGCTGCTTTTCAGCCAGTTCCGCGTTCGGGCACAACCCTTCTTTGTACTCCATTCTCTTTCCACGTTCAGTTAAGCTCCACGGAAGCTGAGATGTGCCGAACGCAATCTTCTGACTGAGCGACTCAAACAAATACAAGGGCTTTCCAGGCCAAGCACCGCCGGCCGGGATTCCCTCGGCTGTCAGTGCCTTCAAGAACTCGTCTCTAGTGACTTTCAGTACATCCTGATCTACACGTATGGGATATGCCCAATAGCTGTGGTCGACATCCTCCAAGCGTTGAGGCGGGTGAACCCCGGGAATATCATCCAGAAGTTGAGTCAACATATCCCCGAGCTTCTGACGCCTAGTAACAACCCACTCCAGCTTTTTCAGTTGAGCTAGGAGAACAGCGCCTTGAAGCTCAGTCATGCGGTAGCACGGGGCAAAGAAGGAGTACCTCAGACGGTATCTCCGGTCCTCCGTCCAGTCGCAACCCTTATCTGCGAAGAGAGAAGCCCTTTTGGCAAGATCGTCATCATTCGTGATTGTCACTCCTCCATCGCCACAGGTCATGTGTTTTGATTGTTGCAGACTGAAAGCTCCTAGGTCACCGATCGCACCAACTAGTTTGCCTTTGTAATGCGTTAGGTGTGCTTGGGCACAATCCTCAATCAAGTAAAGATTATGCTTCTTGGCGATTGATGTGAAATGGTCCATGTCTGCTGGTTGGCCCCAGCAATGGACGATTATCATAGCCCTAGTTTTCTCTGAGATTCTTCGTTCCACATCATTGGGATCGAGATTGAAAGTGCCGAGTTGTATGTCGGCAAAGACTGGTATGCAGTTCTGCTGGACGATCGGCGCGACTGTTCCCATGTCACTAATGGCGGTCGTTATAACTTCGCTACCTGGTTCCAGGTTCAATGCGCCTAGGGCCACGTGTATCGCCGAGGTCCCCGATGTCGATGCTATGGCATGTTTTACGTTGTGGAGTTTCGCGAACTCCTCCTGAAATCGGTATACTTTCTTTGCCGTTGCGAAGAATAAGTTCTGGGAGTTAAGTGCGTCAAGCACCTCGGAGGCTTCTTCCAGTCCGAACGTCTTCCTGATTGGGAAAGGTGTATTTCTTACGGGATTTCCTCCGTCAACCGCAAGTTTGTCTTCACTCAATCTTGACCACCTGTGAAGATTCCCTATCACTTGAGGATGTATTTAAGTTCTCGAGGAGAGTCCACTAACCTCTGGAATTAGCGCTAGCCCATTTCTGTATAGAAACTATATATCTATATGATAGAGACTAACATCAAATCTTTGATCGTGAAGGCTTGCGCCATGAACAATAAAGAGCGGTTTCTTACGGCGGTTCGAGGAGAAGTCCCCGATATGGTTCCTGTTGCCCCCCTAATTCATGATCGCTTTGCCTTTAAAAAATTCGGTCGAAAAGGGTGGAGAGCAGTCTTCGAAGCGCATCGAATGGTCGGGTCGATCTGGTTCCGGGGTCCACTTGGCATCGGCTTCGATGTGGACTGGCCGAGCGGGTGGAGAATCAGTTCCAGACGATTAGAGCAGAAGGTATCAGGAAAGGTCACAGAGGAAACTATTAAGACGCCGTTCGGCAAGCTTGCATCGAAGACTGTGTACGGAATGGTTGCATCCGACCCGGATTTGCACAGAATAGTGGAATACTTTGTCAAGACTGACAAGGATTACGAGGTCTACAAGGCTTACCTTGAAGAGTTCATCAACCGAGCCGAGCCGAACATTGAGGAAGTGATAGAGGCCTATAACACCATGGGTAATGATGGAGTGCCCAACGTGGGTGCTAGCTGTGCCTTTAGCCATCTATGTGGTGTACGCGGTCCAGAAAACCTCTTGGTGGACTTGTACAAAAGGCCCAAGGCAGTAAGAGAGGTCTTGGATCTCCTCCAAAAGGTTAAGGCGAAGGAGGTTGAAGCATTTATAGAATCTCCGTCAGAAGTGCTTTACTACGATGTTTGGGGATCTTATGACATGAGTCCCGACCATTTCACGAAATGGATTCTGCCCCACCTTATAGAAACGATTAGTATGGTGAGAAAAGCGGATAAGTGTGTGGGCTTCTACATGGTTGGCAAGATCAGAGATCAGATTCCTATTGCACTGGAAGCAAAACCGCACTATATCGAACCCTTCGAACTGCAGAGCAACATAACTCTGAAAGAGGCTAAACAACTGTACGGGAAGAAGATATGCATTATGGGGAACTTCGACCCTGTCGTTCTGGCCTTTGGAAGTCAGAAAGAAGCTGAGCAAGAGGCGCTTCGATGCCTAGAAGAAGGTATGGAAGGCGGCGGCTACGTTATGGTCACGGCGGACGAGGTCCCTGCCAACGCAAAAATCGAAAACCTAAAGATCATGGTTAGAACTGCAGAAAAGTACGGGAGATACTGAGATCATTTCTTTTTCGCTTCTTATTCTTTGAATACCTTTTCAAAGCGGCTCAAAAAACGTCTAGGCCTAGGAGGCTGATTTTGGAAAGACAATTCTTTGACGCTGTGAACACGCTTGAAAACATCGCAAAAAAGGGTTCTTCGATTAACAGAATAGATACCCATGCACATGGTGAAGCATTCTCAAATTTCCCAAATTTGAAACTAACAGTTGTGAATGGGAGTTGCTGGCTTCAGCATTGAATCTGATCCGAAAATACGGCCTAGACCCAGGGGACTCCATCCACGGAGCAGCCGCGATACTGGAAAGGGCAGAGGCTATAGTATCCACCGATCTTCAGATTGAAGTTATCTCTATGCCTAACAGTATGAAATCCAATGAGGAAGGCTTTGAACTTTGGTTCGAGAACGCAGAACCATAACCAAGCAGATAACAAGTTCCCAGAGGAATATTTGACCTATTTGGCTCCAAATCGAGAACCTGCAAAAATTGCACACACACAAAGAGCAATCCTATATCACAGACTCACACGAGGCTAGCTATGGAATAAATTTATCTGACAAACCCCGATCATTCTAGAGGTGAACCCGTTGTCCAATGATAATCCTGCTACAAAAGTCATACCAGAGAAGATATTTCCTTTTGGGGCCCATTTCTACCGTGAACCGTCTAGACCGTTGGAAGAACTTCTGCATGACATGCGAGTTGTCAAGCGTTTAGGATTCAACATGCTTAAACTCCAAGAGTCTTGGTGCATCGACGAGAGGAGAGAAGGCGAGATCTACCTTGACAGGATTGAGCCATTGATCGAAGAGGCTGAAAAACTTGGGCTCCGCATCTATTTCGGCGTGACGATGGAACAAGCCCCGGCTTGGCTTTGGAGAAAATATCCAGACTGCCGCCTAGTATACAGCACAGGAGAAAAACACGAGGATCCGACGCAGTATCTCCTACCGAGCGATGGCAAGCCTGGACCTTGTTGGGATCATCCGGGAGCACGGGAATCCGGAGCTCACTTCATCGGCGAATTAGGCCGAAGGCTTGGTCGCTACGATAATATTCTCGTATGGAACATCTGGCAGGAGATAGGTTTCTGGCCCGCGCGTCCGATTCCTGGTTCGCTGGAGTTCTGTTATTGCCCGCATACTCTGGCCAGGTTTAGAGAGTGGTTACGCGAGAAACACGGCGACCTGGAGTCTCTGAATCGAGCTTGGCGTACTGGCTTCGGAGACTGGGAGGAGGTCGAACCTCCACGCGCATATCCGCTTGCTCCGTCATACGTTGACTGGCGCTACTTCATGGACGACGTTTACCTCTCGCGGGCGCTTCGCTGGAAAGCCGAGGCGTTCAGAGCTAACGACCCCAAACATCGTCCAATCTTCAGCCATGTTGCCTATCCTTCGATCGGTAGCGGCGCTGAATGGCGGTGGGCAAGAGAAGGCGAAGTCTTTGGGAGTTCGTGCTACCCAACCTGGCATCCATTCCACGAATGGGACGCTGGGGCCCCGACTCGTGGCCAAGCAGTACCTCGCGAATTGAGTCTTGTGCAGGAGGTGGAGTCGATCGCTATGAGTTACGACTATGTGCGCGGCGCTACTGGACTCGGTCGCCAGTGCTGGGCAGCTGAGTTTCAAGGCGGTCCCATCTCGACTTCATTACACAGGGGGCGTCTCCCATCTCCTGCAGATATCCGGCGTTGGGTGCTTGCAGCCCTATCATCAGGAATACATGGACTCTCATTCTGGAATCATAGGGTCGAAATCTTCTGGTCGGAAGCTTACGGCTTCGGCCTGCTCGACGCTCACGGAGACACCTCACCGCGCGCAGAGGCAGCCGGCCATTTAGCTGAAGCCATAAATCGACATCCCGAACTTTTTCACGAGGGTCGTGTTCCCCAAGCTGATGTCGCAATTTTCATCAACGAGGATCTTTGGCACTTCGCTCAGGCCACTAGAAATGATGCTGCTTCTCATTTGGCTTTCACCGTCCGCGGCATCTATAAGATGTTATGGAAGGCCGGAGTCTGGGCTGATTTCATTGAAGCCAGTGAAACAACTGGCGAGGATCTGAGCGGATATAGGGCGATCATATTTCCTTTTCCCCTTGCGACAAGCGACGAAGTTTTCAAGGAGTTAGAGAATTATGTTGCCTCAGCAGGAGTCCTGATTTCAGAAGCATGTCCAGGTCGATACGATCGTTTCGGCTTCACGCGTCCAGGCGAATTAGCTGCTGGTGCGCAGGATTTCTTCGGTGTAGAACACAGTTTGGTGCAGTTGTGCCATGAGCCTGAGCACCCGCCTCGGTGGACGCCCCTGGAACGGAGCTATGGAGAGATTAGGCCGGCAACTCGCTTCGAAGGCACGGGCTCATTTGCCGGCCATAGTGTACTTCCAAGCCTATACATAGAGACATACACGGCCAAGGGTTCCGTTCCGGTCTTGTTGTGCGAAGGGGAAGTCGTCGGCGTGGTAAACAAGTTCGGCCGAGGAAAAGCTTATCTGATTGGAACGTTCTTGGGACACGCTTACGCAGCCTTTAAGGATGTGCCGACACAGTCTTTTCTACTGGCTGCGCTGGATTCGGCTGGCGTAAAGCCAGAGCTGTGCGGAAAGTTTAGGCAACGAAGGCGAATCGGACAAGACAGCGAAGCATGGTTCATGTTTAACATGACTCCTGAAGCGGTTACTGAACATGTTGACGTGAAGCACTTCTCCAGTGCGGAAGATCTCCTTGAGGGAACGATGCCGATCCGATCTGGAAAGGTCACAGTCAAGGCAGATCCTTTCGAGATTCGATGCTTAATCTTGAAACATTAAGTATCGCAGTTGAAGGGAGATATTGCAGAGATCGGTAGTTGACGGGTATGGACTGTTACGAGAGATTCATTAGGGTGCTGGAATTCGAGGAGCCTGACCGCTGCCCCGTCTTCGATTCGATAGATAACGACGAAATACTTCGAGAGGTCGGAGGAGAGGGTCCACCCAGAAAGGTTGTACCTAGAGCCTTACACAGGCTCGGCATGGACATTTCTTTTCAGGGCTTTTGGGGAGGAAGCCGAGTCAGAGGAGACTTCATGGCGGGAAGCAAGACCTGGGGAGACAAATACCTTCTGGAGATGGAGTGGAAGACTTTGAGTTATGACAACCTCGTCTTTGAGAAGCCTTTCGCCATGAAGTGGACAGCTAAGAACCCGACCGACTGGGTCGTTGACCGCCCGTTCAGAACGCTTGAAGATCTACGAAGTGCCAAGATCGAACTGCTCAGGTCTGAAGACGAGATCATCGAGAGAGACGTGACCGATTACCGCAAGATCAGGAAAGCTTACGAAAAGTATGGTGTTGTCCCGGTTGGTGTCTCCGGAGGCATCCTCCAGGGGTTGGCCGGTCAGATGCTTGGGTGGACTCTCTTCGCTCGTGCCGTCTACCAAGCGAAGGATCTCGTGAGAAAGTTTATGGACGTGTTCATAATTCGCGCCCGAGCCAACGTGAGGGCTTATGTGGAAGCCGAAGCTGGACCGGCTTTCATGTATGCTGATGACATAGCTCATAAGCATGGTCTCATGCACTCGTTGGGGTTCCTCCGAGAGGAATGGATTCCACGGGTCAAGAGGATAATTCAACCAGCTCAGAACGCCGGATTGTTCGTCCTTCATCATAGCGAAGGAAACACTACGGACATTCTCGAAAATCTCGCAAGTATCGGAATTCGCGGGATAAATCCGCTCGAACCTTTCTCCATGGACCTCAGAAGTATAAAGCAGAGGTTCGAGGGTAGGTTGGTTCTTACCGGCGGCATCGACAATGCCTATCTGCTCCAGCATGGAACTCCGTCCGAGGTGGAGAAAGCAACAAAGGAATGCATCCGCATAGCCGCTCCAGGATCAGGTTACTGCCCAGGCTCCAGCGGCAACCTCAACCCCGGAACGCCACTAGCTAACGCTGTCGCCCTGTATGCGACCATCAAAAAATACGGCGCCTACTCTAGAAAGGGTGAGAGATAGACAGGAAACGCGGGGTCTCAATGCCGAATGCTTCAGTCCCATGATGCAGCAAACTTTTGGCCGAACCAAGTCTCTGCATTTGGCTACATCATGTGGCAGTAGACTAACGAGATTCAGCAAGTATTGTTGACTTTCGGTTTCGGCTGCCCAGTCATCTTCAAGTGTGATCCAACGGAACAGTATTACATTTTTGCGTCCTTTCTGGAAAAAGCTTATAAACCGACCCAGTAACATAGATACGGAGGAAATTTGATGCCGAAAATTCTTAGGCTTATGATCGTGACGACGCTAGTCTTGATGCTTCCATTACCACTAGGCATCATTGCTCCCGCCAATGCTCAGACATACCCCCGTGACGAAGTGGTGTACGCCTTGATCGACGGTGGTAGAGTGGAAACGCCTCATCAAGCGAACCCGTACTTGCCTGGCTGGCTTGCTTCCGCAGGTGAGAATCAGCTCTGCATCGAGTACCTTTTCTACTACAACTACGAAAATGGTACGCTCATGCCTTGGCTAGCGACAGGTTATGAGATGACTTCGGACTTCACGACGCTGTTGATACGATTGAGGCCCGGAGTGACCTGGAACGATGGAGCTGAATTCGACGCGAATGATGTCGCCTTTACCTTCAACATGTTGCTGGAACCTCACACGCCTCCTCTTGGTTATGAGAGCATGGCGCAGGACGCTATTGCCAGTGTTGAAGTCGTAGACCAGTACACCGTGAGATTCAACCTAAAGGCACCGAACCCTCGAATAGTTCGATCAGACTTGTTCAGCGTTATGATCTGGGGAGCTGTAGCCATAGTTCCCGAACACATATGGAGGGATGTTGACCCCACGAAGTTTAACAATGATCCGCCGGTGTTTACTGGCGCTTACAAGCTGATCGATCGGGCGGAGACAGGCGACAGATTTGTCTGGGAACGGAGAGACGACTGGTGGGGCACGACAGTTCTCGGGATTCGGCCAGCAGCAAAATACTATATTAACGCAGGCTTCGCGACTGAGGAGGCACTAGCACTTTCGCTGGCCGCAGATAATATGGATGTGGCAGGATACGTGACCCCAGGTACCCATGAGTCGATCATGGCTCGCAATCCAAACGTTAGGGCTTGGTATATAGCGAAACCATACGCTTGGGCAGAGGTATGTCCGCTGTATCTTCCAGTGAACACCCAGCGTTACCCATGGAATATCCCCGATGCCAGGATAGCCCTATCCTATGCAATCGACCGGGATGCGCTCGATGCAATTGGTCAGGAGGGAACGGCCCCTCCGTTTCCAGGCATCTTCTCACCCTACATGGAAAAAAGATTCATGGATGCGCTTTACGTCAAAGCAGACCAGTATGATGCGTTAACTTATGACCCGTCGAAAACAGCGGAAATCTTCACCAACTTGGGGTGGACCAAAGGTGCAGATGGTATATGGGTGACTGACAACGGGACGCGTGTTACATTCGAAATGCTGACACATAGCGCATGGTTGTTCATAAGGAAGTACGGCGAACAGATGGTCGATCAGTTGAGAGAGGTGGGGATTGATGCGAGTGCAAAGCTTCTCACGGGATCAGCATGGGACGAAGCGTGGATTAGAGGGGAATGGGACGGTAACGCTATGTGGATGTGCGCCGGTGTTGACGAGCCTTACTACACGCTGGAGTGGCTGCATAGCAAGTGGGTCATGCCGATCGGAGAGATAGCCCCCAGTAACAATGTTCGATGGAGCAACTCAACCTATGACAGCATAGTTGACGAGATGAAGTCGATGAGCCCCGATGACCCTGGATATGTCGATCTGTTTAACCAAGCTTTAGACATATACTACCAAGAGATGCCGGTCGTAAACACGATAAACCAGCCAGCACTTCTGGACTACGACTACAAGTATTGGACGAACTGGCCCACAGCTGAAAACCCATACATACAGCCGTACTATCAGTGTGCAACATTCCTCTTCCAAATGCTGAACATCAAACCGGCTGAGATTCCTACTGCCGTAGCCTACTTCACCAAGGACACCCCCACGTTTAGAGGCGTGGACCTCACATGGTACGGTCCATTCAAGCGCGGTGATGCCGCGAGGTTGCCAGCAGACGACGCCGAATTCTGGATCGGGAAAGGCTTCGCATCCTATTCGCCGCCACCAAGCGAAGTTCCCCCGGAGATCCCTGTCATAGCGCAGGGGGTGGAAGCACTCTTGGAAAGCGTAAGCGGTCTGGACTCGAAGATGAGTACAATATCACAGAGCATGGATGCACTCAGACAAGAAATGGGAGCCCTAAGAGGGCAGATCAGCATGTTTGCGGTTGCTGCAGCCGTGGAAGGCATCGCCATAGTAGTGCTCGCAGCCGTCTTAGTCCTGACACGCAAGAAACCATCCTGAAGACCGATGGCTTCATCGCCCTCTTTTTTATGTGCATACATAAAACGAGGCGCGAACTCGAGGATGATCTCAATGCTGATTCCGACCTGTTGGGGAGAGAAAGCAGTCTCTGAAGATTTCTCGACGACCCTGGTATGCCTATATAAGCGTTTATGCATTATGACCGTAAGTTGAGGAGCCTACATGTACACGAGAAAATACCTCGTGAAAAGGATTTCCATGTACGCACTGGCGTTGTCGATGGCGATCACCATCAACTTTGTTGTTCCCAGACTCATACCTGGCAACCCGGTGCAGACCAAGCTGATGCAGTTATACCGGCAGGGGATACGCTTGGGGGGACAGGAATTCGTCGAAAAATACTCCAAGCTGTTTTCTCTTGATCAGCCTATGCACGTCCAATTCATCAATTACATCACGATGCTCGCTCAAGGCAATCTGGGCTTCTCGATCTCGTACTTCCCGGCAACTGTTCTGAATCTCATATTGACAAGGCTCCCATGGACCATAGGGCTTCTAGGAGTAGCCGTGGTAATCAGTTTTGTTGGCGGCCTCCTGCTTGGAGCCTTCATGGGCTGGACCAAAAGAGAAGGAAAAGGATCGAAGTTGACAAGCGTAGTCTTCGGAGCCTCCCTGTTCCTCAGTCAAATGCCCTTTTACCTGCTCGGTATGATGTTCGTTTTCTTGCTGACTTATCTGTTGCCTCTGTTCCCATATGGTGGAGGCGTGGACATAACAGTCACGCCCGGAACGATCGATTACGTCATCAGTATATTGTACCACGGGATGTTGCCAGCGCTCTCAATTGTTTTAGTCTCGTTGGGCGCATGGGCTGTCGAAGCAAGAGGTTTAATGGTGACCGTTCTAGGCGAAGATTACCTATTCTTGGCGAAGGCTAAAGGGTTGAGGGAAAGGTACGTATTCCGGCAATACGCGCTGAAGAATACGCTTTTACCTACCGTAACCGACTTAGCTCTGTCATTAGGGGCTGTAACGTCGGGCTCGATAATTACTGAAATAGTTTTCACTTATCCCGGGGTCGGCAGCTTGCTCTATAATGCTGTCACAACGCTGGACTATCCGTTGATACAGGGCATAACACTAATGCTAATTTTCGGCGTCACGACCTCGGCGCTACTTATCGATCTGATCTATCCCTTTATGGATCCCAGGGTAGGTGAGAAATGACGCCCCCATCCCAGCTTCGATGGGCAAGAGGAAGCTTGACAGCCAGGCTCAAGGGCTTGAAAGTAGTTGTGAAAAATAGGAAGATCCTGGCAGGGCTATGCATGATATTGGGCATCACTCTAGTTTCTGAAATAGGTTATCGCCTATTGCCATACGACCCAAAGAAGATGGGAGACGTACCATTAGGTTTGCCGCCTTCTTGGCAACATCCCCTAGGCACGGACCCTATGGGCCGAGACCTTCTCACACAGCTACTTTTCGGAACTACTTTGTCGATCCGCATAGGGTTTATGGCTGGAATAGTAGCCTTCACCATAGCCGTGCTCGTAGCGCTTATCGGCGGCTACTATGGAGGAACGCTGGACAGTGTCCTCAACGTGGTGACGGAAGTATTCATCACGATACCCTCACTAGCCATTCTCATACTTGTTGCAGCATTGGTCGGACGAGTCGATATTCCAATGATGTCTTTAATATTGGCCGTTTTCGGCTGGGCGTGGCCATGCAAAGTCATGAGAGCCCAGATCCTAAGCCTCAAAGAGAGAGGGTTTATCAGGCTCGCAAAACTGTCGGGATATCATGGAACAGAGATAGTCATAAGGGAGATCATGCCCAATATGCTTCCCTTCCTAGGGGCCTACTTTGCAGTGGTCGTCAGCGCGGCGATGATAGCAGAAGCAGGCCTAGAACTCATTGGCCTCGGACCACAATACACAATAACATTGGGCATAATGCTCAACTGGGCCATGGTTCACGCTGCCTTCACTCGGGGGCTGACAAACTGGTGGATTCCACCTGTCTTTGTGTTGATTTGGATATTCCTCAGTCTTTTCATCATCAGTATGGGACTTGACGAGGTCGGCAATCCAAGGCTCAAGGTGAAAGGGTGAGAGAGTGGAATCCGCATTGCTGCAGGCTCAAAACCTCAAAGTCTATTACAGAACGCAGAGCGACCCTGTCAGGGCCGTTGATGGTGTCAGCTTCGCCGTGAAGGCAAAGGAAATAGTAGGCCTGGCCGGAGAATCAGGGTGTGGCAAGTCCACTTTAGCAGTAGGCCTCCTGAAGCTTGTCAGCCCTCCGGCATACATAGAAGGAGGCAAAGTCCTGTACCGCGGCAAGGACCTGTTCACAATGAATAATGAAGAGCTCAGGAAGATTAGATGGAAGCACATAGCGCTCTTACCGCAATCGGCTATGAACGCTCTAAACCCCGTCATGAAGGTTCACGATCAGATAAAAGACGCCATGGAAGCCCATGATGGCAAGGACCCTGGAGAAGACCTAGGGGATCATATCACGACACTGCTGAAGAGCGTCGCTCTGTCTTCGCGAGTTTCCAGGGCACATGCTACTGAACTGAGCGGAGGAATGCGGCAAAGAGCGATCATCAGCATGGCGATGGCCTTAAAGCCTGAACTAATCATAGCTGACGAACCCACGAGTGCCCTAGACGTGGTTGTCCAGAGAGGAGTTCTCGAACTGCTAGTGGACCTCAAGGACAAATCAGGCTCTTCTCTGCTGCTCGTCTCCCATGACATAGCAATCCTTTCCGAAGTCGTGGATAGGCTGGCAATCATGTACGCTGGCAAGATGGTGGAGATACAGGATGTGTACGATATTTTCGATGATCCTCTTCATCCATACACGCGGGGACTGATAGCTTCTGTTCCATCGTTGGAGAAAGGCGGAATCCCAAGGAGCATACCTGGCTTGCCGCCCGATCTCAAGCGTCCCCCGCCGGGCTGCAGATTCCACCCTCGTTGTCCCAATGCGTCAGCGATCTGTACGAAGGAAGATCCAATATTGAAGGAGATAGAACCGGGCAAATTCGTAGCTTGCCACGCGAGCGCATGAGGTGCAGTTTTTGGGAAATCTTTTAGAAGTCAATAACCTCACCAAGATTTTTCCGCTCGGTGGCCTGATTAGCAAGAAATCTGTCACTGCAGTAGAAGACTTTGATCTTGCAATACCTGAAGACAGGCAGGTGATCATAACCTTAGCCGGTGAGAGCGGAAGCGGGAAGTCTACAATCGCGAACCTGTTGCTGGGCTTCATAAAGCCTACTTCCGGCAAAATCCTCTACCGTGACAAGAACCTACTGAAATTGAAGGGGATGGAATGGAAAAAATACAGAAGGGAAGTGCAAGCGGTCTTCCAAGATCCGTATGAGTCACTGAACCCCTTCTACAAGATGAGCCATGTGCTGATGGGGCCGATAAGAAAATTCAAGTTGGCACACTCAGAAGGCGAGGCCCACAAGCTGGCAAGCGAGGCGCTGTTAGAGGTTGATCTGAACCCCGAAGAAGTGCTCGACAAGTATCCACACCAACTGAGTGGGGGCGAAAGGCAAAGGGTCATGCTCGCAAGGGTCTTTCTTACAAGGCCGAAGATTCTGGTCGCCGACGAACCAGTCTCGATGCTCGACGTCTCTCTAAGGGCTGACATCCTGAAGATTCTCCAGAACCTCGAGGAAAAGCATGATATGTCGTGCCTTTACATAACACATGATCTTTCGAACGCTTTCTGCATCAGCAAAGAGATAATAATCCTCTACCTGGGATCCGTAATGGAGCAAGGGAACTTCGAAACCGTAATAAAGAACTCGAAGCACCCGTACGTGAAGATGCTGGTCAGCTCGATCCCGATACCCAATCCTAGATCCAGATGGAAGGGAAAAGTGAAATTGCAAGAAGTGGAAACCGCCCGACTTGAAACGATCGTCGGCTGCAAGTTCTGCAACAGATGCCCAGAAGCCATGCCCATATGCAACGAGAAAAGGCCACCTCTACTGGATCTCAAGGAAAACCACAAAGTAGCTTGCCACCTTTACGCATAAAACGGCTTTACCAAGGCAGCAGCAGCTCCTCGCTGGCCGGAGTCTACAAATTTGAGTTTTGCGGTAGGGGTCTATGGTGGACTTGGTGTGCGATTAACGGAGACCCTCTCACCAGGATAGATATGAATCTCTACGAGCACTTCAGACGGGACTAGCTAGCTCGTCTTCGGCAAAATGGACGTTCGAGATGCCATTAACGAAACTGAAAAATATGCTAAGGCGGCTAGGGGGATCAAGAAAACTACGCCACAGCAAAATCGTCATCCTTCCTCACCGAAGTGCTTCTGTATTAATGTACAATACCTTCCCCGATGAGGCAGTGAAGACGGCCCAACCGGGTTAGATTGATCTCTCTATACATTGAGGATTTGATAGCTGAGATGAACTGAGTGCCAATGGCAAAAATAGAGGCTCTGGCGAAAGAACTGCACCAGAAATGTGAGGTTATTGAACCCCGGCACGAGGAGGTTTGTCTCATAGCGAGGGAAGCGATCGCCCTAGAGCGGTTGGTCAAAGAAAACAAACTCCGCGCTACAGCAATAGAGACTGGCTCTGGACTTATCCGGTACACGGGCGTGACCCCTTGCGAAGGCATAGCCAATCTTATTGATCAAGGCATCGTCGTCACAACAGAAGGCGACATGAACGCAGCCGTCAGCGGGCTCATCCTTCGCGAACTTACCGGCAAACCAATCCATTTCTGGGAATACCTGGGATTTGATAAAGAGAAGAACGGGATCCTAGGAGGACGCGAGGAGGGCCCTGCCGGATTCACCATGGGTAAAGCGAATACCCAATCTGTTAACTTCGAAGGTATACTTGGAGCGCTATGTCATGGCATGACCCCTTAGTTCATAACCAATTCGAGTACTGTTACGCCTCTAACTCTATGCCGAGGACCTAGAGGTCATGAGGTGCGTTTGGCCAGCGGCGAATCCGTTGATGCAAACCTGCTTCCAGTTCACTGCGAACTTACTATCTTCAAGCCCAAGGGTTCGCTTCAGCAATATTTCGAGCGCATAGCGGAGGTACGCGTTTGCTCCCATTTTGCATTGGTGCACGCCGATATTGCTAACATCATACAGAAGGTTGCTTATATGCTGAGAATGAAGATGGGATGCTTGACGTCTTGAGTTGTCATGGACGGAACTTGCCCGTCATTCGTATTCTATTACAAATGCGTCATACTCGGCCAGCTTCGAGATGTCGAAAATGACTTTCTGCCCGTCAGATCTGCAGGGGACAGCTTCTTTGGTGAGCATCGAGTAGATATTGCTAACCTTAGATCCATCTGGCATGTTAAAGTAGGCTCTGAGGTTACTCACCGGTATTATTTCTCTAACTGCTCTCGCGATGCCGCGGGACCAATTGCCGTATATTCCAGTTGTAGGAGCTGGAAACAGTTGATCGTACGTGTGATTCAGTAGATGGATAATCATCCTTCCTGTCTGCTCAAAGAATGTTACCTCAACAGTGTTTGGCGCATCAACCTTGAGGATCGGTTGCCCGCCTGCCCAGAGGACAGAGTTCAGTAGAAGCCTTTCGTGATCGGGATGACCGATTCTGTAAAACAATCTGTCGACCTGACCTGCAAAATAGACTACTTTGCCCTTTCCGTAAGTGTTGGTTACTATCGCCGGATAGCCCGTGTCTTTGCCTGGTATGGCGGGAGCTAAGTCTTTCTTGAAGTAGCTTCCCAAAGGTTTGGCGGACTCAAGTATGTTCGCTAGGACCCTAACATCGCCATGTATCTTGACCTTGGCTTGGTGACTTGCGTCAGCCGTTATCCCCCTGAGTTGCCGTTCAGGCTCGCTCAGGGATTGGCACTTCGGGTCAAGGCGACCTTGAAGAGAATCCATTTCTCCGTGCAATAGTGCGAATTCCGGCTCGAAGCCGTCAAGAATTGGATGATCTCCCGAAAGTCTAATCCAGGTCCAAGGGTCATCGATCATTGATTGGTATTCGCAACCGAAGAGAACTCTTAGGCCAAAACCGTTCCTATGATACCCTCTCTCATAGTACAGAGACGTCGAGTAACTCGCCACCAATCCTGCGCCATCTCTCACGAAATTCCCGATCGCCTCGATCTGTGAATCGCTGAGACACCAAGCGTTGGCCAGAATCAGCACCTTGTACTGGGACAGTCCGCTTGAAGAGACATCAGAGTCCAAGATCAGGTTGACGGGGATGTGCGATCTAGTCAAGGCATCGTAGAAGCCCTTAACAGCGTCCACATGAAGATAAGGCTTATCGCTTATCCTTGAACTAGACTGGTCAGACAATAGCAGCGCCGCGTACCTGACTGGTTCAGCATCCGTAAGGTATGCTTCGTTCTTCTCAACTTCTGCAAACACGGTTCGTAGCGGAGCGATTCCTCTCTTATCCTTGAGAATCTCCCAATCCCATATCACAGGCCAAGGCGAAGCCCCTGAGATAACGATCTCTCGGAACTCTTGCCTCATGTGTTCCGGTGGCTTCGGTACGCTTACGTAGAACAAGTGAGCATAAGGAGTGCATATCACAACAGGCTTCTTTGTATCCCTAGCTTTGGCCATTGTGCGGCGGATCTCAAACCCTTTGTCTTTAATGGTAATTAACCCCCCAGTGTGAGGCTCCTCGAAGATAACATGCGCGTGGGCATCTCCTATCAGCACCCTGCCGTACTTCGCTGCTATGTCTCGTGATCTGCTTATGAATTCCGCAGCGCTCTTCTCCCGCCAGTCAGACAACTTATCAAACTCATTTCTAGTCCAGTCATCTCTGGCCGCTAAGTCCAAGCCAGACGCCCCTAGGAATTTATCCCGGCAATACTTGCAGTAGCATCCTCGTCTGCCTACGAAGTAGTCGTAGACCACACCATCTATGTCATAGTTTTCGAAAAGATCTTCGAGAGTCTTCAAAACTATCTCGCCATAGGGGCTACTGTGGCACAGATGGACGCATGGGTCGCGGTTCATGAACCCCCACCCGCTGATTTCGCCGGTTTCCGATCTCGTTGCCCAATCAGGATGGTCCTCAAACATCAACGAATTGGGCGAGGGCCCCCACATGCCACTGACCCTAATTCCATATTTGTGCGCTTCCTCTAAGACTTCTTTCAAACGGTCGGTTCCATGCAGCTGCGGATGCATCGGCAACAGCTTTGCTTGGAAGTAGGCTTGCCCCCACTCGTTTACAATCATCATGTTCAGAACATTTGCGTTCATTCCTCGCACCAGTTCGACGAGGTCCCTTGCAGTCCATCGTTCAACCCATCCGCCGTAGTCGTCCTCCAAAGCCATGTCGAATACTCTTATTGGTTTTTCATACCACCTTTTCATGTGATGACTCTCCACAGTCTCATCTCGTTTTCAGCATAAAACCTTTCACGAAACCGCAAAGATGGCAGCAAGAATCCACGAGGAGATCCCAAGAGCTACGTCTCAGGATTGCTGAAGAGTGTAGCCCTGTCGTCCCGTGTTTCGGATGCTCATGCCTGTGAGCTGAGTGGAGGAATGAGGCAGAGGGCAATCATAAGCATGGCGATGGCCCTAGGGCCCGACCTAATTGTGGCTGACGAACCTATCAGTGCCCTAGACGTGGTTGTGCAAAGAGGGATTTTGGAACTGTTGGTTGACCTAAGGGAGAAAGCTGGCTCTTCGTTGTTGCTGATCTCCCATGACATAGCAGTCCTTTCTGAGGTTGTGGATAGGCTCGCGGTCATATACGCTGGCAAGATGGTGGAGATCCAAAAAGTGTACGATATGTTCAATGAACCCCTTCACCCCTACACAGAGGCACTCATAGCCTCGGTTCCATTCGTCAGAGAAAGGCGAGATCCCAAGCATACCTGGCTTACCGCCCGACCTTAAGCGTCCGCCGGCTGGTGGTAGATCCCACCCCCGGTGTCCTAATGCTTCAGGTATCTGTAGAAAGGAAGATCCAGAATTCAGGGAGATAGAACCCGGGAAGTTAGTAGCCTCACGAAGGTCTTCCCTCTGGGGGGCCTGGTCAGCAAGAAATCTGTGATTGCAGTGGAGGACTTTTCGCTCGAAATCGCTGAAGACAGGCAGGTAATCATCACGTTGGCGGGTGAGAGCGGGAGCGGAAAATCGACAATCGCAAATCTACTGCTCGGCTTCACAAAGCCGACTTCAGGTAGGATTCTGTATCGCGGAAGGGACTTGTGGAAGTTAAAGGGGCAGGAATGGAGAAGATACAGGAGGGAAGTGCAGCGGTCTTCCAAGATCCGTATGAGTCAGTAAACCCGTTCTACAAGATGAGCCATGTGCTGATGGGGCCGATAAGAAAATTCAAGTTGGCACACTCAGAAGGCGAGGCCCCACAAGCTGGCAAGCGAGGCGCTTCTGGCGGTCGATCTAAACCCTGAAGAAGTTCTCGACAAGTACCCACATCAACTCAGCGGAGGCCAAAGGCAAAGGGCTATGCTGGCCAGAGTCTTTCTCACAAGATCCAAAATGTTAGTTGCCGACGAACCTGTGTCAATGCTGGATGTCTCTTTAAGGGCCGACATATTAAAGATCATCCAGAACCTCGAAGAAAAACATGATATGTCCTGCCTATATATAACACATAACCTTTCCAACGCTTTTTGCATTAGTACCAAATCATCATCCTCTACCTTGGATCTGTGATGGAACAAGGGAATTTTGGAACAATCATAAAGAATTCATCCCTATGTGAAGATGCTGGTCAGTTCGATCCCGATACCTAATCCTAGGTCCAGATGGAAGGGAAAGGTGAAACTGCAAGAAGTGGAAACCGCCCGACTTGAAACGATCGTCGGCTGCAAGTTCTGCAACAGATGTCCAGAAGCCATGCCCATCTGCAGCAAGAAAAAGCCGCCTCTACTGGATCTCGAGGAAAACCACAAGGTAGCTTGCCATCTCTATGCATGAAACGGTTTTGACAAGGTTGATGGAGCCTCCAACACTGGTCTGACTAGATATGCGATCGCAAGCCAAAAAAATGGGAAAATGCATCTGGTAATCACCTATTTCAGTGCGATGATTCGGACACCATAGGGTTCCATTTTTACAGACTTCGATACCTCGTAACCTGTTAGGAGTTCCTTCCCTGCAAAGGAAACGTCTACGTCTTTCTCCTCTGAGGAATGGTTAAGAATGAAGACGAACTCATGATTCTTCTTCATGCGCCTAATCACCTCAACGCCTCTTGGAACCTTGGCGATTGGCTGTAATCCCAGACTACTGACGACACCTTGGAGCAGAGTCAATGTAAAATCGATGTCACCAACAGTTCCGACGTAAACTGCGCGACCTCTACCGTACGTGTGATATGTGACCGCGGGGCATCCATTAAAGGGGTCATCGGTTAATGCTTGATAAGTAGCTACGATTGAAGCACCTTTTCGCTCTATCTTCTCGGCGCAGATTTCAGCTTGGTGACCGCTGGGCTTTGTCTCATTTTGGTCAAAGATGATTCTCAGGGCGGATGGTTTCTTCAGTGGTCTGTACTCTGGCACGGCGATGCCGAAAACTTCGCCCAGTTGTGCGGGTGGCAAGGTATCTCTCATATTGTTACTGCCTTCTTTCACTGCTGTACGGACGGTGGCGACTAGCACGCCTCCATCGTATACGTATCTGACAAGTCGCTCAATCGTAGCGTCATCCACTAGCCATAGAGCCGGAGCGATCAGCAGAGAGTAAGGGCTAAAAGCTGCTCTTGGAAAGATAACATCGCAGGGAATCCCTAACGCGTTTAACGCCGCGTGAAAAGACTTTAAAAATTGCCTGTAGTCGAAACCAGGGAGATGGGGCTGGAAGCTGAAAGCCCACGCGGTCTCAGCCGAGTACAGGATCGCCACTTGTGACTCGACCTTGCTGCCATCGAGATGACGAGATAGTCTATGAAGCTCTTCACCGGTTCGTTTCACTTCGTCAAAACGCCAGTCGCGGTGTCGGCTGGGGCTAAGTATCCCCTGCCAGAACTGTTCCGGGCCGAAGAGACACGTGCGCCATCGGAAGTAGCAGACCGCGTCGGCTCCGTGCGCAACCGACTGATACGTCCAGAGCCGAATCTGGCCGGGTTCAGGCGCCGGAAGACTTGTGATATCACCTGGAATCCCGACCTGCTGTTCCATCACCCAGAAATTTCCTTGCTTGTAGCCGCGTATCAAGTCGAGGAGAAAGCTGATGGCTGAGGGATCCTCAGGGGCGAATAATGTTGGATAACAGTCAAAGGATATGAAGTCGAGGGGTTCAGCGAAACTGGGTCCATCATACTCCAGAGGTGGAATATTAGTCGTGATGAATTTGCCAGTCGAATGTTCACGGAGGATGCGGCTCTGAAGTTTTAGATAGTTGACGTGCGATTCAAAAAAGAACCGTTGCGCGTCGAGGAGCAATGCAGGATTGTGAAGCGGTGAAGGCTGGAGAAGCGGAATATGGTTCCAGTCTCGATACTGCTGCCCTCCAAAGATTGTTCCCCATATACGGTTGAGATTCTCGATCGAGCCGTACCTTTCTCTCAGCCATTCTCTGAAGTTCTGCTGACACTGTTCACAATAACATTGGATGCCATTCCATCCAGGTTCGTTGTCAATCTGCCAGCCTATAACGATATGATTCGGTCCGAAATGA
>Ga0315312_1000811_pt1 | contig 29969 bp, 33 predicted proteins | sample TDP7_MG_FD_203629 | JGI IMG/M metagenome (GOLD analysis project Ga0315312, IMG submission 203629) | Freshwater sediment microbial communities from Lake Towuti, South Sulawesi, Indonesia - TDP7 | ecosystem: Environmental > Aquatic > Freshwater > Lake > Sediment | place: Indonesia: South Sulawesi... | reverse complement strand
ACACGTTCAAGAAGCATTGCAACTTGTTTTGTAAGTCTTTCGATAATGCTGTCTTTGTCCATGAATCTTTTATCGGACAAAAACAGAGTTTTACTTCAATTACTTAAAAAACCGTGAACGGTTACCTGGAATTAAAATTTTCTTTTTGTTTTCTAAATCTTCCGGATTTATCTCATCCGCAAACATTAGCCATGAGCCTCCCGGAAATATCCTATATTCCTGGTGTATCCTCAACGCGTTTGCATAGTGAATCCTTCCAAGTCCTGCGTGAGCAAGCGGATGTTCCGGATTGTTCTTTATTGCTCTCTCATACAGTAAAGCAGCTTCATAATGCTTACCTGAAAAGTACAGACTGTTTGCATACCAGCACAAAGCAAAATAATTATTCGGGCTTCGAAGCAATTCCATCCGACAGAGCCATCTTGTTCGTCTATAATTTTCTTTATAGAAGAAGCGAACTGCCTGCTTGAGTATCCAACTGGGACTATCGGGTAATTCCTGCAAGTTAGACCCCTCTAATCATATAAACTGGTACGGTTCCGCTTAACCTAAAGCGACATAAGTAATTTTTACTCGCGGTTATATCCAAATCTCATGTGCCCGGTTTAACTTTTTAACTACAGATTTTATCTCTGCTTTTCTCTGTGTTCTCGGTGCTCTCTGTGGCTTTTTAATCAGCTTTTTGCCTGGTCGAGGATGAGGTCTTTGACCTTTCGGCTGGGTAGGTTCAAAGCACCATAAGCAGCGGCGGCGGCCGCCCGAAGGTCAGGCTCAGTCTGATCCGAGCTAATCAGGGCGTAAATCTGGTCGATCATAGTCTCAGGCAGCATATTGGCGTGCAATTTCGCTGACATCCCAAGTGAATCAAACGCTGCTATACGGACGTTAGGATCGTTGCTGGCATCCAGAGCCATCGCCGCAATCGTCCGCTGGGCGTTGGGACTTTCCAGATGTGCTAAAATCTGGCCGGCAAGATTCTGAATCTCTGGCCGCTTGGCCTGTGTTGCATTCATAAGCGCAACCTGGGCACCAGACAAATCAATGACGCGATTGCGAGTTTGAGCAAGTTTAAGCATAACTTCAGCAGCCCGCAGCGAATAACTGCTGGCCAGCTCCTGGCTCCATCTTGGCGAACTTTGGCTGACCTGCTGAGCACTTTGCCCGAGAGCCTCGGCTAAATTGTTGACGACAAGCGAACTTTCGGCGAATCTTTCCTGAGGACCTGCTGAGGCTATCGCTATCGCCGCACTGTACCTAACAGCTCTATCATCGAAAGATAGTGCCTGAAGCAGCGGCTGGACAAGGCCCACCGTATAATACAGCGATTTCTCGCCCGCGGTGGTGGCCAATGCCTCAACTGCGCCGAGGGCAACGTTAGGGTCTTTGTCTTTTATCGCCCGTGCAAGTGCCTGATGCAGATATTCAGGGCCTGCGGTGGTGGCGTATACAAGCGCACCGGCGTGCCGGTCGCCAAAATAGGCGGGCATCTTCACGCCGGTAGATTCAGCTTTGAAAAAGGCGGCCAGCCAAAGGCCGATCGCCCAGCCGAATCCCTCATCGGCCTTAAGCGCCCACTCGCAGCAGCGCATGGCCATAAGTTCGTGAAAGTGCGCCTTATCAACCTCCTGCCGGGCGAGCCTTTGGCCGGCTGAATCCCAGAACCATATATTGGCAAAATTGGCATCTTGCGCAGGAGCCAGAGACGATGAATGGTCGTAATATCCTTCGGCCAACTGGAATAGTAGCTGCGCCGCCGGAGCCGACAGCGCCGACGGGTCGATCTGCTTAATGCTCTCTGCAGCCAGTTGGCGCATTTCCGGCGAATCAGACTTCTCCATAACGTACTTCAGGTGGCCCAGAGACTGCGGATAGGCAATCTTGCCCAATGCCTTAATTATCTCGGCTTCGACCTGCACATTTGCAGTTTGCAGCCCGGCCACCAGCGGTCTTATAGCAGGCAGGCCAATTTGCGGCAGAGCCTCTACAATGTTCGGCAGCTCCTCTGCACGGGCACGGTCAGCCATCGCGTCGAGCATATATGGTATTGCGTATTCACCGGCATTTTTCAGCCGTTCGGTCGCCACAAGTTTACCGCGTTCTGTGGTACTTAGCCTTTTTATCTCCTCCACGATAACCTTGGGGTCGGATCGGCGGATAAATTGGCCTCGCTCAATAATTTCAAGCACCTTTGCGCTAAGCTGGGCTAATTCGGCATCGGCTGCAGTTTCGCGGACCTTCAACAAAATAGCATAGCCGTCGGGATTGTCCTTACTCAAAGCAAGTAGTTGCACAGGGTCGGGATTACTTTGCAGAATGACCTGGGCGTATGCTTTGGCCAAATCCAGCCGGCCAATTGCTGTGTAATGCAGAAAATCGTTCCAATTCTCTTGGAGGCCTGCCCTGAGCGGAGCCGAAGGGGTTTGGCTGAAACTGGCAGCGACCAACAAGAGACCTGTCGCTAAAACTGCTGTGAGAGTTTTTTGGCTGAGCATCTAAGAAATCTCCAAAAAAACAGGCGTAACTTACAGAATCTACAGTTTTTCGCCCCTTCCTGTAGCTAAAACCACAACATCATAGTTATTCGTCTCTTATGATAACATACTATAGATAAATCGCGTCTGTGTCAATAGAAAAGGTCGTCCCGAAGATGACCAACTTAGGCTGTGTCCCCAGTTTGCCTATTTAGCCCAACTTCTACGACGAGAACAGACTAGTCTTGTGTAAGCTTTCAGGCACGGCCTCAGATTAGCCAAAGGCTTTGCGCAGCAGGTCAAGGCTCTTAGGAAGAGCGGTTTTGTAATCTTCGTTACCCTCGAATTCGAGCGACACATAGCCGTAGAAATTGTGCTTGCGCATAATCGCGGCGATGCGGTCATAGTCAAGGTCCAGGCTGTACCAGAGGCCACCGCCATAATAGGTCTTGGCGTGTATATAGACGGTCTGTGGGGCGCACTGCTCAATTTTATCGTATGGGTCCTCCAGAAAATTGCCGGTATCCAGCAAAACTTGCAGCCAGGGCGAATCAATGGCGTTGACTATTTTGAGCAGCCCTTCGGGCGTGCGGGCCATGCCCCAATGGTTTTCCAGGCCTAAGATGACGCCGCATTTCTTGGCAGTAGGCAGGCATTTTTCAATACTATCGATCACCCATTTGAAGCCATCATCTTCGGTGTAGCCTGGGAGCGGCGGTTCGATGCCGCGATTTTTCATCAGCTCGTCGAAGCTGGCGGTTGTTCCCCATCGGCCTGTGTTCAAGCGGATTATAGGTACTCCAAGTTTGTATGCAAGCTCGATGCAATTAACCGTATGGTCAATGTTTTTTTGCCTTCTTTCTTCGTCCGGCGACACAAAGCTCTGGTGTATACCCAGGCAACACAAATCTAGACCGTTGATAAGCGCCCGGCGTTTGAGGTCCTGCAAATACTCGTTGGACTCTTTTTCCATTTGAATGTGAAGTATCTCCACCGCGTCAAAGCCCATCTCAGCCGCTTGGTCAATGCAGGTCTCAATTGGGAACTTCAAACCTTCTTTGAAACGCCAAAATGAATAGGTGGAAACGGCCATGCGATTGGTGCGGCCACTTACCTGTTTTACCGCCGAGACCGCAGAGTTCGCGGAGCGGATATTATTTATTTTTCCCGCCTCTGCGCTCTCAGCGTGCTCTGCGGTCAATCCTCCAAGAGCCGCAGCAACAGAACGGGCGAGGAAAGTCCTGCGTCTGATTGATTTCATAACTTGTCCTTTCTAAACTTGTTTAATCAAGGGCTGCGTTTTCACACAAGCAAATCCGCTAAATAAATCCTTCGACCCGGCTCGGGACGAGTTTGGGGGCTAAATATTTATCCGCCAGACGTACGGCGGATTTAGCCCCGCGACTTGTTGCGGGGTACGGCATTAATCTGGGCAGCTATCTGCATAAATTTCGGCGTAGTGTACTCGAAAAAGCGTTTATAGGCTTCGCAGAAATAGCTTTCTCTGCCGAAATTATCCTTATCGAAAGGAGCTCTATCCTTCATACAGCCGCCACGACAAATGGCAAGATGTCTGCATACCAAACACTTGTTGCACAGATTTTGCTTAGCTCGGGCAAAGGCCCGCTTTTTACTGCTGGCAGCCAGTTCTTGAATCGGTGTTTCAAAAATGTTGCCCAATCGCCACCTCGGCTCCACAAAAAAATCACAGCAGAAGGCATCGCCGGTATGCTCAACGACAATATATTGACTGCATTGTTTATCGAAGGTGCAAATTGTATGTTTGCCGGTTACATAGAACGAAATGATCGAATCAAAGTCCCGGATGCTCAACCCCTGCTTCCGCAGGGGCAAGCTTGTCCCCGCGCAGGCGGGGATCGGGCCATATTCGTACCAGCGGTCGAATATCCTACACCAAAACTGGCCAAGCTGCTGCGGTGTAACAGAGAAATCTGTAACTTTGCCCCCGCCGTTTTGCTTCGCAAAATCGAAGCAGCGGGGGTCAAGCTCCACGCAGGGGATAAATTGAAGATGCCGAATGCCGTTTTCTATGAAGAAATCAAACAGCTCATCCGGATGGTCGGCGGTTTTATTATTCAGCAAAGTCAGCGAGTTGAACTCGACCTTATGTTCTTTGCATCTTTCGATAGCTCGCATGACTTTATCAAAGGTGCCATGGCCTCCGTGGTCCAGGCGATAGTAATCGTGCAGCTCTTTGGGGCCATCGATACTTATGCCGACAAGAAAGTTGTTCTGGTGAAGGAACCTGCACCAATCATCGTCCAGCAGAATTGCGTTGGTCTGCAACGAGTTGCCCACTTTCTGCCCTCCAGCGCCATATTTTTTTTGCAGTTCCACCGCCATTTTGTAGAAGTCAAGGCCCATCAGCGTAGGCTCACCCCCCTGCCAGGCAAAGCCCGCCACCGGAAAACGCAACTGCATATAGTCTTTGACCAGTTTTTCAAGGACCTCGTCGTTCATCCGCTGTCTGCCCTGCCCGACCTGAGGCGCTCGGTGCTTATAGAAACAATATTTGCAGTCAAGATTGCAGTCTGAGCCGGAGGGCTTGATTAGAAGTGTAAAAGGCTGCATTGTATAACTCTCATTCCCAGCCCCTGCCCAGTTTCACTGATCCTCTGGCGCGATCAACGAATGTTCGGCATAACGTATCGGATAACTGGCAAATGAAAGACGCGCCTTTCATTTGTACAGTTCATCCGGTGGTTCGCTGTCTATGTGATTCTAAGTCCTGCTACGCTAAACCCCAAGAAAAACCACACAAAAATTGCGATGCACGTTACGATTGAGATAGCGATTGCGATAACCTTATTCTTCGGGATGCATACACACAAAAGAACAAGAGCAATAGTGATTGCACTGACGACTACTGCGAAAATGTAATCATCTAAACCCATGCGCAAAAGGAAGAAGGATAGAGGTCCAGCTTCCGCTATCCCGAACATAAGGAATCGCTCAAGAAATGCACCCTCCGAGGGAGGGCAAAAGGACCTAAAATCGGCTATGAACCAGAACAAAGCATTAAGGCATGTGAGGAAAAGAAACACGATTATAGGAGCACGTTTCGGGACTCGTAGACACAAAAAACCAAGAGCGACAATGACTGTGCTGAGGACTCCTGCGATAATGAAAAGGAAGAAGGATACACGTCTGTCCTCGGTTATCCCAGACATCAAGAAGTGCTTACGACATATACCCTTGCAGGGAGGTATAAATGCCCCGGAATCGATTGTTAACCAGAACAAAGAATCAAGGAACGTAAGGAAAAGAAAGCCTATCATAGCAGGATATGGGTGCTTTGAGCTAATTGTACTTTTCTGGTCTTGTTCTGATTCGGTCATCTTTATGCACCCAACAATGTTTGTTATGGTTTCCGCATAAGGCTGAGGACCTCTGCGAGTGTTAGTATAACAACTCTCCGCCCAACGGTTCGTGGAGTATCATATCTCTATTTAACTGAGGGAAAAGTATCAAATTCTGAGGTACTCGTCAACTGCGAATGTGAGAAGTAAACGCCACAAATCGTGCAAAGATCAGTACTGGTTCGAGTGCTTTTTGAGCCATTGGATAGCCCATTTTTCGGCTTGGGCGGGTGTTTCTACGACGCACTCCAATTGGGCGATGTACAACTCCTGAGCCAATTGGCCCAGGTTGGGTCCGGGCACAGCACCTAACCGAATCAAGTCATGGCCATTGAGCAGCGGCTTAGGCCGCAGTTCAATGTCACCAAGTGCTCTTATTCTTTTGCGAAGTTTGACCAACGGAGCAAGATTCTTGCGCGTGTCATTCTCGGCCTTCTGGATGGCCTTTTGCAGTTCGTACAGGTCCCAGAAATATGGCTCCGAGACAATCAGCCGCAATTCCGCCAGTGATATTTGGTCATCCAGGAGTTTGCCTCTATTAGCCAGCAAGAATTTAAGGTGCCTGACCTGATTTCTGCTCAGCCTCAAAATCCGGCACTTTTCCAGCGTAAATTCAGTTGAACAGTGGGCGAAAAGTCCGGCCAGCGCCAAGGCAAAATCAACTTTTTTTCGCAGGTGTCCCAGAACGCTGCCAGCCAGCTTTGCCTGCTGCCTGGTAAAGCCTGGAAAAATTTCTTCGGCCAATCCACTTTCGGCGAGCATGGATACCCCGGCAGCGCGGTTAGGGTCAACGAGAATCCCCTCCAGTTCGATTGCTATGCGTTCGCCACTTATCTTGGTTATGTTTTTTGCGAGCCGGCAGATCGCTGAGAAAGTCACCGGCTCAATCGTAAAACCCAGTTGGGTGGAAAATCGCACCGCCCGTAGCATCCGCAGGTAATCTTCTGCGAACCGCTCCTCGGGCTTGCCAATGGTTCGCACTATCTGCCTTGTAAGATCAGCCTGTCCCTCGACATAATCAATCACCTTGTCGGTGAGCGGATCGTAGAACATCCCATTGATGGTGAAATCTCTGCGGCTGGCATCCTCTGCGGCGGTGGCAAATCTGACTTTAGCCGGATGCCTGCCATCGGCGTACCCTGTTTCGGTCCTAAATGTGGCAATCTCAACCTGCTGGCTATTTATTAAAACGATGACGACCCCAAATTTTGCCCCCACTTTCAGTGTGCGTCTGAACAGCCTTATTACGTCGGCTGGCTGGGCGTCAGTTGCGACGTCATAATCATTGGCCTGGCGACCCAACAGCATGTCACGCACACAACCGCCCGCCAGCAAAGCCGCAAAGCCGTTGCCCTGCAAACGCCTTATTATCTTTATAGCTGCTTGCTTATTAGTCATCTGCCCATCATCTGCAACAATGTTACAGCCATCGTCCCCCACTCTCGCCGCGTAAGCTTCCCAAATGCGCCATATTGCTCCAGCGGAAATGTGCGGCGCATAGTCCTGACAACTATGAGCGCATCCGGCGTCACCTGGTCCTGCAGTATATCCATCAACCGGCTCAAGGGCGAATCAGCTTGGACGTCCTGTGTAAGTGCGTACGGCGGATCAACAAAAACAAGGCCAAATTTTCGGTCGTCAGCAACGACGGGAGAACCGATCTTGAAAGCATTAGCCATTATAACTTTGGACTGTTTGACAAAGCCTGCTTTTTCAATGTTCTTCTGCAGGATGGGAATAATCTTCGGGTCTTGTTCTACGAATGTGACAAATTCTGCCCCCCTACTTAGTGCCTCAAGACCCAGAGAACCCACGCCGCAGAATAAATCTGCTGCTCGCACCCCAGCCGGCAGGCCATAGTTGTAAAGGACGTTGAAAAGCGATTCTTTAGCCCTGTCGGTGATTGGCCGGCTGTCCCGCGTCTTGGGACTGAACAAGCGCATTCCGCGTTTTGAGCCGGCAATTATCCTCATTTCACTATGGTTTTGTCCAGTAATCCATCACCAGAACCTGGTCAAGGCATGGGCCTAACAATGCCACAAGCTCTTTGTGTGCCGGGTGCGGCAGATATATAGCCCGGTCAGCTTCGCTGAGAAATGTCACCACAAAACAGTGCGTAAAGCCCTGAGAGCGGTTTTCCACGCTTACGTCTGTGCCCCACTCGAAGTCGTGTATAACGTTAATCTTGCCGGGCATCGCACAGAAGGTGCTCTCGATTTTTCTTATCTGCTCCTGCGTAGTGCCGTCCTTGAACTTCAAGAGCACCACGTGACGCAGAACTTGAGCAGGTTCCTTAGCCGGCTCCGGCACCTCCAGCACGGTTTCTCCCGGCGGCATGTGCTTGGTCTCGTGAACACTAATACAGCCAGCCAGAGAAATGCCGCCAATAATTAGATACAACACATTTCTGAGCATACACAGTTACCTCCAAACAATTCTGCCATCATGCTACCTCGACAAATTCGGTAAAAAAGAATTCTAATGCCAGCACCGTTCTCCGTCTATCCAAAACGCGGTATGCAGTATGATTTCAGAGCAAAAACTCGTTGATTCCCAGAACGCATTGTCGGAACTTGTCGGCTGGCAGTGTAACAGTCTGCCATTTTGGACTTCGCCGTTTCATAAAGCAGCGATAGTCATCTAATTTAATGCCAAAAAATATATACCTGTTTGCATTGAACTCAAAGACCGGCCTGCCATCAAAATCAACGTCGATGTTTTCTATGGCGTAAACAAAGACAAAGACGGCCTGGTGACCCGGTCCGAAAACTTTCTGCCAGGCTGCCAGGCCATCGACATCCTCGGTTGTGACCCAGCACTCAAGACCGGTTAGCTTGGCAAGACTTGTCCCTGCGAACTTTCTGCCCTTGACCTCGGCGATAATCGTCTGGTCGGCACGCGGATACAGCAGAAAATCGAAGCTCTTGATCTTGTGACGTGCAAAGGCCGCTTTTTTGTGGTCATCGACTGAAATGTATTGAATGTGGTTATCGATCAGCCAGTTTTCAAAGGCCCGCTCATATTTATTGCCGGGAAAATCCTTCATTGGGCCTAGATCCGACATTCTTGGCAAAATTCAGCAAAATTGACCAGTTTCTGCTCTCCGCTTGCCATGTTTTTTACTACAACCTGGTCTTTGGCAATCTCAGAGCCAATGATGATACAGGTCTTTGCGTTTTGCTCTGCCGCCTCTTTGAGTTGCTTACTCAGGTTGGCAGTTTTGTAAGTAAAACTCGCTGTCCAGCCTGCCGAACGCAGATTCATTGTCAGTTTAATAGCTGCTCGGCGATAAGTCTGGTCGACCCAGGCAACGAAATAGTCCAGTTTACGCGGCGGTAGTTGTCTCTGCAGAAGCCCTTTCTCCTGGAGCAAAATGCCCAACACGCAGTCGCCTATGCCAAAGCCGGTAGCAGATATAGCAGGGCCGCCGAATAGATGCAGCAAATTATCGTATCGCCCACCACCACCGATAGCGCGAAGCTGGCTGGCCTTATCGTAAATCTCATACACGATACCAGTATAATATGCCAACCCTCTAACAACACTCGGATCAAACCTGCAATAGTCACCAACTCCCATATTGTTTAGCAACTCCATCAAGTTTACAAGTTCATCGAATGCCTCCTGACGTCCAAACATGCTCTCAATTTGGTTCATCGATTCAGCATTCATTAGTTCGAGGACTTTTTGTCTTTTGGCGGTATCGGGGAGCTGCTTTTCAAGCATTTCTTCAAAGGCTTCGTCCGGCAGCCTGCCTCGCCTGTCCAAGACAGCATAGAGATCGTCAAGTTTACTCTCAGGGACACCTATTACCTGCAAGACTGCGGCGAGCATTTTCCTACTGGATATTTTGACCACGACATCGTTTGCGGTCAGACCAACTTCACGCAGATAATCCAGAGCGCAGAATATCACCTCGGCATCTGCCAGCACATCATCCACGCCGATTATGTCCACATTCCACTGGAAGAATTCTCGGAGCCGGCCTTTCTGGGGACGCTCAGCTCGAAACAACCGCGGGACGGAAAACCACTTTATCGGTCTGGGCAGCGAATTGATCCTCTGGTTGACCATTCGGGCAAGTGTTGGCGTGATTTCCGGGCGTAGTGCCAGGTCCCTTCCGCCCCTATCTTTCAGAGAGAAAAGCTGCTCGACAATTTCGTCACCGCTTTTTATCTGAAACATCTTCAAATATTCAAATATCGGCCCATCATATTCTTCAAAGCCATTGCGCAGGGACACCCTTTTCCAGCCGTCTATTATCCAATTTCGCACCGCCATATCCTCAGGGTAAAAATCCCTTGTACCTTTTACCGCCGGTATCTTCATTTGCTTTTCTTTCTGTCTTTACTTTTTTGCCTTTGCATCAGACACTATAAGGTGTAAGTTAGCCACAGTCAAGAAGTGCCGAAATGCGTGTCGAATCTTCGAAAGCATAGAAAAGCTTTGACGCATCCGAAAAGCGTAGTTATCATGTAATTTAAATGAAAAAATCGCCACATTATTAAACCAAAGATGGAGAGTAACTATGTGCAAGTTGTGTATCGGGCTGATAATTGTTTTGTCACTGTGTTGCCAGGCAGCATTTTCACAAAAAGTTCCTACCGGCAATCCGAAAGACTTTAAGGTCAAAACGTGCCTGCATTCAGTTAGCTACGCCGGTATTTGGCGCGGCCAGGCCAGGTTGAGCGTAGATGAGTTCCTGGCCAAGGCAAAGGACCTCGGCTTTGACGGCGTAATGTTGATGGCCAAGCGTCCGCACGTCAGCCCGTTGGACTACGACCAGGCCGGGCGCAAAGCTCTACGGCACAAGATCGAGGAGCTCGGCCTTGAACTGGTGTGTCTGGCCGGATATACGGATTTCACCGCCGGCGTCGATAAGCCCGGCGTGCCGAATGTCGAAATCCAGGCTTGCTACGTGGGAGAGTTGGCCAAGTTGGCGCGTGACCTGGGGACCGACATGGTGCGGATATTCACCGGTTATCAGCGGCCTGGCGTGCCGGTGGACAAGCAATACGCGATGGTAGTTGAAGGGCTCAGACTGGCCGGTCAAAAGGCCGCGGAGCACGGCGTCACCCTGGCGGTGCAGAACCATCATGACATAGCAGCCCACCACAATACCATGTACTGGCTTCTCAAGGAGGTCAACCTGCCAAACGTTAAGGCAGCTTTTGATGCCTGGGCACCGGCGCTACAAGGTCTAAGCTCTAACGAACTTAGAGCCGCTGTTTTGAAGATGAAGCCGTTTATCGTTCATACCACCGCGGCGGATTACGTGCGTCTGCCGCAGTATTATCTTGAGCACGATCTGACAAATTTTCTGCCACGTGACACCTTGGTGCGGGCAGTTCCCATAGGCCAGGGCGTCGTTGACTACCAGACTTTTTTTAACGCCCTCAGGGAGATCGGCTATCAGGGATATATCGCCTACGAGATGTGCGAGGTGCTTGACGGTGGAGGAGACGTTGAAAACCTGGATAAAACGGCCAAGAAATTTCTCGAATATATGAAAAAATTCTGAGAACCAAAAGCAGCAATCTGGAAATTCTTCTACGCTCGCCAAGGACGTTGCCTGGCAAGTTTCCCCGACAGAATGTCTCTGGCAATAATTACGTCCTCTCTGACCTGAAAATCGAACATGCCCACGCAAAGGAAATCAGCGCCGTTTTCAAAGGCGTATCTGAAACCCTCTCTGGGATGGATTGCACCGGCTGCCAGGACCTTATATGCAAGCCAGGGCTTTTTCACTTTCTTCATAAATTCAATCGTTTGCTCGGGATATTTGTCCCAGTAGTTGTCGATGTCGTAGTTATCGATAACGTCTTTTTGCTGGTCCGGGCTGCGAGCCGACCAGTAGTTGGTGCTGTGGAACGTCTTCATGTAAAAATCGGGCTGCAGTCTTTCTTTTTCACATGCCATCGGCGTGCCGAGGTTATGTCCGCCCACTCCGGCGATAAGGCCGTTTTTCTTGATGAAGTCAACAACTTTGCCAATGAGATCAACTCGGCCGGCCCTGGCCCATTCGTCGCCAACATTGCCGATCACGAAAGCACCAACAGCCCCATTATCAATAGCTATCTTGGCATCGGTTGTAAGGTCATCGCTCTTCGGGACGATTTGCGCTATCCACTGTATTTGCCCGCCGCGCTCGTCCCAGTATTTCTTAAGCAGTGCTGCCGAGCCGGAACCAGTAATAATCGTATTTATTCCGGTTTCCTCACACACTTGAAGAGTCTCGATGATTTTCTGGTCCGTGAAGTACTGCTTGAGCAGAGATGACACATAGATCAAATCTCTGCTGTGGGCATAGCCGCCAATTAAATTCCCGCCGCAGATGATCCTGCTGATTGTGACCTTGCCAATCTTGCCTGTCGGCAAACCAGAGATGGAATGCGGCCTATTTGGCGCTGGCGTTTTTTCCACCATCGCCGCTAACAACGCCTTCTCCTCCAAGCTCAAAGCCGCCACAGTAGAGGCAACAAAAGCGTTCTGACAAAACTCTCGGCGATTCACTTGCTTTGACATTTGCAGCTTTTTGATGATGTCCGCAAAACACTTCTGGAACTTGCCAGCAAAAAAGCTACCAGAGCATCTGCGTGACGCGTTAGATCGCAAGCTCACTCCTATATTTGAACAAGCACGGCCATAGTTACTACTTTCTCATTCCTGACGGCAGTTCGATTCCGCCTCGGCCTTTAGCGTCCCTGAAATCTACAATGATTTTAACTGCAACATCCGGGTCATCTACCACCGTGAATAGGTTCATATCCGGCGGGGAGATGTGATTATATTCCTCGAGCATCTTCTGCTCCATCCAGTTGAGCAGTCCTTGCCAATATTCGCTGCCCATTAAGATGACGGGGAAGTAAGCCTGCTTTAGTGTCTGAATAAGCATAAGAGCTTCGGTGAACTCGTCTAAGGTCCCATACCCGCCTGGGAAAACCATGAAGCCATGGGCGTACTTTAAAAACATCACTTTACGGCAGAAGAAATACCTGAAGTTCATTGACAAATTCTGATATTTGTTCGGGGTTTGCTCCATCGGCAGCTCGATGTTCAGCCCGATGCTTTTGCCGCCTGCTTCTGCGGCGCCCTTGTTTGCTGCTTCCATAATGCCTGAGCCACCGCCGGTTATTACAGCAAACCCAGCCTTTGCGATTTTGTAGGCGGTTTCCTGAGCAAGTTTGTAATAACGCTGTTGAGGTTTGGCTCTGGAGGAGCCGAAGAACGACACTGCCGGTCCAATCGAAGAAAGCTCCTGGAAGCCTTCAACAAACTCAGCCATTATCCTGAATATCCGCCACAAGTCCTGCACAGGGCTGCTGAAAGTGTTCGCCATAAAGAAATCTCTCCTGTATCGGCATATCCGGCTTTAATAGTGCTCTATCGCTGGCTATTTGAGGGGTTGTCATTGCGAGGCCTGCCTTGCAGGCCGTGGCAATCTCATTATGAAACGGCAGAGATTGCTTCGCTTCGCTCGCAATGACATCCATCGTTTAAGCGACGACAGAACACTATTTTGCCTTTCTACCACAAGGCCGGATCAAATGCTGCGGGACAATATTTTGCTATCGGACAATTCTGGCAGTCTGGTTTACGCGCATTACAGACATTTCGGCCATGTAGAATCAGCGCATTACCGAAGAAAGTCCAGTTCTTCTTTGGGACTATCTCGGCTAAATCGAATTCCAACTTTACCGGATCGGTATTTTCGGACAGTCCCAGCCGCCCGGACAGGCGAATAACGTGCGTATCGCAGGCAATCGCCGGCTTGCCGAAGGCATTACCGAGCACCACGTTGGCGGTTTTTCTGCCTACGCCAGGGAGCTCCAGCAGCTCTTCCATAGTGCCAGGAACCTTGCCGCCGAATTTCTCCTTTATCGCTGTGCACGCACCTTTGATACTGACGGCTTTATTGTGGTAAAAGCCGGTACTTTTTATATCTGACTCGATCTGTTTTACGTCGGCCTTTGCCCAATCGTCGGCGGATTTATACTTGTTAAATAGGTCCTTCGTTACCATATTGACGCGTACGTCTGTGCACTGAGCCGAGAGAATCGTTGCGATTAGAAGCTCCAGTGGGTCTCTAAAATTAAGGGCAATCTTTGCTTGGGGATACATCTTTTTTAAGATCGGTAGGATCTTCTTGACCCGCTCGGCGGCCTCGGTCTTGTTGACTTCTATTTTTATTTTGGACTTTTTTACCATTTTGTATCCTTTATGGTAGTTGTTCTAAATGCTTCTTCAGTTCGTTAGCGAACAGAATTCCGCGCCATTTAAGCGGCTCCTTCCGGCCCGGGACAAATAACATGCTAATCGGCACGCCCGGCTCATTGTAAGCATATTTCAGAGCTAACGTCGCAGGCGAGTCCCACTTTGTGGTATCGGCTTTAACTGCCAGGACGTTTTTTTGCTCGATCAGTTTGGCAATATCTTTGCGAGAATAGACCAACTTTTCAACCGTCTGACAGCTCAGGCACCAATCGGCGGTAAACTTAATCAGAACGGGACGCCCGTTTTTAACAGCAGCCTCTATAGAAAGGGCGTCGTAGCTCTGCCAGTCAATAAGCTCATAGCTCGGTGCAGGCAGAAAGACCCACCCTGCGCTGACTGCCAGCGCTGCCGCCAGAGCTCGCACCAGCCATTTACGTGCCAGTCTTACGCCATAACCCGCCCACATCCCCCACATCCAGGCACAAAAACCGAGCACAACCGCGAAGTACAAGGCCCCGCTTATGCGAGCTTCCGGCAACGCCGTAACCAGTTTTACCGCTATGACCAGCAGAACAAATCCAATGCCTTGCTTAAATAGCTCCATCCACCGTCCCGGCCTGGGCAGGTGATTCAATAGGCCAGGCATTGAGGTCAGAACCGAATACGGCAAGGCCATCCCCAAACCGATAACCATTATGGCAGCGGTGGCCGGCAGTAAGGGCTGAGATTGTGCCAAGGCAAAGGCAGCAGCCAAAATCCCAAAGCTGCACGGCGTGCTAAGTATCGCAGCTAAAAAGCCCATGCCCATCGCTGCAAAATATCCTTTGCCTGATCCTGCTTTACGGGCAATTGAGGATGGCACAGTAATTGTGAAGACCCCGAACATAAATAGCGCCAGTAGTACCAGCAATAGTGCCATCGCGGCGATAAAGATGGGACTGCGGAACTGGTCGCCCCACTGCAAGACCATTCCAAAAAAGACCTGCAAGACGATATTGGCACCGGCAAGGGCTGCGAAGAATAGCAATATCCCCAGACAAAAGGCAAGCCCCAGCGCTATGGACACGCTATGGCTTTTCTTGGCCTGCCCAACGATACGCATCACGATAAGAGGCAGCACAGGCCATACGCAGGGCATAATATTCAGAGCCAGGCCCGCTAAAAATGCAAGGCCCAGAGCTGGCAAGACCCCGCCACCGCGTGGCGGGGCTACCCGGTTAACCCCGCCATCACTATGGCGGGGTTTCCACGACTGCCGCTGATTCCAATCGACATTCAGCCGTAGCGTTTTCTCGAAAGGCGGCAGACAGACGATGCTCGTACATGCTATGCCAGAAATTTTGACCTCCACGTCGCCGCTTCTCGCGGGCGAGGCTTTTACCGCTTGGATTGGGACAAAGACCGTGAAGTTGCCAGCATAAACTTCGACCTGTTTACCCACGGGGTCGTGGAAGATGCTCCACTTGGGAAAGACAGCCTTAGCGAAATCAAATTGGTTGGCTTTGACTTCGACCTTAAGTTCATATCCCGGAGCAGGCGCGGTCTCGGGCCTGGCGTAATAGTGAAGGTCGGCAGTTCCTTCAAATATGACTGCTATGCCAAACTTTGAGTCTGTTCGAGCAGGCTCCAGCCGGACAGCGGAGAATTCCTTTTCATATCGAGCCAGCTCGACACGAGTAATGTCACGATTCGGGACATCTGCTGCTTGGCGCGCACTTTCGCCACGTGCAGAAAGACTGACTACCGGGATGTAGAACAACCAGAATATAACGGCAATTTTCTGGCGCATACACACCCAAGTGAGAATGACGGTAAAGATAACATTAGCTGACTGGCTGCTGTTGCTTTTGTCAGGGTCTGGATTCCTTACTTTTGGTTTGCTCAGCAGCCAACAGATCGCCAACGGTGGGCTTGCTCAACTGACCACCCTGCAAAATTACCTTAACGTCTTCGGCGTCAAGAGTCTCGTACTTCAAGAGTGCTTTGGCTATCCGGTCGAGCTTGTCTTTATTGGCTTCTATCAGCTCCTTAGCTTTCTTGTATGCTTCGTCGGTGACCTTTCTTACTTCCTCATCGATAGTCTCTGCGGTCTTTTCGGAATACTCCCTTTCGCCGGGCAGTGGATACCATATATCGCCGACCGCAAAATCAGACTCGTAGCTGATCGGGCCAAGCTCATCGCTCATACCCCAGGTCAGCACCATTTGTCTTGCAATTTTGGTGGCCTGCGTCAGATCCGATTGAGCACCGCTGGATATGTCCTCACAGAATAGTTCCTCTGAAATCCGTCCGCCGAAACAGACCTGCAAAAGTGCCATGCAATATCTTTTTGTGAAGATTGTCCGATCCTTTTCCGGCAAGGCAAATGTGGCCCCACCCATTGGCCCACGTGGGATGATGCTGACCTTATGTAAGGGGTCAGCATCTTTGAGCAAAGATTGAACCAGCGTGTGGCCGGCCTCGTGATAGGCGGTAATTTCTTTTTCCTTCTGGTCGATGACCCGGCTCTTTTTTGCCCTGCCCCATCGGACCTTGTCCCTCGCCTCTTCCAGGTCAATCATTTCGACATAGTCTTTGTTGGCCATAGTTGCCATCAGAGCAGCTTCATTGATAATTGCTGCCAGGTCCGCACCTGTGAACATGGGTGTCCCACGAGCCACTCTCTCCAGGTTGGCATCCGGTCCCAACTTTATCTTCTTTGCGTGCACCTTTAAGATGTCCATTCGCCCCTTTAAGTCCGGCAGCGGCACGAAAACCTGCCGGTCGAATCTTCCGGGCCGGGTCAGCGCATTATCCAGAATATCGCCCCGGTTGGTTGCCGCGATCACTATTACCTGGTCGTCGGTCGTGAAACCATCCATTTCGACCAGGATGGCGTTCAGCGTCTGTTCGCGTTCATCATGCCCACCGCCGACGAAGCTGGCACCGCGCTTGCGGCCGATCGCATCGACCTCGTCAAGGAAAATGATACAGGGCGAATTATCCTTGGCCTGCTTAAACAGGTCACGTACGCGAGATGCTCCCACACCGACAAACATTTCTACAAAATCAGAGCCGGATATGCTGAGAAATGGTACGTCTGCCTCTCCAGCTATGGCCTTTGCCAGCAGTGTTTTTCCACAGCCGGGAGGTCCTACCAGCAAAACCCCTCGAGGGATCCGGCCTCCTAAACGCTGAAATTTCTTGGGGTTTTTAAGAAACTCGATTATCTCAGCTACTTCCTCCTTGGCTTCTTCAATCCCGGCGACATCCTTGAACGTGACGTTGACCCGGTCTTTGCTGGCCACTCGGTGTCTGCTTCGACCGAATGACATCAGCATTCCGCCGGCACCGCTGCGAAGATTCCGCACGAAGACAAAATAGATAATCCCCACAAAAATAAGCAGCGGCAGAACCAACTGTATCAGCATGGTCAGCCAGACGTGCTGAGGGGCAGCCTCATTCTTGATGTCATTTTCCTTTAACAAGTCACCGAGCCACTTCCCATGGACGTCAGGGTTATAATTAGCTACAAAAGATTTACTGCCCTTGCCTTGCTGGCTGGCAAGATACTGCTCAGTGTAATGACCTGTTATCTCCGTCTCTTTCACAGTGACGCTGTCGATGTGCTTATTCTCTACGTGATAGGCAAATTCACTGAAGCTGATTTTATCAAAGCGTTGCCACTGTTGCAGCAGCATCATGGCGCTGAAAACCACTATTGCGATTATCAACCAGGTCAGCGGCCCCCGCTTATAAGTGGGTAGGGGCGGCTTTTTCCCCGGTCCGGTCGGCGGGCCAGCGCGCCGCTGATTTCTTTTTCTATTTCGATTATTGTTCATAGTCCACTGCTTTCACCAATCCGGTATTGACTGTCTGCCGGAGGTTACCACTTTTTCTCCATCAGTTCTACGATTCTTTGTGCCAGCTTGTTTACAGCCAGTGCCGATGCGTAGCTGAAATCCTGTTTCTGGAACTCAGAATACGTAGCTTCGGCGGTGACCGACTGATTGTCTATAAGCAATTGGCCTGTCTTGAGGTTTTTCCAGTTGACTATCGCTCGCACCTGCACCTGCTTTTCCAAAGCCAGGCCCAATTCGCGTTCGATACTGAGCACAGATTCAGTTATTTGTACTATTTGGCCGCTAATTATACTATCGGCTCGATCACTGCTTGAGATTACTTTATAGGGCGTTTCTGCCTCGATACGTTTTGCCAGCGCATCGGACAGTTCATATTCCACGCCCCGTCTAAAAGTCTGGTTGTCAAACATTTTCAGACAGACGCTGCTGACGTCTTCAGGAAACAGCGGCCTGTTGGAGTAGCCAGCTATGTCAGTGCACCCCCATAAGCCCAGACACATCAAAGTAGTTAAGTGCAGGGCAACCACCGAAATCCCGTCACTGCTGGACTGTTTTTTCTGGAAGCTATTTTTCTTCATTTCTCATCCTGTTCGCCGTGCAGACCCCCGGCAAGAACTTCTTTAGCCATCTGTGCGGCTTTAGTTTCGCTCCAATTCCGGATTACCATATCGTAATACAGGTTGGCAGCCTGCCTTCTTCCGGTACTTTCATAATACTGCCCGATGTAGAATTGCTTGTAAGCTATTTGTTCATCTATTTGCTTCAGTATTTGGTCGACATTCAGTTCCGCAGCATCTTTGGGATAACGCACTTTGAAATCCTGGTAGTAGCTTCTTGCACTTTTTAGATGTGAGGCGTCGTATTTGGGTCCCTTGTAGGCGGCGTGCTTGCATCGAGCCATAGCCAGCAACGCGTCCTTAGCGATTGCCCCGCTTTGCTCCTGCCATGATATTTCCGACCACTTCAGGTATGCTTCGTTGAACATTCCTCTGTTTTCATAATATTCAGCCAGTACCCGCGCCGCCTGGATGCCGATTGGTCTGTCGCCGGCTCGATCACTGATCTTTTCCATAATTCTGATGCCCGTAGCGTATCCCTTTATTTTGAACAGGCGCAGCACCATAATTTCTCGGCCAGACAAAAAGCTACTGGCAATGTGAAACTGCCGCTCTAGTGCCGCCTGGTAAAGAGGACTGTCATAATAGTCTTTCGCCAGGAACTTATCGTAGCTTCTGCTGGCCTGGCTGAATTTTGCGGCGCAGAAGAATAGTTCGGCTTCTACGAAGGCATCCAGATCGGCCTGTACGATCTCGGGGAACAGCTTTTTAAGCTGACTCCATTCTTCGGCCAAGGCCTCAGTTTGACCCGTGTTGACCAGTTTTTCCGTTCGGGCCACAACCATCAGGTATCTATCTCTGGCGTCGCCCGGCACAGACTTCCAATCCTTGCCTTGCTCCAACTGCCAGGTATCGGCCGAAATCTCAGCAGGTCGCTGGGATAGCACAACGGCCGCCACTATTACAAGCGGTACTTTATACCTCGCCATAATCAGATTCCACTGAGCATTCTAAGAATTCAACGCCAGTTCACCAAAGAAAATTATACTTGCTGGCCCAACTATTAAATTGTAAATTTTCAATTGTAAATTTTCAATTGATAAAAGTAGGAAAAACTCAATCAAATAAGGTAAAATAAAAGGGTGCTTTATGTCGAAAAGTATAACCCGCCGGCAGTTTCTGAAGAAGTCTCTCGCTGGCGCTGCAGGCGTTGGTGCAATTCTGAGCCTTGAAGAGCAAATCTTGTTGGCAGCAGCCAACAAATCTGACACGATGCTCAGCACCACAAACAGTATCAAAGGCTTGCCGGTAGGCAAGATTGGCAAGGTAAGAATTAGTAGATTAATCTGTGGCGGCAACCTAATCAACGGCTACGCCCACAGCAGAAACCTGATTTATGTGTCTGAACTGTTGCGGCACTACTTCACAGATGAAAAGGTCATCCAGACCTTTCAGGTAAGTGAAGATAGCGGCATAAATACCGTCATAGCAAATGTCCTCGGCGGAAAAGGCGATGAGCACGAGGAAAACACAGTTAGGGTTCTGGATAAATATTGGAATGAAAGAGGCGGAAAAATCCAGTGGATTGCCCAGACCAACCCTCGTGTAAACGACCTGACCGGCAGCATTCAAAAAGCTATTGATAACGGAGCTATTGGAGCTTTTGTACAGGGCGGCGTCGGTGACGGTTTCGTCAAGGAAGGCCGCATCGACCTGCTGGCAAAGGCTGTCGAGTTCATCAAGCGGAACGGCCTGATCGCCGGCGTTGGCGGACATTTGATTGATGTGCCGATCGCCTGCGAGAAAGAGGGCATACCGGTCGATTTTTATTTTAAGACCTTGAACAATGTGGACTACCTGTCCGAAGCTCCGCAAAAAACTATCGACTTTATGAAGGAGGTAAACAAGCCCTGGATAGCTTACAAGGTCTTAGGTGCAGGCGTTACCCATCCGAGAGAAGGCTTTAGATACGCTTTTGAAAATGGCGCGGACTTTCTTTGCGTGGGGATGTTTGACTTTCAGGTCAGAGAAGACGTAATTATTGCCAAAGACATCTTGTCGGGAAAACTGGCCAGGCAGCGGCTCTGGAGAGCATAGGTAAAACCTCTCATATTGACAAAGTTGCAAGTAAGTTTCTGGCAGGATAAATATGAGTCGGCCAGGCGAAGCTGATGTGAGCAATCCGCCAGAGCATCTTGCCGGAATAGTGCTTTGTCGCAGGCTATTTGAGGAGTTGTCATTTGAGCGGCGACAGAGCACGAGCTAAAGTCTAACCAACAAGCACTCACGCTTCAACGCATTCTCGTCTACCCCCCTGCTTTCTACAGGCGGTCGAGCCACTTATGAAACGACGTACTACTCATTTCAACATGTCGCTGAAAAACGCATACGCAGCCGTATTAGCACTGCTAATAGTTAGGCTCAGTGGCGGTAATTAGCCGTCCACTGGAGCGCTTGATTCGGCATCAAATCGACCACCAGTGCTCAGGACTGATGCCTTGCAGACCAAATGTTCGCTGCTCCTTCGGCAGCGACTCCAGAAGCTGCTTGGCTTTCTTGCCGATAGCCTCTGCGGCAAGGGCAACATTTCGCCTGCCCACCTCCGCGGATGCGTGTACGCGCGGGTCCAGGCCGCCGATCCCGTCAGGTGGCTTCGCATTAGGGGCTAACGGCCCAGTGCCCAACGCCGACATATCTACAAGGTCAGGATAGAGAAACATCATGTTTGATGTTTCCCATTTTGCCGCGTGGTCCGTGCCCGATTCTGGACCTCTGCTCAGCGTTACCTCCCAGAGTCCTACGCCCGCAACAGTCCCATCGGCCACGACCGGCTGAAGGGCTTGGTTTATCATGTCAATCTGTCCCTGAACGTTGTGCCCTGAGACCCCGATGATAACGCGAAAGCCCGTCTTCTTGAGGCGTTCAAACAGCTCGGTAAGCATCGGAACAATTGCCTTACGGTCGAAGCCCTCGTGGAAATAAACGGGCGGGTAAACCACCCCGCCGAACTGTTCCGCTGTCTTGACCAGAATGGCGTGTGCTTTCAGGGCATCATTGCCGAGGGGCAGATGTTTGCCGTGCCACTCGATCAGACCAAACGGCACATACACGACCGGGAACTTTCGAGCTGCTGCTTCCAGTTGTCCTGGCCTCATAAATTGCATCTGCACCGCTGGCGACAACTCGTTTGTGATGTTGTCTGCCTTCGCGCCTGCAGACCGCTCCGCCTCTGGCGCAGTCAGCGTAACGGCGGCCAGCAGGATGACCAGACCAGCGACCGCCGTCCACAAGATAAGAGGCTTCTTGCACAGTGCGATCATCGTGATTCTCCTTTCTGCTTTTTTAGATCAAACTCTTGAAAAACGCATACGCTGCTGTCTTAGCAACAATCGGCCCGAAATCTTTGCCCAGTTCGATAATCTGTTTTGCAGCCTCTTTTACTTGCCCTTTGGCAATATCTTTTATCGCCTCGCCGATAATATCCAAAGCTGTTTTCTTCGCTACCTTGGCAAAACTTTTGCTTTCCTCCGGCTCTTCTGCAATAGCTTTTTGCAGTTCAAGGGCATTATGAATATGTTGCTGAATGTTGATGGTTGAACCATCCGTCGCCACGATTGCACCGGGGCCGGCAGTGATGAGCTTGACTTCTCTGGGCTTGTCAAAAGCAGCCTTTATGACTTCCCAGTATCGATCCCTCTCAGATTCTAATTGTCTGAGTTTTGTCTTATATCCTTTCCGCACTTCTTCAAGTGCCGGCTCTTTTTGCTCTTCGTGTTGAACCGTAAATTTTATAGAAGGTGCCAGCCCGCGGGCGTTTATCGAATCTATCTTAATATCGAACTCAGGCCATTTATCGCGAATAGCCTGCACAACGCGGTCCATTATCAATGGGTCAATTGGCGACATCCCATGTTCGAAGATATATTCTATCGTGGGCAACGCCGCATAAAGGCGCTCAAACTCGCCCGGCTCGAGGTCCCTATCCTTTGGAGACCTTTGTTTTCCGTCGAAATCCCAATATACGTACTTACATGCGAGACCTCCGATTTTCCAGTCATCTCTTGCCGTCCCATATAACTTAGCCCCAGTCAACATGGCTTCAGTGAAATTGGTTTGAATAAGACTGCATCCACGTAGATCGGCATCTGTGAGATTGGCTTTTTTCATGTTGGTGCCCGCGACACTCGCGCCCATAAGGTTCGCCCCACTGAGATCGACTTCAGTGAGATCTGCATCGCTCAGGTCTGCTCCACGGAGGTCCGCCTTACTGAGGTTCGCACCTTTAAGATCACCGAGGATAACACGCGCATTGCGGAGATTCGCTTGACTCAGGTCCGCTTTGATAAGTCTCGCCATGAAAAGGTTGGCATTGATGAGGTTCGCCTCGTGCAAGTCCGCGCCCGTGAGATTTGCCTCGCGAAGGTTAGCGCCTCGGAGGTCCACTTTCCTGAGAGCAGCCCCACTAAGGTCTGGCTCGATATTAGGGTTGGCCTTTAGCCATTTGTTCCAAACCTCAACCCCTTTCTTCACAATCCCTATATGGAGATTCACACGAATGTCTTCTAAGATCTTCCTTGTCTCCTCACTGCGTGCCATAATTATTGTTCTCCGTAAAGCGTATGAAGAAGCTTTTGTAACTCCACCGCCGCCTTGTCACTTGGCAGTCGTTCAATCAGGATCGGGGCAGTTGCCAAAGCAATATTTTCCTTGCGGATACTTCTAATTTGCTTCAGTGGCCAATAGAGCAGTCCTGTCGTGACAGCAGAGGGTGTCGACCAAGCAAATGCGCCTGTAACCAATGCCCTTATCATGCAACCGATACCACAGCCAAAAAGAATGGTAGTCAACACAATGTACAACAACTCAATACGCCTGTTGGATTTCAGAACATTATCAATTCTTTGCAGAATTTTGTCTATTTCGGGGACTGAGTTGTTCATCTTCTCAATCACAGTTCAGGAGCACAATTGCTTTTCTTTTGAACTGACAGTCCACCCTATCCTCATACCCTATTATACCGCGCGCCTGCTTTTCACACTACTTTTCAGGTATGTTTCCTATAAACTTCGATTTTGTTCCAGGCTTTGACGCCTTGTTTCAGGATTTTCAGATGTTCTGGATTAGCCATCTCTGTATGAAATCCTAATTTCTAAACTCTAAATTCTAAACAAACCCAAATGACAAAAACCTAAAAATCTAAAACGTTTCGGTCATTTGAAATTTTGAACATTATTTAGTGCTTCGGATTTCGAATTTCGGATTTTACTCGGTGTCATCCATAGCCATCAGCATATACGCATCCTTAATATTCTCCTCCAATTCTTTGAGAGTCTTTCCTTGCGTCATTATCTCCGGATGCTCAAGAAGCTTTCCAAGCCAGAATTTCTCGCCTTTCCAGTAAATCATAGTCATTTTTGTCTTCATAACGGCTGCTCCTACAATTGTGCATCGCTAAGAGTGCAAGACTTACAGTCTGTTCTATCGATATTCTACATTCTTAATTCTCAATTCTCAATTTCTTTTGCCTGTTCCATTGATTTTTCAAGATGCCGCAAAAGATATCCTTTGTCTGGGCCGCCAAGATGCTCCCAGGGCAGAATCTCATTCGGTGCGAACTGCCTTTGTGCGGCATCTTCGAGGTTTATGCCAGACTTTTCAAAGGCTTTCTGCCAGAGTTCATAATTGAAACATTCGTCCCACAAATCAAAGCGAGCACCCCCCTGCCAGGCTGCCTCAATAACATCGCACAGCCGTCTGTCACCTCGGCCTATCGCCGATTCCAGGATGCTGCGGTTTATGTTGTGGAACTTAAAATGCAAGAAGTTCGCCCGAAGACTTCTTTTTTCATCGAGTATCAATTGCCTTGCCTGCTCGAAATAGGTTTTAGGTTTTTGCCCAAGCCAGCCGAATGGCGTATGCGGCTTAGGCACCAGCCAGCTAACGGTGATGTTGATCTGTGCTGTCTTACCATCCACCCTCGTCCGCAACTTGGCTAACTGATGCGAAAGCTGGACAATCTGTTTTATGTCCTCCTCTGCTTCGCCGGGCAAGCCAACCATAAAGTATAGTTTTAATTTTTGCCAGCCGGCCCGGTACGCCGCCTCCACCGCGGCAAACAGGTCGCTATCCTTGAGTGGCTTGTTGATAATCTGCCTTAGTCTCTCGCTGGCAGCTTCGACCGCAATCGTAAGACCACTTTTTCTCACGCTGGTCACCAACTCAGGAACAAGTTTCAGTTGCTGATCGACCCGCAAACTGGGTAGTGATAGGCCCACATATTTATCACGGAAATTTGCCCGAAGTTGTGCGACTAACTGCTCAAGTTTTGGATAGTCGGCTGTTGACAGGCTTAGAAGGCTAACAGTATCAAATCCTGTTGACTGGTAGCAGGCCTTCGCAATATGGACGATTTTGTCGATGCTGCGATAGCGAACCGGCCTTCGGCAGAAACTCGCCTGGCAGAACCGGCACCGGCCGGGACAGCCACGCATAATCTCGACGCTGACTCGCTCGTGTACAGCCTCGGCAAAAGGAACTATGGGGCGAAGCGGCGCAGGAGCATTTTCAAAATCTTCAACTACAGCATTTTGTCGCTGGGCCCCCGTGACTTGCGACCTGTGCACAGTATATAAGGCCGGCACATAGGCCCAACCGAATTCTTTCGCAGCCCGCAGAAGTGTTGTGCTCTTGCCGGCGCCGGCTTTTTTTTGCTGCCTGATCAAGTTTATCAACTCAACCACTGATTCTTCGCCTTCGCCGAGGACAAATAGGTCGATGAATTCAGCCATCGGCTCGCAGCAGTTAGCCATACCGCCGCCAGCGATGATCAGGGGCTCGCTCACGCCCCGCTGCGAGCTGCGGATATTTATGCCGCCCAAGTCGAGCATATTGAGCACATTCGTATAGCAAAGCTCGCTGGTCAGGCTAAAACCAATGATGTCAAAACTCTTTAGCGCTGCTCGTGATTCCAGACTAAAAAGAGGGATTTTTTTCTCACGAAGGACTCGCTCAGCATCCATCCAGGGAGCAAAAACTCGTTCAGCAGCAACGCCGTCGATGCGGTTGATGATGTCGTAGAGAATCATCAGGCCTGGGTACGACATCGCCACCTCGTATATATCGGGAAAGCATAACGCCACTGTCAGGTCGCATTGCGAGAGGTCCTTTTTGACTTGGTTTATCTCGCCGCCAATATATCTACTGGGCTTGCGAACGTATGGCAGAAAATCTCGCTCGATCTGCTCGGTCAATATTATGACTTCTTTTCCAGCCACAGCGGCATTATAAATTATTATTGGCTATTTTCTATTGATTATTGTCACGCCAGACGCTATCAAATCGTGTGGGCGAAAAGATTTGTATGGGCAAAAAAAGTCGGGACATTTTGATCGCAGCAGCCGCTGCTTCTTTAGTGACGGCGTTATATTTTTTAGCTGGCAGAGCAAAGCAAGTCGAAGTCGACAGCGGTCACCGGCTAATTATGGGCACATTTGCCCGCGCAGTTGCCGTTGCGGCGGATTCAAAAATAGCTGGCAAAGCCATCGAGGCGGCGCTATCGGAAATCGAGAGCGTGGACAGGCTAATGAGCGACTACAAAAGCGACTCAGAAATAAGCCAGGTCAATAGAGACGCATTTAACCGTGTGGTGGCCGTCAGCGAGCCGACATACCAAGTGCTGCGAAGAAGCATTGAGTTCAGCAAGCTCACAGGTGGTGCTTTTGATATTACAGTTGGGCCTTTGGTGGACCTGTGGCGTTCGGCAGGGAAAAAAGGCCAGACTCCCAGCGAAGAAGAACTTGCCGCAACCAAAGCTAAAGTAGGCTTTGAAAAGCTGATACTTGACGACAAGAAGCAAACGGTGCGGTTTGCCAGCGAAGGTATGCGGCTAGACCTGGGCGGCATAGCAAAAGGGTACGCAGTAGACAAGGCTATCGAGGCAATGCAAAAAGCTGGAGCAATCGGCGGAATGGTCGACATCGGCGGCGATCTTCGATGCTTCGGCAAACCACCAAAAGGGAAAAGCAAATGGTCAATCGGCCTGCAAAACCCAAAGCCTAATAAAAATACCGATGAATCGGACCTATTATTGGTGCTAAAGCTGGATAACGCGGCAGTTGCTACAAGCGGTGATTATCAGCAGTTCGTCTTGATCGAAGGCAAGCGATACAGCCATATTATCAACCGCCGGACAGGAGCAGGTGCGCACGGTCTGTCAAGCGTGACCATCATCGCGGACAATGCAACCGATGCCGACGCTCTGGCGACAGCGGTCAGCGTAATGGGAACTGAAAAAGGCCTTGCCCTTATTGAAAAAATGCCCGGAACCGAGGCGATCTTGATAACTGCGCAATATCAGATTATGAAGACAAACGGTGTAGAGAATTTTTGAAATAAAGTCGTTTAGCAGTCGCCGGTACAGCGACTTATTAAGGATAATATTTACAAAAAAGCAGCCGTTCCGGCTGCTGCTAAACAACAAGGAAATTAACGATGATTATTGGATATCACGCCATCTTCACGACATACGGCACTTGGCTGCCCAATGACCCGCGTGGCTCGTATTCTAAAGAAATTTATAACGAGCAGCTTCGGATGTTAGGTACAATTAATTATGGACGACAAAATCCGACACCAGCTAAAGAAAAGCTGATGAAATTTTGGACGACGGCAGCACCGCGTCTCAGCCGATCGCCATTTTTCTTTGATGACCATTCTCGCTCAATTGTTGCCGGCGCCTTTGGCAGTGTCATTCAACGATTGGGTATAAAAGTTCCCGCCTGTGCAATAATGAATGACCACGTACATATACTTATTTTGCGCTCAAAATATAAAATCGAGTACCTTGTTAATCAGCTCAAAGGAGCTGCAACGAGAGATTTGAGGTTAAAGCATACCCTCTGGACTCGTGGCTGCTGGAAAGTTTTTATTGACGATAAAGATACACTTTTAGCCGCAATTAGATATGTCCAGGCCAATCCTACTTCTGCGGGTCTGGCACCGCAATACTGGGACTTTATTTCCCCACTTACTGTTTAGCCGTCGCCGGCACGGCGACGGTATATCGTACTATCAAAAAGGGCTGCAAGTATTTGACCTTGCAGTCCTATCTCAATTCCGCCCGAGCCATTGACGATTCACGGTTCACTACACACCATTTCCTATCCATAGTGATCTGCGTCTTCTCAGACGGCCATATGACGGATGCTGATGCTCTGGCGACAGCGGTTAGCGTAATGGGCGTTGAAAAAGGTCTGGCCCTTATCGAAAAAATCCCCGGCACAGAGGCCATTCTGATAACTTCGCAGCCGAATTACGAGCTTATAAAAACTAAGGGAGTAGGAAGATATATAAGGTAGTTCGTTAATCAAAGCTTAAGCTGGCACGCCGCTGACAACCCCTCCAGCTGCAGACTTTTTGCCCGGCTGGCAAGGTTCACGGGCACTTACTCACGATGACCTGTTGTGGGCACCTATTAACGCCTTCGGCGCGCTATTATCTCTTTCGGCAATAGACTTCGCAGCTCTTTTCGGACACGCCGAGCGATTCTTACACTCCGTTGCGCTTCAGCAAGCGGAACGGGTTCGTATTCACCGGGGTAACGAGTCACAGTAGCATAAGCGGTAAGGCGTCTTTGCTCTTCAATGCTCAATCGCAGCCAGATGTCCTCCGGCAACAGTGCAACGAGCCGCTCGATATCGTGGGTTCTGGGGAAATCAATGCCCTTACTGACCAGGAAAGCCTTGAGGTATTTTTCTACACACTGTTGTGCATGAAAACACACTGCATCAGTTGGACAACCTCTGGTCATTTTCAATGTATGCGAGGCGGTTTTAAGGTCATTCTCAGCCTTGATGATCCACTCACGAGCGATAGCACCAGTCCTGCTATTTTCGTGCATACAGCAGCTTACCCTCCCGCGCAGCAGGTCGCTCAATAGTACCGACAATTTCCTTACGCCACTTGAAATCATCGGGAGTGACCACGATCACATCCTTGGCGACAGGGATGTCGTGCAATGCAACCGCAATCTCTATAGCTTTTTCGCGTTTTGAACCGGAGACAGGCATCACAACAAGCAAATCCACATCACTGTCGAGCCCAGCCTCTCCCCGGGCGTGCGAGCCAAAAAGAATAATCTTGTCTGGCTGGAATTGCCTTACGATGCATTTCACCATCTGTCGGATATATCTTTTAGTTGAGTTTTGGACTTTGCCCATGATTGTCTTCTCTGTCGGGCTGACTGCTTCTTCACCGGTTACATGATACAAATCGATTGATGCATCTGCAAGGGGACAGAATTGGTCAAACCCCGCAATGAATTGCGGGGCTAAATATTATTTTGATGCGGCGGCGGCTTTGGAAACCGGCTGGCGGGGTTCTGGGGCGGTTTTGCCGCGAAAGATAATTACGCCAGTCGGACATTTTTCCATAGCGGATTTAGTTTGCTCATTCGGCTGATACTTTTCATAATTGACGCGGGCTAAATTGTCTTCGACGGTAAAAATATCAGATTGTTTGGCGCATAGGCCGCAGCCGATGCAGCCAACCTTACACATAGCCCGTGCAGTCCTGCCAGCCTCATAACTAGCGCAGGCGACCGTCATCATATTTTCGTAATGGAAGGGCACCATTTCGATTAGATTCCGTGGGCAGGCCTTTGCGCAGGCTGAACAGCCGGTACACTTCTCATAGTCAACGATTGCCAGCCCATCAATAACGTCAAGAGCATCGAACTTGCAGACGCCGGTGCAGTCGCCAAAGCCCAGGCATCCGAACTTACAGGCCTGGGCATTAGGCAATGCGTTTGCAGCGGTGCAGCTTTCTATACCCTGATATTTAGCGTAATAGGTTTTATCCGCGGTGTGGGCCCGGCAGCGCACGATCGGCCTTTGAAGAGGACCGGAGTCGCTGATTTGAAGATTCAGTATCCGTGCGATTTGCCCTGCGACTGCCGGCCCACCTGGCGCGCACCTTCCAATAAGCTCTGGCTTTTCAGACAGCGCTTCTGCATACCGCCCACAGCCGGCAAAACCGCAGGCACCACAGTCAATGTTCGGCAGCGCCTTGTGAATCTGCTCTATCTTTGGGTCGACCTCGACCTTGAGTTTGACACTTGCGATCAAAAGAGCAAGTGCGAAGCTAAAGCCCAGAACAAACAGTGTCAGGCCCGCCGGCCAGGAGCTATTCCATAATTGGTAAATGTCAGCTAAAACCATTTTCACGTAAATACGTAAATGCGTAAATGCGTTTATGCGTGGATGCGTACATCTTTTAGCTCATTTACTTATCTACTCATCCGCTCATTTACTCATTTTATCATTCCTGCAAAACCCATAAAGGCCAGAGTGAGAAGTCCTGCGGTGATAAGCGTAATAGGAGCGCCTCTGAAGCACTGCGGGACATCTGCGAGTTTCAGGTTTTCTCTGATGGCGGCCATAATACAGATTGCCAGCGCAAAACCCAAGCCCGTGCCGGCACTCAAAACAGTTGCCTCCAGAAGATTGT
>Ga0315312_1000810_pt1 | contig 29989 bp, 24 predicted proteins | sample TDP7_MG_FD_203629 | JGI IMG/M metagenome (GOLD analysis project Ga0315312, IMG submission 203629) | Freshwater sediment microbial communities from Lake Towuti, South Sulawesi, Indonesia - TDP7 | ecosystem: Environmental > Aquatic > Freshwater > Lake > Sediment | place: Indonesia: South Sulawesi... | reverse complement strand
TTCGCATGGCTTCAAAACTTTCGCCGTCTTATTGTCCGTTATGAATATCATCTTGAAAATTTTCTGGCTATGATCCAACTCGGTTGTATAGTCATCCTACTTCGGAGGGTTTTGGGATGACTTGTAGAGGAAATCCTTGGAATGAATGTAGATGATTGTATTTTTTGTAAGATGGTAGCTGGGCAGATTCCGGTTACAAAGATTTATGAAGACGAAGTTGTTCTTAGTTTTTTGGATATCGGCCCCATAAGTGAGGGTCATACTTTGGTGGTTCCTAAACAGCACTTTGAAAGATTACACGATTGTCCCTCTGAGCTTTTAGGCCAGGTCGGTTCACGGCTTGGCAAAATTGCCAAGGCCGTAGCTGTAGGGATGAATTCGCAAGGGTATAATGTATTATGCAATAATGGCAGGGCAGCGGGGCAACTTATTGAACACCTGCATTTTCATATAATCCCTCGCAATGCCGGCGACGGTCTATTTGACCGCTGGCCTTCTTATAAATATCAGCAAGGCAAAATAGAGGCAATTGCCGCCCAAATTCGCGAAAACTTGTCTGACCCGCCGCCCCGCCTTGCGTCGGAAGACGCGGGGGCAGGCGACAGCCAAGATTTATAATTTGCTTTTATTGGTCTTGAACAATTTATTTTCTGTGGTATATATATTTATGGGTTCCCGCAAAGCGGGGTCGGTTCCCGCAAAGCGGGGTCTCTGAATGATCGCGGGGTAGAGCAGTCCGGTAGCTCGTCGGGCCCATAACCCGGAGGTCGCAGGTTCGAATCCTGCCCCCGCTATGCTGACCTAGAGATAACTTCTTTATTAACAAGGAGTTATCTCTTTTTTTGTGTCCCCAAATAGCCCGTTATGAACCTGCGACGACCGCCCTATGAACCCTGTTTTCAGAGGGTATAAAACGAGGTGGTCGGATGTTCGAAGACATCCCCCGCTATTAGGACCTGCAGATAAATCCAGGTCCTAATTTCCTTTGCCATGTTCCCTGAAAATATGCCCTTATGGGACTTGGCTCTCCTTGCGACTCTTGATGTAGCGAAGCATTTTCTTTCTGAACGCTCTGCACTTCGATCTCCTGACATTCTGTTTTGGTCGGGGTTTTAATAAATCTCTATGGCTTCATGCCGATAACCTCCTGATCTCGTTTTCATTATCAGAAGTTTCGTCGGCAAAACACACTTACTGTCCAAAAACTTTTTACAGGCAGCTTAGCCAATCAGGGTCTCAACTTCGTCAAGTAGATAATTCGCTTCTTCCGGCGATGTATTTGTGCCCAAGATCCGGAGCATTCCCCGAAATGAGATCGAACAGAGCAACTGGCGAGAGATTCCCTCAAAGAGAGGAGTCAGAAACGTCATGTAGACTGGCTTGCCCGCACCTTCCGACAGCGCCTTGTAAACCGATGAATCAAGTAGAGTATGTCGCCTTGCCAGTGTGATTTCATCGAACGGTTCATCTTGATCTAAGACCGCATCGACAAATCTTGCTCGGATCATGGCACCCGGACGAGAGTGCATTTCTGAATCAAGCCAACGTTCCAGTCGATGCAAAAACGGGACAGTAACCTCGAGTTTGTTCATATTGACTTTGTCACCGGCAATGGACCATTGCACGGATGTCGCGAAAGCCTCAGCCAAAGTAGGAGCCGTGCCGGCGACCGCCAAAAGCGAAGCGTTTCTGCGTATCCAGATTCGGTATTTGGTTGGCACCTCCACGACACCACCCATCAGTCTGACGGAGCGCGTGAAGCCAATGACTATCTCGGCGAACCGGCGCTTTACTTCCACCCTTTCGATGGTGGCGTCCTGCGCACGACGCAATACAATCTGATAGCGTGCCCTTTGTTTCGCGGAGGGAAGTGCCGCGACGAGTCCAGCTATTTCGCTGCCAGATAAAGCCTCCAGCTTGCGTCGGGTTAGCTGTGATTGGCCTTGTACTGTAAACAACGATAGTGGTAAGCTCATGGTTTCCAATCCATCATGCCAGACGTAGCCCTCACTTTCGCTACGGCGCGATCGTTGACGAGAAAATCCATAATCTCTTGTGGAAAGTTCGAGCCCATAAACGTAGAGAATGAGAACAGCAAGATCAATTTACAACGGGCGCGCGAGAGTGCCACGTACGAAAGAGGCAACATTTCACCAAGAAACCCCACGTTGTGCCCATCGTTCCTACGAGTGAGCGAGAGTATCACACAGTCGTATTCCTGCCCCTGCGACTCGTGCACGCTGAGACACCTCAATTCATCCCCGCAGGTAGCCTGCATGGTCTCTCGCTGTAAAGTGTACGGTGATACTAGCAAAGGATCAAGGTTTCTGTAGGCTGTTCGCAGGAGTCTGCCAATCCCGACGGCGGCCTCCGCTTCTGCCTGGTACAGCCAGGAAGTCCCGGCGCGTTCTTCTGCGCCAGGCAAGGCATCGGTATCAACTGCCACCACTGGGCATGACGGTTCCACGATAGGAACTGCCCAAGTCGATCTTTCGACTGTCGTCGGTTCGCCATAGAGCTCTTTCAACGTACGCTCCTTAGCCACGTCGGCTGTCTCTAAAGGGAAGCATCCTAACGCGCTGCGCGCCCTGTTTACTACAGCGCAGATGATCGGGTGCATACGATACTGAAGTATGAGTTGGTGAGCTCGCAGGTTGGGAAGCTGAGCCTGCAAGAAGCTCGCCGCATTCGTCTCCAGCGATCCCTGGCTTGTCACGACCGGCAGCTGAGCCGGATCACCAACGAGTACAATTCGGTCGATGTCACGTCCGCTCCTCCTACCCTCACCCAGTATGCCAAGGTAGTTCCCCATCGAGATTTGGCTGATCTCGTCGAATACCAATAGTGGATGACGGGCCACCTTGAAGGCACGGTTGACTGCATAGGTCGTAGTCAGTAGAATTCTTGCAGAGCGTAGCCTTTGCTGTTCTTCGTGGATTAGCTCGGCTTCGCTGTCGAAGCACAAGTAGTACCGACCATCTATTCCTAATGGTGGCCGCCAGTCTCGCGGCATCAATCGCAACACAAGGCTTGGTGATCCACCCAGTTCTGCAACTGTCTGGAGGCAGCGGTCGGCAGATGTATTTGTGTAACTCAAGATGACAACGTGTCTAGTTTGCAACTCATCGCGGTTGGCTCGCAGGTACTCCAACGCGGCAAACGCGCAAACTGTCGTCTTGCCGGTACCTGGCGGCCCATCAACGACTGTCTGGACATCTGTATTCGCCCCCCCTGTGCCAGCGCACTCCTCGACCGCAGCGAGTTGATGCGGATTTAATGTGCTCAGGCGTGCATCAAGATTAATTGCAACTTCTGATGGGAACATCATACACCACCACCTAACTTGGTACTTCCAGTTCGCCAGTTATCATTTGCAGAGCCCGGATGACACCACTACGTTGCGCAGTGCTGGCGCTCTGCGCCCCGATCTTCAACAGGCGGCCGAGACGCCGTCGGTCCATGTCGCGGAGGTGGCCAGGAGGCTTCTCTGATAATAGCGACAGATCATCGTCTGGTGGCGTGAACAATTCGATTTCAGTTGCGTCCCGCAGCAGTCTGCCTTCGTCTCGATTCATCCGAAACTCACACTCCACGCGTTGCTCATTACGCCGTAAGGGAACATTTACGGGCGAGAGGCGCAACTGACGGCCAAGGAAAAAGTTCCCCGTAGCCGCTGGAATCCCAAACAGCTCCCGTTTGCCACGAATGGCGTTTGCGTCGTGCGCATTGACACCAACCCGCACTCGATCGTCCATAACCTGGACAATTCTTGCAGGAATACGTTGGCCATCTTCCTCCAAGATTGCTTCAGGTAGTAAGCATTGTCGGTAGAACCAGAGGTCGTATTCCCACAAGCGCTCGTTCAAGAAAGCACGGGCGTACCGCGCACAAAGACGGCGCAGTTCGTCCCGCCGGCTGGGGTAGGCCACGGGGATGTTGTAACAGTCAAGGAGACAGTGAGTACACCAATCCCGAGGGTTGTCCGAAGTGCACGCCGCTTCACTGATCGCGGAAGATTCGCTTGCCCCGCGGAATACCGCTTGAATCCAGTAATATGCGTTCCTGACTACCTCGTAGAAGGACTCATCGGCATGGACTGTGTATTCTCGTTCCGGCGTTTCAACCACAATTTGTAACGGCTCTTCCCAAATCGAGGCTAAGGACGCCGGCCGCCGGAACTCCTCAAGAGTCTGGATGGCTTGAGCGTAAAGCCAGGCTTGCCAGGACTTGTATGGTGGCGGCCTATCTCCATCGAGTGGGTCCTGCTCAAGCGTGCGTTCAACAAGGACTCCCCGACTGACATTTAACTCGTCGATTCGCCCGCGCAATGGGTAGTGTCTCGTGACGTTCCCCATTACGAAGCAACAATGTGGATTTGCGACATCAACTTCAGTGAGCAGCTTTTTCCCAGGTAGTTCGTGGAGTTCACCATCTGACCATTTTCGCGCGACGTATATACGAAAAACGTCGCGCAGTCGATCACCTGTTGCCAGAGCAACATGGTTCCGACCAATGAAGTTGTCAACGTAGTCCTGCGCCAGTCCGTCCGCAATTTGTCGGTCGCGCAACTGGCCGACGCTGATTCGTTCGGTCGCAATGTCCGTCCGAAATTGTCCGAGTAGTCTGTGATACCCCTCACCTATATCTTGTTGCCCAACCGCCCACGAATCGTGATGTCCCAAGTGCGTTCTGCCCCAGAAAAGGTCGTGAAAGATAGCCCGCGAGCAGTAGCCCTTTGTCACCTGCGTGATTTCCGGAAAAGGATCGAAGGGCGGTGTATCCTTGGCAAAGGCTCCTCCTCTGAGAACTGGCCCGGGTGGCCGGTTCCATATCACGGGACCGCGATTATAAGGACTATTGCTCATCAGATATCATCCCAAGGAAAATATAGTAACTCTACTCGCCGCGTGTGACACATCGCGGCTTTCTGACTATAACTGAAATTGTCCGAAAGAGATGACTCGCATGACTCGCCTACTGGTCGGAGTCTATCGAGAGTTCTCACCAACTCTTCTCTGCAAGTCGGTAAGGCGGTGGGAACGTCGTCGATCAACTCTCCGATGTTTTGAATGATTCCCGTCGGCCAATCGTCTGCCTTGGCCTCGTCTGTAAATGGAAGCAGTTTGCGACGCTCAAGATAACACCAAACGACCCAGCTTCCGTAGATAGCGGTTAAAAGCCATTCGGCTACTAGATCCAACCGCGCACGCTTGAGCTCTCTTAGCAACACATCATAATGCCGGTCGGGCACATGCCACTGAATGTTTGAAAACAGGGTGCACAAGAGATGCCTTGATCTTGAACATGCTGGTGTGGTGTGCCACCGCTCTCCCAGCCGGTGCAGAAAGTTATATCTATCGGTCCCTTCGGCCATCGCGATAGGGAGAACGTCAAACGCGAGCCGAGGCGCCGAGCGAACTCGGAGACTGTCTAGGTCGGTCAGGACCAGCTTTGCCTGAATTAGTTCCTCGGGGAGAAGTGGCAGTCTGGATTCCCGAAGAGCCAGCGTTAGTCCAGTCACTATAAGACCGAGTCGCGCTCTGGACCGTTCCCCGGCTCCCCAAAAGGAGGTCAAAAGTTCTCTGGTCTCCTGCATCGCCGCCGAATGAAGGCTTTGGTCGGCACGCCACTGGTCCCGATACTTCTGAATCTTTATGCACTTCTCAACCCAAGGGTTCTGCTTGTTAGCATTCGGCACGAGTCTGAAATCATGGCTACGCGGGTTCCGTTCAACCAGCCCAAGATCGCGGAGCCCGTCGAGTACGCTAGCAGTGCGCTCGTCAGACTCACTGGTTGAGAGTTGGTTCATTGCCCGCCAACCCGCTTCCGAAAGGACATGTCCATGATGCACATCCTGGTAGATTGCGCGGGCCAGTTTGTCGATCATGAAAGCCTCGGCTGCCGATCGCCCTCGCCGGTCAACAACTGTCTGTCCTTGCCCGGACACATTAGTGCTCGGTAGCAGATCTGCAGGACTTATTGCCAGAGCTGCAGCGATCTGTTCTAAGACCCTGCGACTGAGTGACGCATTTTCGTTCTCGATGTTCGAAAGGTGGGCAGGGGTAATTCCTGCGCGCGCCGCCAACTCTCGTTGTGTGATGCTCCTCGAGCACCGTATTTCGCGAATCTGCTTGCCTATGCCCATAGTACTTCATACCCCAGAAGAACAAAGGTATATTGATCTTTATATACACTGTGCAGGTGGGATTGTCAATAAAAAATTAACTAATTTTGTTCTTACGAATAGCAATTTCATCATGAGTTAATATGCCTCTGACGGAACCTGGACTCCAACAGCCTATCCTGCAGCCTCGCATGGAGCTTGCTAAATCTGGGGGATGGCTGCACACCATCAAAAATGCATTCACCGTGATCTAAGAGCTATTGGAAAAAAACCGGCTCAGATGAAGATGATGCAGGCAGCAAGTTGTACCCAGCCAGCGAGCAACACGACCAAATTGACACAACAGGGCATGACCCCACTCCACCGCACTGCGAATGCAACCTATCCCAGCAATCATGGTTTGCTCTCGACCGGGTGCCAACATTGCCGAAAAACGGTAGTTTTGATTATCGTTGCCCGGTACTTTTAATTGTCGCTGATCAGTGTGCTCTATATGTTGGTGGCGGGTATTCCTTGGGAATGTTCCAGAGGGTATGTCAAGTGGAGGTTTGCTGCGCTGGATTGAGCGTGTTACTCAGGAGCTGTTGTTCGTTGCCAGAATACCTACGCACCTGGGTCGTATGTTTATTACGCCGTCGTACTCCGCTCTGATGCATGCTTTGGTGTTTTCTACAATTGATTCCAACCTTTCTCTCTCAACCGAAAGGGGCGGTCGCTGTTTGCTCTCGGTGTACTGCCCTCTTAGGAAGTCGAGGTCACACGACGTACCAGTGCCGTACAGCGGGACTTCCTTATAGAGCGTCCGTTTCATTCCATCGGTGAAATCGATCTCAAACACGTATCGTAGGATGAGAAACGCTCTATCAAGACCATCCAAGATAAGGATTTGACCATCTACGCGATCGCTTTTGTAGTGTGCTAATAACGCGTCTATCAAGGGATGCCCAAGACCAAGAAGCTCGACACCTTTCTTGCGAGTGGCAGTGCGACGGGAGAATGTAACGTTGTCGTATCTGGCTGAAACGCGCGGGTAGTTAAGTAGAATGTCAGGCGTTACGATTCTGATTGTCTCACCGGAGGGAACGAAACTCCCTCCTAGTGTAATGATAGCCTTTTGGGTGAACAGCTTGAGGTCGTCTAACGTGTACTTGCCCTTGAGCTTCGCATACTGCTCCAGGTTGAAAGTAGTCAAATCCTGTGTTAGGTCCCTAAGGGCATCGCTGGCCTTCTTGGCTTGCTTAAGGGCCTCTTCAATTTCACGTTCGGTCCTTTGGTAATCCCTGTTGATCAAGGCTTCCCGGTAAAGGTCATTGTAGTTGACGGCGGAACTGAGATACCCAAGAACTTCGGAACGGAAGTCCTCCGTCACTTCACCTGTTTCGGCATCGATTTTGCCAATCGTATTGGCAATCTCCCAGAGCTTTCGCTCAAGGATATCGTAGACCTTCTCTTCAATCGTGCCTTCAGCCACCAGGCTGTACACTTGGGCGGTTTCCATCTGCCCGTAACGGTGTATTCTCCCAATCCTTTGCTCGACTGCCATTGGGTTCCAGGGCAGGTCGTAATTGAACAAAATCCTGGCTACTTGGAGGTTTATTCCTTCGCCTCCGGCTGTGGTGCTTATGAGAAATTGTGTTCCATCTTCTTTCCAGAAGGACTCGCAGGCTGCTATTTTGTCATCCAGAGGGCCTCCCTTAAGTATGGAGAGAGAGGACTCGCCATAGTACTTGGCCAACTCGCCTCGGATGAAAAACAGAGTCTCCCTATACTGTGTGAAGACGATTATTTTCTCTTGGGGGTTCTCTCTGCGAAGCTGTTCAATTGCCCGGACCAGCGTATGTAGCTTTCTGTCAGGGGCTTCCTCAACCAGGTCAATTAACTCTTGAAGTTTCTGCTCCTCATCTGGGATGTTCGCTTCAGCTTCAATAGCAGTGTCGCTGTCTTCCATAGCATCCAGTGCCCAAGATGTTATCTCCTGCGAGTAGTTTGGACGCTTGGTCAGTCTCTGTTTGACCTTCACGATATAGGCGTCCGCCTCGATTGTTTCGAGTTTGCCCTTTTCATAGGAGAGAATGTCCTTTGTAAGCCTGCGCATTTGTTCCTGATACCAAGCTATCTTGGTGGCGACATTGCTTTCGGTAATCCTTCCTGCCTCGCCGCTCTCAAGGCCCAGTTGCTTCCTGGCATACAGAGCCAGCAATCTTCGCCGTAGTGCTTGTTTTATAGCCCTCGGGCTTGAGGACATCATCTTTTGAAAAGTCGCCATCACAAAGCCAACTGCCCTCTGCTGAGCTGTCGTTCGGGAGCTACCGAGACCGGCGGCGCTGTAGCCTGCCTTGAGATAAGCCGTCACCTTATCGTAGAACCGCTGCTCCCGGAGAGAAAGCTGAAAGAGCTGTGTGTGCACCTTGCGGCGAATGAAAATGGGGTTGCCTTCGGCGTCGGTCACCTCGCGCTTAGTCCTTCGGAACATAACCCTGTTCAGCAAACCCCTGTGATCCTGCATAGCATCAGGGCCTTCAAACAACTGGTCGTCGAGAAGCTGAATGAGAGACCAAAACTGGTACGCGTTGCCCTGGTGCGGTGTTGCCGACAGAAAAAGCAAAGCTCTCGTGTGGTCCTTGAGTTTCTCGGCCAAGCGATAGTTCTGCGTTGCGCTAATTTTTGTACCGTACCTCTTTCGGCTCAAGTGGTGAGCTTCATCGAAGACAATACAGTCCCACCTCGGGCCTGATAGTATTCTTTCGAGCCTGCGTAATTGCTTGATAGTGTCAATGGACGCAATGACCTTGTTGTGTGTCTCCCAGGCCATCGTGCCGGAATCAAAGAAGTCGTATCCAAGCCGCTCAAAATGCATTCTGAAACAGTCCCTCAACTCCCTCTGCCAGTTTTCTGTCAGGCCTGCTGGACAGACTATTAGAATTCTGTCTGCTTCATCACGGGCGGCGAGTTCGCGGATAATCATTCCCGTTTCTATCGTCTTGCCCAAGCCGACCTCATCTGCAATCAAAAAACGCCGGCGGTGAGACTTAACCACTTGATGCGTTAACAGAATCTGATGAGGCAGAAGATCTGTTTTACTATTGGAAAGCTGCCCGCCAAGATTATCTAACGGAAACTGATATGCCAACTGTTTCAAAGCAAAATCAATTACTCTGCTGGATTTACCTGCGGCATATCTGGCAAATATGTCTTCCTGGATCTCAAGGACTTCAATCGGAAATGTTTCGAGTATCCGCTGGCCGTTCCTTTGGAAGGCTACATCGGCCTTTTGCTGGTCGCCTTCGGTGATTAAACGAATTACCTGGCCTGTACCCAGTTCAGGTCTATTTCTTATGCGAACGAGAGTATCTTGTTCAATGACCATATCTTAACCGCTGGTTAGGTTGAAACTTGCGAGGTAGAACTCGTTACGGTTTCTATCTTCCTGTTTGCGGAGGTCTCCGAAAATGATATCAATGGGGAGCTTCTCGTTGCGATACTGGAGCCAGAGGGAGTCACCCCTTATCAGTTTACCTTTACAGATTATCTGGATATCCAACAGCTTGTGTTCAAGTTCCTGCGCCACAGAGCCCAACTGTCGATGGATCTCAATAGCAACTGCTGTCCTATCGGTAGGTTCGATCATATACAGTAGCTCATCAATACCGACTACACAATACTGGCCGAACTTGGGCAAGTCTGACGCATAGTTTTTAACTTCGCGCAGAAAATCCAGAAAGCCAATCTTATTAAGATGCTGCTCAAAGCCATCGCCCTTATACTGTTTGAGAAATCGCTTTTCGAATATACGATATCCGGGCATATCACACCTCTATGAGGCTGATGACCTTTTGTATTGGTTCCTGGAAAGTAGGATTCCGTTGCATCATATACTCCAGAGCCACTCGGACCGGCACGATAACAGGATTAAAGATACGAATCCACGGTGCGATATTCTCTCCCGTAATTGCCAGGGCCATAAGGTAATGCACGACATCAACTAAGCGGACCTTGTCGAACCATTCCTGCTCCAACTCAGGAAACAGAAACGCCTGTCCGCCGGCGTACTTGTCCTTCTTGCCGAAGATTCTCTCAAGGTCTTTCAATCTTTCATCTGGCAGTTTGACTTCATAGGTTCGGCCTCTTTTGGCCCTTCCCTTTCGCATAACACCGGCTTTAATAAGCTCATCTGGCTCAATAATTCCACGCGTAGCCTTGTGAACCTCGTCGCTTTTTATCTCTTTTCGGTCACACAAGCACGTCAGATACAAATAGCTGACGGGATCGACATTCTCCAACTCGGAGGGAAGTGGATTTTGCGTGTTAATGAGCATCTCGACCATCAGCCGGATAGAGGCAAGGGCCTTACTTAGCGGCACGACTTCGTCTTTGTAATCGACAATGTTGCCATAGTGCCTGCTGTATAGCTCCAGGCACTTGCCAATAAGAATGATGTTGATATCGGCGGCAGAAAGCTGTCCTTCTCCATATCGGCCGGATTCAATAAGTTTAATCTCCTCTCGTGCCTTCCTTCTTATCTCCTGGCGGACACCCGCCCACGAGCGCTTCCTATCGTTTTCTTCCGTTCTCTTTCTACACACGTGAACCAGATCATACGCTATTTTTTGCGCGCCCATAGAGCCAGCCTTTCTGGCATCTGATTCATAAGGATAAACAGCCTCAAGGGAAAAACCAGCATCAAAAATCGACTCCAAAACTGCGCTCCATGCTTCGTTAGCCTGATGATGGTAAGTAAAAACCATCACGCCATCATCCCCAAGCATGTCATTGCCTTTTGAAAAAACCTGGGTAAGGCCGGTTTGAAAATCCTTCAAGGACTTCCCTCTAATCCTGTGTTCAACTATCTCCTCTGATTTGGGCGTGAACTCAGATGCATACCATGGGTAGATTCCCGAAAGCAACAGCCGCAACCAGACATAAAAGAAATCCGCAACTTCAGAGTAATTAACGTTATCGGCATAGGGTGGGTCTGTGATGATTAAGTCAAACTTACCTCCGTCTTCCTTTAATATTTGCGACGGCATGCACATAAGCATATCGTTTGTAGTTTTCCGTACGAGCTCATCGGAGGGTACATCAGAAAGCACTGGCCCATTCGCGTCGTACCTTTCAAATTTCCTATCAAACGGCTTGATGCAAAACTTCTTACCTTCAATGATCTTATCTATGACGCTCTGGAACGTCCCTCTTCCATATACTGATCCCCATACTGAGTTTTCGCAAGATGTCTGAGGAGGAGCATAATCCTTTCGAGAAAATAGTGGCTCAAGTTCATCTCTGCCAGGATTGTAAAAACAGAACATACACTGATTTCGCAAAACTTGGAAAAATCCGCTCAACAGCATTTCTTTAAGCGTTTGGTCTGGTTCTTCGTCGATGGCCTTCAGCAGTGTGCTCAGACAAAGTAACTGGCGGGGATTGAACATCTGGTGCCAGTAGCGGTAGTGATGCTCCAAAAGTCTATGGGTTTCCTGCCCGTCCGGGATTTCGCTTTTGGGGTGGGGCAGGCTGTCCTTTTCGGCTTCCCAGCGTGCCTCGGCGTCCTGGTAGCGCTTTATATCAGCAGGTTCAATTTTCTTAAAGAACTTGCCGTTGTTTTTGTGGATAGTACAGGAATGGGCGACGCAGTTGTTTTCGTGTTCGGATTCGCCGAGTAGGTTAACAGAGGCATTTCCATTAAGACCTGCACAATTTGGGCAGTATCCTTCGATAGCATAAGGTTTAGTCGGCAGAAGTTGATCCTGTGGGAGCTTTCGAATGGAGTTTATTATTGCATCCTTATCTCCTATTGGGCATACAAATTTACCATTGTCTGCTACGTTGCCTTTTTTGGGATCGTATGTGTTTGAACATACAGGGCATTTAACCTGGTCGGGTAAGGTGCCTCGTATCTGCCAGACTGAATAACAGTTCGGGCACAGAAGAACCGTCAATGGTACTTTCTTTCGGCTTTTCTTCACTTTCTTATCTTTGGCATCTTTTGGCTCAAAGGTCTCGCTGCACCAGGGACATTTGGCTTTGCCCGTGAAATTATCGACAACTGTCCATCTTTTGTTGCCTCGTTGTTCTCCAGCGGAATCCAAGGGATTTTCAATGGTCAAAGATGACTGTGCAATCAGCGAGGCCGTCTCGACATCCAGGTCAAATGTCTTTTTGCAGTGCGGGCACTGGTAATCAGGAAGGTAGCGAGTTGAGGGTGATTTTTGGGCTATGATGCAGTCTTTGAATAACGGCACCTGCCTCTTACACGTGGGATTCGTGCATATGGCCGATTTGACCCAGAAGGTATAGATTATGTCAGCCTGTTGGCCACAACAGGGACAATCCGTTTTGTAGTGACTGAGCAGCTCTTCTTTAACGGATTTACCCGATGCAGTTTTCCTTTCGGCCAATCTTTTGAAGGCTTCCTTGAGTTGGTTAATATCTACCGGCTCGACCTCAGTTTTTACAATGAACCAGGCGACCGGATTGAGGTCAATCCCTGTTACGTGGCAGCCGAGGCGCAGGGCTTCCACAACGGTGGTACCGCCTCCCATAAAGGGGTCAAGGATTCTAACGCCGTTTGTGTCGGGATCGTTGGTATGGTCTTTATAGAATTCCTCCATTATGTCGGTTCCGGCAGGTTTCATCGCCCCCAGCAGTATCGCCCGAAAGACACAGGAGGCCCTTCTGGCAAACCACTTGTGCATCTGGTATATCGGCTTGAAGGCATTGCGCTCCGGTATGGCCAGCCGGTTTATCTCGACTATCGGAAAACTCTCTACTATCGCACGTTTCATTTCGGCGCTTTGATTCTTTCAATATTGTCTGTCAGGATATCGAATGAGTGAGCCGCAAGGTACCATGCACCCTGATTAAATGCTATCGGGTCAACGGCATATCTTCGGCAAGCTTCTGTGAGGTCTACGGCAAGTTGTGTCTTGGTACCCTGGAAGCCAAGCTTGTTAGCTAACTGCTCCACCCAAGTATCGACTGCTTGGACGTATTTGAAATCCTCAGGACGCATATGTACCGATAATTTAAACAAGTCTACAACATCCCTAATGAGCAGGGAGTATATTTTCTGGCCGACTTGATAAATGCTATCGAGTTCTTTTGCAACCACCGGAACCCTGTTGTCCCTGACGCCATCTTTGATAAAACCCACGATGTTCAATGGTGTTGACCGTGAACGAGTTTTCTGGCAAACAAATGACAAAACACTCCTAACCATTATTCTGTCGCCCTTTTTGCCAGTCTTGATGTGCTCGCCTTTGACGGGATACTCGCGTTCTAATGCCTTTCTCAGCGCGTTTCGTTGGTTGCCCCAATTCTCTTCTGTTAAAAACCGATTCTCGTAGAGTTCCCACAATGACCGTTTTCGCGAGTTCTTAGATTGGCCAAAGACTTGATCCAAGGCCTGAAGGGTGGCCTGCTCAAAACTCAAGGAAAGGTCGTCTCGTCGGCCTTGGTAGAAGGCCCTATCGAAGAAGAACCTCAAGGACAACCACCAGTCATCCAGAACCTCGTTCCATTGCGAGATTCCCATGGCAGTCTTTTGGTCGTCGCAGATCTTGCGGTAGCTTTTCGAGAAACTCGCAATTATAGACATCTGTTTCTTCAGATTACCCATCAGGCTTTCTCCAAGACTAGCCATGGCGTAAAGCATTCCATCAAAGACATACCACCATGTTTGTAAAGTCGCGTTGCTGCCTGACCGGTGGACCGGGTTTGAACTCGGCCTTTGACCATCGCAAAGCCGTTTGCCACGAGTAAATCATCGGAGTCAAACCCAAGGGGACCGGTTAGCTGCTTGCTGCGGTCGTTGCCAAGGAACCGGTTGAGGTCTTCTGTCTCGGGACGTTTTCTCTCAAAAGCCAGGCCTGCCCCAAAAAAGATGTAGCCGTGGTCGCTGGTTATGATTATTCGTTTCTTGACTTTGATTTGCTGGACACTGTGCATCCAAGCCGTTTCCAACTGGGTACAGATATTCTCAAAGTGCTTGTCAAATCTGGCCCCGCTGTCGGCGTAGGTGTTGTCAGGAAATGCCGACCAAACAAGTAGTGCCTTATTTTCTGAGTCGGCGTCCAGAGCTTGGGTATTGCTTGAGAGAAAAACAGCCTTTATTCCCTTATCGGTTAGCTCCTTTCGGCCTGGTAGCTGAGAAGGACCAATCTTGCCACATTTGAGTCTTTGCTCAACAAAATCTACTGTCTCACTTGGTATGGCAGAAAATGCGTAGTCTCTTTCAATGATTTTCATTCCAGATTTCCTTGCCAGCGATATCAAAATCGGCATCTCCCGTATAGACATTCCGTCAAAAACAACGACGGCGGTATTGGCGTCCGAAAGTTCTTTACAAATATCCTTGCCGTTGCTTTCTAAGAACTCACCGTATATCCTGTCGGCAGTAGCAGCAACGAGCTTTTCAAAGTCGTTCACCTCCGCCTCGCCTTTATGCAGATAATCGAGTGCCGACATGTTTTTGTACCTGTCTTCTGACCAGACGGACTTCATTAGCCAGGCCTTAATAATAGGCAGTCTCGATCCGGCTTGAGTCAACTTGTTGATTAACGTTATGTCGACTATTGGCATCTGCTACTATTCCTCTTTCATCACTTTGATATCCAAATCAGCAGAGTAGTCAGCATCAGGAATGTTCGGTAGAGATTCTATCTGTTGCTCGATTTGCGACTTGGTGTACTCACCTGATTTGGTAATTGTTATCTCGGCAGTAACGTCCCCTTGACCGCTTAAGCTACCTCGCAAAGCTGCTGGCAAGACACTGATATCACCGATATTGGTCTTTTCGTAGAATATCTTGTATATTATCTTTGTGGCAACGAATTGCCCTTCACCCTGCAGGCGAAATGCAGTCTGCTGTCTTAACGTGTTAGTATTCGGTTGTGGAGGGATTCTAATAGTCTTAGTCTCAAACGCTGGGCAAACACAGGGTGCCTGTCCACAGCGAGGGCAAGTAACTACTGGCTTTTCACAGATGCAGGGATATTGGCCGCATTTCTTGCATGGCGCAGGTTTTGGGGCTTTGCATACGCATGGGCGCTGACCACATCGTGGACATGGCTGCACCTCTACCGGCTGCTCAAACGGTGCGGTTATTTTTGCTTCGAGTAGCTCCGTTTCGGAGAGAGCAGGGTTCTCACCGCAGAAGCTGCCTCTTACGTGCTGCAAGCCTAATGTAGTACCTTGTCGGCACAACTCTCGGATTGCTTTAGTAATCGATGAGGCTAAGGGAGGCACCGGAAATCCCAATGTGGCCCTGTATTCGGCATCGATTTCTTTGACGAGATGGTCCTTGATTTCGGGTATGCGGGATTCCAAGTGCTCCTGGATGACCATCACTGGGAATATATCCTGGTTCAGTGTATCTAATACCTTATCCTTAGAACAATCGCCGCTTATGGGTTCCAACTCGACGACATCATCGCTTACGCTTTGACTGTATTTCTCCCACCGAACAAAGACTAAGCCCGCTTTTTTTATTGAATCGATAATGTTGCCTTTGTCCGCCCTCTGTATTCGAGCATAGTCACTTCGTTTTGATCCATCAGTTGTTCCATCGGTCAGGTTCTGCGCGGCAATGCATCGCTTGGACCATTTTAGTAAGTCTTTGTTGGTACAGAGCTGGAACTTGTCATCTTTAGGTTCCAAGAGAATGATTAGATTTCTGTTATCCAAGCCGAAATAGAGATTGTGCCTTTCTTCCTGGAACAGTCGTCGGGTTGCCAGCACGTATCGCGGCCGTTTCTTATCAAGCTGGTTCAGTTGCTCCCACGTTTGAGAAATTTCCGTAAGGACTATGGAACTGGCCGTTTCACTAAAGACGTCTTCCTGGAATATCTTGCACAGCATGACTCTTGCCGATTCGTCACTGACTTTGAGCGAGGCGGACTCAACCTTGGCCTCAGAATTCTCCTCGGGGTCGAAATAGTACCTGGCCTCCTGCTGATTGAACCAGAAGTGTGATGCGTATTTCTGAAAAGCTGCCAGTGTTTGCTCAAGGGAGTTTATATCTCTATCAGGTGTTAGCACTTCTTGGATTAGATTATCGCGGCTGATCCCCGGTGTAGTGCCAGTGCCAGTCAGAGTGCTCAATAGAACCGATGAGGCTACATCGTCTGCATACTTGTAGTCGGTAAGTTCTTCCAAGTTCTCTTTTGCCCTTCGGATCAAATCTCCGCTGACGTCCAAGTCACTTAGACGGATTGTTGTCTCTTTATCTGAGAGCGAGGCGTCGGCTGATGTAATTACGTCTTTGGTTTGATATGTGAGTTTCACCATATTAGCCAGAAACCCCAAGACGCCACGCACGTTTTGGAATCCCCCACGTGCCGGAATCTTCTTGAGCATTATGTCCATCATAAATGGCGTGAAAGGATACGTTATGAGAAACTTCCTCTTCACGTCTTCGGTATCCACCTCTGTATGTCGCTGCCATAGACCAACATAACTATCTACTATTGGTGCGACATGGTCTTTGTCGAGCTCCGAGGCATTTTCGAATAGTCTATGTAAGACAATGTTGTTCCTGTCCTCATACCCTGAATCCGAGAACTGGACCCGGACAGGGTGCACACGCTTGAGTGTGCTTCCTGGCTCTTCACGGTCACTGTAAACGCTTGCAAAAAGCATCAATTGTTTCCAGCGGTTTGACAGCTCGGAAAGCACTTGGAGAAAGGCAATGTTTTGGTCTCTAACGGAAGCTTTGTCAATAACTCTGATCCCTTGTTCCAGTTCGTCAAATATCAAAATAGCATTCCGTGAACCAAGAGCTTTCTGTAAATCATCAGGCCCAGGGACAGGCTTCTTTGCTCGATACGTATAGGTCAGGTGAGAGAATATCAATTCCCATATCGAGTATGTTGAGGTGTCAGTAAATTTGTTGACGATCACAACCGAATCGCTGGGCAAAGCACAGCGAAGCTCATTTTCTGCAAGCCAGGATTGTGCTATTTCCGGGTGCCTGAAAAGATTGTAAATGAGCAGTAACAGGTGCGATTTGCCGCTACCTTTGAGGCCTTCGAACAGGAATGTGCCAGGAACTTCGCCTACTTTCTGAAATCGGCGGTCGAGCATCTCGACCACTCTGCGAATGTCGGAGGTTGCGTATGTTAAATCGAAGAAGTCTTTTGGCCTGGTTTCTATCTTTTTGGGTGTGGCTTCGGATAAGTTCGCCAAGTCTATGATACCCTCAACACCTTCTTCCGATATAACCTCTTTCCTTGGTATCAGGAAATCACTGAGACTCATTTATCTGTCCTTTATCGCTCTTTTCTACTGGCTTAGGCGCTGATCTTACTCCGAAAATCCTTACCAGATCAATATGATCTGGTATCACCATAGATCAGAATTAAGCTATATTATCGTCAAGAATATATTTACACTATTATTGGTGTGAGGTCAATATCCATTTGGCCGGCATCGAGAGACAGCTACGACTTCTCACACATTTCTTTGTACTCGCAAATTCCGCACATGTAGTTTTCATTCGGATAAAAGATTTCTAAGTTAATTGACCGATAAACTCGGCCAAGGTGCAGATAGCATTTATGGAGGATACACTTGGTGGTGGCTGTTATGCCCGCGCTCAGCGGCCATGCAGCCAGCAGTTGATAGGCTTCCTGCCTTCAGTAATTAGTCTGAGGTGGATTTCGATTTGCTTTAGCTGTTCTTCTCCTGCGTGAATGTCCTGCGGCAAATGGTGTTCGGCAAAGATGTCTGGATCGAGCAGGAGAATCTGCTCATTGCGCCATTGCATTGACATAACTTGTGATGGCCATAAATCCTATAAACTTTGTGCGGGGAATGCGGTTTGTGCCGATGAAAGTTTAAACAAAAAATGGAAATGTATAAACTGACGCTAATATGCCCTGATTTGCCTTTGGACAGGAGGCTATGGAGTGGCTAATTTGATGAAGATAGCGCGAGTGATATGTTGAAGCTCGGCTACAAAACATTCAGAATTTTTTACGGAGATTGAACTTTTTCACTATCTTAAACGGTCAGTGGCACCGCTAACTGCCACCCATAGATGGGTCGCCTCTTTACTGCTACAGTGCTTCAGGGCCACGAAGTGGTATAGTCTTTCTTACGGAATGTGAACTTTACTCCGTCATTCCTTCTCTTGAGTTGACGAGGAGTACCACCGAAGATGACGGTGGTTGTTTGGGTCGTCAGAAGAGACCTTCTGGTTGTAAAATAACATTTCTGCTCGTATGCTCTCGCCCTTCCGACCTTTTTCCACATTCTTTGCCATAGGAGAGTGTTTGTTAGATGACTGCGGACTCCTTCTGTACTGAGCCAATACCCATAACATGAAGAATGACGCCGGAGTTAAGCCAAGAAGAATTTGGTGCAGCACCGCACGAGAACGCGATTGTGAGCAACCTACTGCCTGACCCTCATCATTAGTTACTGTTTTTAGTTGTAACAGAAGGGCTTGCAGTGTATATGAATAGTTATACCAACATTGGGCTGCCAATTTAGAAAATATGGAACGACTGGCCCCGTGATTGTAAAGGTCACTCTGAACCGATAAAAGGTTCGTACGACAAGATGGCACGTAGCCACCGTTAATCGCGGGTTATCCCTTAGGGACAGAGCCGCATACAATAAAAGGAGCCGGTCATGCAAAACAGTATAACATATGTAGCTATGGACACCCACAAAAAAGAACACAACGTTGCATTACATTATCCTGGCCAGCAGGAGATCGTGAGATTTACTATCAGGAATACCGCCAAAGACATTGCCAAAATGGTCAAAAAGATTGTCAAACAGGCACCCGGAGAGGTTAAGTTTTGTTATGAAGCCGGCGTCTGCGGGTTTGTTCTGAAGCGCAGGATAGAATCACACGGCTGCAGATGTGCGGTTATCGCTCCGTCTCTGACACCTTTGAAACCCGGAGATAAGATAAAGACGGATCGTAGAGATGCCCTGAAATTGCTTGTTATGTTCGAGGTGGGTTTGCTGACGGAGGTACATGCTCCGGATCAAAAGCAGGAAGCAGACCGTGAGCCGACCCGATGCCGACAGGCAGCACAGGAGAATCTAAAGAGGGTGCGTCACCAACTGATCAAATTGCTTATTCGTCACGGCTATGTCTATTCAGAGGGCAACCACTGGACCGGCAAACATCTTGCGTGGCTGCAGAGTCTGGAGTTTGAAGAGCCTCTGGTGCAGGATGTGTTTGACAACTATTTTTACGGAAATGCAGCATTGTATGCAGCGTCTGGCTTCTCTGGACAAGCAAGTAGAGAAGCTGGCGGATAGTGAACCCTATAGAGAAGTAGAAGGTCTTCTGCGTTGTTTCCATGACATAGATATGCTTACTGCCATCACCGTAATCACCGAGATATTCGACTTTGGCCGGTTTTCTTCTCCAGGTGAACTTATGAGCTATCTGGGTCTGACCTGTTCTGAGCGGTCCAGTGGAGACAGACAGAACAAAGGCCCCATAACCAGAGCCGGCAACAAACTAAGCTACTGTTACAAAGTTTTTAGACAATGAAAACTGCCTAAAAAGGCACTTTTCTAACACTAAGGCCCGTTATATTCGGTTGACTGGGCTTCGAATGTCTAAAAACTTACTACAGGTAGCTTAGTAAGGAAACTGTTGATTGAGGCATCCTGGCATTACCGACATCTATGTAACCTAAGCAGGGTACTTCGGCAGCGTAGAGAGGGTCAGCCCCAATGGGTGATAGATATTGCGGATCGAGCTGGACAGAGGCTTTGAACGCGCTACCGGCATCTCATCCGTTGTGGCAAGATTCCGTGCAAGGTTACAGTTGCCATAGCCAGGGAATTGGCGGGATTTATCTGGTCAGTATTCAGAGAATATGATGCCAGAAAAAGTGTGAAGAAGGTGGCTTGATGATTTGAGATATTATATTCTTTCATCGGCCCTCCTCCGAAGTTGTTTTTTGCTGTTTGAAAATTGCAGATGAGGCGGCACTAACAGGTGTGGGAACGATAAGACTAATGGGCGAGTCTCCTATGCGATAGGTAGCTTTGCTGCCGAACTCGCGACTTTAGAAGGCACAATCTCCCGACGAAGGATATCGATGTCGGCTCTGGCCTGCCATTGGCGGACTAATCCACGAATATCAGACTGATTCATCGTCGAAGCAGCCCGCACCTTGAGGTGTCATCAGCGAATACAGAAAAGCATGTTAAGGTTATGAACTGACATATGAATTGACAAAGGTCGTTCCATATCAGGAGTCGAATGTGCCGGGTACAATTTCCACTCTGGGTCGCATTGAATATGAAGGTTTATTTTTGCCCATTTTGCCCTTGAAACAAATTGCTCCGTCGTGTACATTCTGCGAAGAAACACCATGGTCTCGGATTTGACATAGGATTCTCAACAAAGTGCAACGCAAGGAATATCGTGTGCTGACGGGGACGGAGTCTGGGAGGCTGTTAAAAGGAAGGTCTGCTAGAAACTTCTCGATAGAGCCGACATACAGAAGATAAGATAAAATGATGACTTTGCAATCCGCCAAAATGAATGCTGAATCAGAGAATCTACTACGTCTCGCGCGAAATACTCCTCTCCTGGAATTGAATTGGCTGAGAACCATGAACGGGGTACGGCTTTTCGCCAAATGCGAATTCGTCGGACCGACTGGAAGCCACAAAGACCGTATGTACACTTATATGGTCGATTCACTCGAACGCCGAGGTGTTATCTGTCCGGGAAAACGCTTGATCGATTTCTCCAGCGGGAATGCTGGTGCCGCTCTTTCACTCATTGGAGCACTAAAGGGGTATAAAGTCACAATCGTACGACCAGCCGGTCTTAGTGTGGTCAAGGCAATGCAAATCAGGTCGCTTGGCGCAGATCTCATACTTACACCTGCCGACGAAGGCGTTGAAGGAGCCAGAAGAGTGGCAATGGAATTAGCCGACGATTTGGGCGAGGAAGCTTTTTTCATGCATCAGACGGAGTCTTCGCTCAACTGTGAGGCATTTTTCGAATGTGGGCGAGAAATTGTGGATGAATTGTTGCGACATAACATCAAGATACATGGCTTTGTCTGCGGCATCGGTACAGGGGGTACCCTGAGCGGAGTCGCGGAAGCAATTAAAGGTGATTTTGCGGCCAGTCTAATAATTGGAGGCGAAGTTGAAGGTGCCGAGTTGAATCTTGCGAGGGTGAACCGGCGAGAAATAGCGGCTCGTTCTCACCATCTCGAGGGCTTGAGTCCGGGAATGGTTTTCGGCAATACGCATTTGGAGATTGTTGACCGCATAGAAACCTGTAGTGAAGCCGAGGCGTGGGAGGCAACTTTTGACCTTGAACGACATGGGTTTTTGGTCGGCCCCTCTTCAGGTCTCAATGTTGCAATCGCTAAGCGTGTTGCTGATCAACTGCCCGAAGCCTCTAATTTAGTGACGATCTTTTTTGATGCCGGGTGGAAGTATTATCCCGAGCGCGAAAATTGGATTCGGTCACTAAATACCCACGACCATAATAGCCGCTCGCTTCGTGGCCGTAGGATGCCTTTGGAAAGGAATCATACATGAAAACGAGTAAATTTCTGCTAATTAGTGTTGGAGTGCTGATCATTGCTGTTGTGGTTTTTTTGTTGGTCAGTCGGCCTGGTTCAACCGGGATAACGGGAGAGATTCGCATGGGTTGGATTGGCCCTTTAACTGGTGATGCCGCGCCCTACGGGGCGGCCGTCAAGCGTGGCACAGACCTGGCCGTGCAAGAAATAAATGCTAGTGGAAAGCTCAAAAAACCTCTGCGGATCATCTATGAAGATGATCAGGCCAAGCCAGCACTTGGCGTCGCAGCCTTTCAAAAGCTGACGCAGGTTGATAAGGTTCCGGTCGTAATTCAGGCAGCCGCATCTTCTGTGATGCTTGCCGTTATGCCGAAGGCAGAGGAGGCCAAAGTCGTTTACATCTCGCCCTCCTGTTCCAGCGACAAGATTCGAACAGAGAAGATACGCAACAACTATAAGTATATCTTCCGAACATGGCCGTCTGACGCTTATCAAGCGGAGGTACTTGCCGAATTTGCTATCAAAGAATTAAAGGTGAAGAAGGCTGCTATTCTTTATATCAATACAGAGTATGGCATCGGCTTTAGAGAAGTATTTGCCAAGCAGTTTCAGACGTTGGGTGGTTCTGTTGTTCTGTCCGACGGATTTGGAGAGGGAACGACCGACTTTCGCTCACTGCTGACTAAGTTGAAGGAAGTGGCACCCGAGGTTGTGTTCATTCCGTCCCACTACAAAGAAGCGGCTCAACTGCTCAAGCAGGCCAGAGAGCTTGCCCTAAACGTGCAATTTCTGGCCGATGCTGCACTTTATTCGCCCGAACTGTTGAAAGTAGCAGGCAACGCAGCAGAGGGGCTGATCCTAACAAATCCTGAGTGGTCGGTGCAGAGTGAAAAGCCGCAGGTGAAAACATTCGTCACCGCATTTCGCAAAACGTATGGTCAGGACCCCGACGTTTATGCAGCGGCCGGATATGATCTGGTTTTTGTGCTCACAGAAGCAATTCGCGAGGCCAAGGGGATTACTCCTGAAGCGGTTCAGCAGGCACTCATCCACATGAAACCCTACAACGGGGTAACAGGCAATTTGGCATTCGATGCCATTGGCGAAGTGCGCTGGGGATTTTCAGTTTTCCGAGTCGAAAATGGAGGTTTCAAGCTATACCAGCGCTGACACGTTTTCTGCCTATGTTCGATTCTATCGATAACAATCGTGAGTCTATGAATTCCACTAAGCTCAAGCTTCGAGGGTATATTAAGAAACTATCTCTAAACGCTGTTAAATGGTATATTCATATCTTTAAGTGGCTCTCATTGATCCTTGGTCTTGTGGGGTGGCTTGTTTACTTCTACGTAAAGTATGGGGAAAAGCTCGAATCAGACAAACTCCCTACTCTGTGGAAACTTCCATATTTTAAGATAGCCGATGATATCCTCGGACCAGAAGTGTCTACGCTACTTTTAGTAATTGGCTTACTTATCGCTTGCATTAAGACTCTATTTGGTTTGCTCGAAAAGGCCATAATTCAGACTGACAATGTTGCTTTTTACGCGCGGGCAGGGAGTGTCTTTTCACCTCTGGGTGTGCATAGCGGAATTTATACCGAACCCGGAAGTCGATTTGACTTGGCTGCCAGTCCGCCATATTACCATATAACAGTGCATTCAGAAGTTCTCTACTACAGCATGGTTTGCTCTTTGCTGGAGTCTTGGAAGGGACAAATTAAAGAACTGTACAGGTCGCATGTTTTTCTGCCTCATTCCCCTTCTAGTTTATTTCTTCAGGTCATACGGGAACTCACATCATCAGTTAAGAAGCAACACGTGTATTATATCTTTGATAACGATATTTTGGACTATGATCGCAATAGTATGAAGGGCAAGGGACAGAAAGACAAGCTGTGTCTTTGGTCAACATTCGTCAAGGCCAGTTGTGTTCTGCTGCATGAGAACCGCGCTTACTATGGCTATATGCGGCCAAGGCACGGCACTCCTGATATCTGGGGAACCAGCACGGATAGAGCTAGATTTCGAGAGCATCAGAAATCATGTGATAGACTGATGTTTGAGGTCAAAAACGGGAAAGCAGCTTTTTCGGGGGTTGTAGAGCGCAATCCTGACACGCTTGCGTTCGTGAGAGCATCCATTAGCATCGGCGGTGACGACGCTTCAATTGCAAGAACCTTTTTTGGCTATCTGCAAGAACGCACTAATACATCCGCACTGTTTCCTGTGGGAGATTGGGACGAGTATCCAATTGAAGTGGCTCTGATCAGCGGCGAGGAAATGGAAAGCAAATCGGAACGGGATATCGAGTTCTGGGCTGTTGACGATTTTGCTGGTGGGTGGATGGAACACGGTACTCCACGTCAACTCGTATGGCTCAAAACGATGATTGCAGCGGAAAGGGGAGCATTCATAAAGCGACTATTTCTGATAGAGCCATCGCTTTTGTCGACAACTCTTAGCGCGTCAGATGAGGAGAAGAACAACTTTGTTGACCTGTTTGCTACGGTCGCGCTGCAACACCTGTTTCTATCTCCTCCACGTACGTTACTACTTGATAGGTCAAAGCTTGGGGAGGTGAAAGTGTTGTGCAAGAATGAGTCATTTAAGGTAAACGGAGTTTATCCCGACTATCAATTCCTTGTCAGGAAAAAAAACATGGAAGTTCTTGGGGGAGTAGCACTGCAGCCTAAAGCAAAATATGTCGATGCGGGTGATAAACGATGGCTGATCCACCTTCAGGATTTGTGGAACAATAAATACAAAGCTCAGAACATTGACCAGTTAAAAGCCAGGGATTTTCCTAACTGTTTCACAGACGCAGACCACCAACTCATTTCTGAGCAGTTTGATAAGATTGTGGAACGTGTTGTTAAGGATCGTGATGAATTCAAAAACATAAGTGATTTTCCGAATAAACTGAAAACATGGCTAACAGCCCAGTTTTACCCTTAGAGCATAAAAGCGTCGACAAGAGCTTTTGGGATCGGTTCTGGTCGGAGGCGTCGGCGTTGCACCCATTAGGACATAAGGCCTCGGAACTAATTGAAGAGTTGCTGCATGGTACTCCGAAAGTGGATTGCATACTCGAAATCGGTGTTGGTGATGGTAGGAATCTGCCAGCTCTTATGAGCAGGGGCAAGCGCGTGATCGGGGTAGATTTTTCTGAAATAGCGATTAAAAGGGCAGGCTCGCGTATACTACGCAATCATGCTGTAGAACTTCTTTTTGGCTCGGCATATGCGCTACCCTTGGCTAACGACTCGTGTGACATAGCACTAGCAGCTGATGTCATGCATCACTTGGACGCACCAGAACGGTTTTGCTCAGAGTTATGGCGCATACTGAGAAAGGGCGGGCAGTTTCTTGGAAACGCCATGTCGCTGCGTGATCCAAGCCGAGAGATAGTTTGTTCCAATCGTGCAGAGGTTTCTCCACAACACTTTTCGATTCGCTGGAATGGAGGAACCAAGCCTGACTTGGTGTGGCTAACGATGCGATATTACAGCAAAGAGGAACTGGAGAAACTTTTTCGTGGTTTTGTATGGGTCACACCGCCCACTGAGTACGTGAGAGAAGACCAAGGGCATCCGCCCCCATTTGACTCTCGCCCGCATCAACATGTATTCTGGAAGCTTCATCTCAAGAAACCTTGAGGATGATATCTTGTTTTTATGATCCCTGAAATGCAATATGTGGTCAACGGAATCAATGCTGGAGCGACGTATGCCCTTGTTGCGCTAGGCTTCGGTCTGATCTTCCACGTTTGCGGCTTTTTTCATTTTGCTCACGGTGGTGTTTATGCCTTGGGAGCCTATGCGGCATACATTCTAACCCATGAACTTGGATGGAGTATCTGGGCAGCCATGCCTTGCGCGATGCTGGTTTCGAGCATTGCAGGCGGTGCAATCGATGTTGTCGTATACTGTCCCATGCAACGAAGGCGAGCAACACCACTCGTCATTTTGATAGCTTCGCTGGGCCTTTTGATTGTTATTCAGAACTGTCTCTCTCTTGGTTTTGGCGACGACACCAAAAGCATCAGTGAAGGAACTGTTAGCGAAGGCTATCTTTTTCTTGGAGCACGCATAACACCAATCCAGGTCGCGACAATTATAAGCTTGGTCATGGTTTTCGGAGCGGTAGGTTGTTTCCTTCACTTCAGCGGTTTCGGCCGAAAGATGCGGGCAGTAGGAAACGACCCCGAGCTTGCATGCGTGTTTGGTGTGGACAGCGAGTCTGTTGTCTTTCTGACCTTTGCCCTCGGTTCAGCTTTGGCTGGCTTGGCCGCTGTCCTCGCAGCATGGGATACAGGCTTAACACCAGTGATGGGTTTCAAGGCATTGTTGGGTGCTGTAGTCGCGGTTATTGTGGGTGGCAGAGGAAGCATTCTCGGTATCATGCTCGGTGGTTTGCTTATTGGCATGGCACAGCATCTGGTTGTGTGGAAGCTGCCAAGCCAGTGGCAGGACGCCAGCGTCTTCCTCATCCTTATCATTTTCCTATTACTGAGACCGCAAGGTTTCCTGGGCAAGCCACTGCGAAAAGTATCGGTTTGAAATGGACTATTTCCTGCACATCCTTGTTCTGGCGATGGTTTACACAATTCTGGCGATGTCACTAGATTTGCTGGCCGGTCGCACAGGACTTCTCTCGATTGCACACGCGGCGTTTTATGGCTTGGGTGCGTATACCTCGGCACTTGTGGCGGTCCATTTTGGCGTACCATTTGTGGTGAGCGTTTTCGCAGGCATTGTGGTGGCGGCCTTGATTTCATTCATTGTGTCACTGCCTTCATTGCGTCTGCACGATGATTATTTCGTCATCGCCACGTTTGGATTCCAGATGATTCTCTTTAGCATCTTCAACAACTGGATGGACCTGACTCGCGGTCCGTTGGGCATCCCGGGTATTCCGCAGCCAGTCATATTTGGCTGGAAGGTGGATACGCATCTGGAATTCTTGGAACTGGCAGCAATGTTCACGTGTTTTGCATATTTCGTGGTTTGGCGGATCACAAGCAGTCCCTTCGGTCGGGTGTTGCACGCGATTCGCGAGGATGAGGTGTTTGCCAAGGCGCTCGGCAAAAATACGCTCTATTTCAAGGCGACGGCCTTCGCGGTCGGTGCTGTACTGGCTGCTATGGCAGGCAGCCTTTACGCTCATTACATTACCTATATTGACCCGACGAGCTTCACGGTTATGGAATCCATTCTGGTCATCTCAATGGTCATCATCGGCGGGGCCGGCAGTTTGTGGGGCCCGTTAGTGGGCGCAGTTGTTCTGGTGACGTTGCCGGAGGCGTTGCGGTTCGTTGGGCTACCCAGTTCCGTCGCCGCAAATCTCCGCCAAATCTTCTACGGCAGTCTGCTGGTCATTATGATGATGTTCCGCCCTCGTGGGCTGGTGGGGAGTTACGGATTTTCCAAATGACCAATGACGGAGAACTCAAGTTGCGATGCGAAGGTTTAAGCAAATCCTTTGATGGCACACACGCGCTCCAGGATGTCCGGCTGGAGCTACCATCATCTGGCATCGTCGCGATCATCGGTCCGAACGGTGCAGGTAAGACGACGCTATTGAATGTGCTGACGGGCTTCCTGCGTGCAGACACGGGGCGGTTCTTCCTCGGTCAGATTGAGTTGACGCGTCTACAGCCGCACAAGATCGCGCAGCTAGGCATCGCACGAACATTTCAGGATCTGCGGCTGATCTCGCAGGTGTCTGCACTGGAGAATGTCCTATTGGCTAGGCCCAATCAAAAGGGGGAACACTTGCTACCGGCCTTATTTCGATTTGGCGTTGCCCAGCAGGAGGTAGAGAATCACAAAGAAGCCATGCGCTGGCTGCGGTTTGTGGGGTTAGAGGAGAAAGCAGATGAAGTTGCAGGCGAATTGTCTTACGGTCAGCAAAAGCTCCTGACTTTGGCATGCTGTTTAGCCAGCGAAGCTCGTATTCTTCTGCTTGATGAACCCGTGTCGGGTGTGCATCCGAAGACGATTCCGGAAATCCTCAGCATGCTGCGACAATTGCGTGAGCAGGATCGGTTGGTAGTTTTTATTGAACACGACATCGCTGCGGTGCGCCAAGTAGCAGATGTAGTGATCGTAATGGACGAAGGCCGAATCATTTCTCGGGGCAGGCCCAGCGAGGTTCTGGAAAGACCGGAGATTATTGAAGCCTATGTTACGTGAAGCTCTGTTTTCATATTCAAAGACCGATGCGTGCAGACTTGTTGAGCACCTGCGGATCGTGAATCTCGTCGCCGGCTATGGGAAGAAACAGGTGCTCAATGGGATTTCTCTTGAGGTGTCTCCCGGTGAGATTGTAGCTTTGATCGGGCACAACGGTGCAGGGAAATCTACGTTGCTCAAGGCGGCATTCGGTCTGATTCCTATCTGGGGAGGCCAACTGTTTCTGGATGGACAGGAAGTATCTTTGCCTAAGCCGCGCGAATTGTTGCGTATGGGGATATCGTATATGCCGCAGGGAAATCGCGTGTTTACAGACCTGACGGTGCGGGAGAACCTCGATATGGGTGGCATCATCTTGGGGGACAAGCAGCGGCTTAAAGACGGGATGGAGCGAGTATTAACTACGTTCGCCACACTCAAGGATCGTCTGAAGCAGCGTGCCGGCACACTCTCCGGTGGAGAGAAACAAATGTTGGCTCTGGGAAGTGCCTTGATTCTCTTGCCCAAAGTCCTGCTTCTTGACGAACCGTCTCTTGGCCTTGCACCTCAGCTCACTTCCGAAGCCCTAGGTCGCATCCAGCAAATTAGTCGCGACTCAGGTGTTACTGTCTTGATCGTGGAACAGAAAGTCCGTGAAGTCCTCAGAATTGCTCAGCGGGTGTATGTCCTTCGTAATGGCCATGTCTCGTTTACCGGCCCAACGGAAGAATTAACGGACGAGCGGAAACTCAGAGAAATCTACCTGTAGCGGAACTTGATCGGCGGCAGATCTCAAATAGCATTGAGGTGGATAGCCATGTGCTTGTAATGGATGGTTCCCCGTGACATAGGCCACTTGTAGCGCAGAGGCATGGTCGGTCGGTAACGATTCAAGGTGAAGGTACCCACAGGCGGCAAGACGCGCTCCATTAAGAAATAAAGCGGGATTCGCTAAAAGAGAAGCCCTCGTTGACTTTAGTCAGCGGGGGCTTTTTGGTTGCACCTCGGCATAGCAAGTTTGCTTAAAAGTGCAAGTAGGGATAGCATGGTACATCGTACCCCCTTAGGGACAGTTCTTCACGTGTAATATAATCAGGGCCAAGCCAATCTAACATCACTGGAGGCAGTCTGGAAAGTTCAATATCCAGCTTCGGATTATTTTCTTTGATTATCTGCCAGGGACTTTTGTCATCTTTGTTCATATTCGGCCTGACCAGATTGTACCAGGCTTGGTAACTGGCTACTCTGTGATGGAAATCCTTGATGCCTTCGAAGTTCTCAAGGTCATAAAACTCGTCCTGGATAGTTCCATGAACCGTCTCAACATCACTATTATAGCTCCATGCTCGCACAGGTATTCTTTTGTGAGTGCTGCCAAAGCCTTCAATTACTTTTTCAAAGCCGTCTCTGGTTTTGTCCTGTCTGAAACAGCCTATGAACTCCTTGCCGTTGTCAGTCTGGAATTTTAGCTTCTTCATATCGATACCAAAACTTCTCAGATGGCCGCATAAAATTTGTGCAAACAAACAGGCATTGTAGGCAGTGCATTGATTTGCAAAGCCCAGAAACATAAGCCCGCTTCGTACCTCTCTTGCGGTGAGTTGATATTTAGGCAACTTGAGGTTTTTCATCTGCGGCCAGTAATGTGAGATGTCCTTTAAGTCCTTTGTATCCACAGTTATCTGGCCAAACAGCCTCCAGTGCCTTTTTATCTTGCTGAGGTCTTTTTTACGTTTGTGCTTCTTGCGTTTTTTCTTACCAGATCATGCTCCCGCAGGATCCTGCCAATAGCTTGATGACTACAGGCCAGATTATGCATGTATTTGAGGCGTTTTGCACCCATGAAGGGATAGCGTTTCCTAAGATTAACGATCCTTCTTTCCAGCTTTCCAGAGCAGGCGAGGTCTTATGTGGGCAGTGCAGAGGGATTCTGGCCAGCTCATTCAGACCGGTCAAGCGTTCCTGATGATAGCGATTTAGCCATTTTCGCACGGTCTTGGGCGTAGTGGCAAAGACCCTGGCAGTAGGTTTGACGCCGTAGGCTAGGAGTCTGTCTGAGTAAAGCATTGAAAAAGAATTTTTCCCTTCTATTGTAGCTGCTATTCTCAACTGGCGGGGTAAAGTGTTTCATTGCTCTCATCGGTCCATATCCTGTGGACAGATTCGGCG
>Ga0315312_1000809_pt1 | contig 29995 bp, 28 predicted proteins | sample TDP7_MG_FD_203629 | JGI IMG/M metagenome (GOLD analysis project Ga0315312, IMG submission 203629) | Freshwater sediment microbial communities from Lake Towuti, South Sulawesi, Indonesia - TDP7 | ecosystem: Environmental > Aquatic > Freshwater > Lake > Sediment | place: Indonesia: South Sulawesi... | reverse complement strand
TATCAACAAGAACGAAAGGATCAGATGTCATTACAGAGATCAAGTTTTCCGGAAGAATAGAAACATTGATGTCTACAATCGATGACCTTCTGAAATGTGCACAAGCTGCCGAACGCGCCCTCAAGTCAGTGTCCAAGACCTAGACCTGAACTGCCCCACGAACGTGACAAACGTTTTTAAAGTGGGAACCTGAGTAGGAACGCTTTCCAGCAGAGGAAAAGCCTTGTCGAAAGCTCCAAAGAAAGTCAGAGACAAATGGCGTTCCAAAGACTGGTACTCAGTGTACACTCCATCATATTTCGGCGAGCTGAACGTTGCCCAGATCCCTTGTGAAGATCAGTCAAAGCTGATGGGAAGGGTTGTCGAGAACACGCTGTACGACATCACAGGAGACTTTGCGCATCAATCGACCAAACTCTATTTCCTTGTCATCGACGCAGAAGGCGACAAGGCACAGACTACTCTGAAAGGCCACGAGTACTCAGCGGACTATCTTAGGAGCCTAGTTAGGCGTGGAAGTTCGAGAGTTGACTGCATCACAGAGGTCACAACCAAAGACAGATTCTCCACAATGGTGTCGGTAGTGGCATTCGCTCGCGGAAGACTAAACGCTTCGCAGCAGCATGCCGTCAGATTGGTCATGCGTAAGATTGTTGAGGAGAAAGCAAAGAACCTCACTTACGACCAGCTTTCACAGGAAATTGTCCTGGGGAAGGTTGGGTCTGACATCTACAATGAAGCGAAGAAGATAGCTCCGTTGAGACATGTTGGCGTGAGAAAGTCGAGGTTGACAAAGCTCTCTCCAGAACTTGAAGAAAGAATCATACAAGTCAAGAAGAACTAGCTTCACGGATTCAGACATAGAGACATTCCCTTGTCTTCGCCGAAACACGAAATAACCTCGTCACCAATACTGTTTTCAGGCAACATTGAAAGTGCAGAACAACCGTCTCTTCGGCACCTCTGGCATCAGAGGCGTCGTAAATGTTGATTTCGACCCGGTTCTCGTAATGAGGCTAGGCGTGGCGCTGGCTAACGTCCTCAAGAAGGGGATGCTAACCGTCGCCAGAGATACTAGGACCTCAGGACAGATGTTGTCATCGGCACTTGTGGCTGGCGTCATCGCGGGAGGGTTAGAAGTCACAGATCTCGGAGTGCTTCCCACACCTGTTCTGGCATACCTGACAAGGTCACTCAGAGCAGCGTCAGGTGCCGTGATCACGGCCAGCCACAATCCGCCTGAATTCAATGGAATCAAACTTTTTGATACAGACGGGAAGGCGTACAATGATGCACTTCAAAGCCAAATCGAACACGCCCTTAGCAGCCAAGAACTCGCTTGTGCAAGCTGGAACCGGCTTGGCGAGGCATCTTCATCTGACTATTCATTCCAGTATGTCGAAATGATTCTGGGTCGAATAGAACTTGAAAAGACATGGAAGGCAGTAGTCGATTTCGGATCAGGGGCAGCATACCAAGTTGGCTTCGAGCTTTTCCGATCGCTACGTTGCGACATAGTCTCTCTCAATGCACAGCCGGATGGGGTCTTCCCAGGCAGAAACCCTGAGCCGACGGCGGAGTCGCTATCGGCCTTAATGATGGCTGTTCGAAACATGGGTTGCGACATCGGATTTGCCTACGACGGAGATGCTGACAGGGTTTCCCTTGTCGATGAGGCAGGACAATTCGTTGATGGAGATGTGGCACTAGCTGCCTTTGCGTCCCATAAGGTTCGAAGACAAGGAAAAGGTTGTGTGGCTTTGCCTGTTGACACTTCCTTGGCTGTTCAGGAGGCTGTGGAAAAGAGCGGAGGACAAGTCACATGGACGAAAGTAGGCGACGCGAACGTGGCGGAAGCCATCAAGAGCAACAACGGCACATTCGGAGGCGAACCATGTGGAGCTTGGATCCATCCAGACTTTCATCTCTGCCCAGACGGAGTCCTTTCCTCTGTCCTTCTCTTGAAGGCGCTTGAGGAAGAAGGCATGACTGCGCATGAGTTCTTTTCAGGAATTAAGAGATATCCAGTGAAAAGAGGGAAGATTCTATGCCAGAACACAGCGAAATCTGAGATGATGAGGATGATAGCCTCGAATCTTCCGAATGCTCTGGGTGATAAAGTCGAGACCACAGAGATTGATGGAATCCGTGTTCAGGTTCCAGAAGGGTGGGTGCTGGTCAGGCCAAGCGGCACCGAGCCTGCCATACGAGTGACGGCTGAGGCTCGATCTGACCAGCTTGCCGAACATCTTTTCAACACCAGCTACAACCTATGCTCAAACATAGCGAGAGCGAACTTGAATTGAAGGCCGTCATTCTTGCTGCAGGAGAAGGAGTAAGGCTCCAGCCTTTAACTGACAGCAGACCAAAACACCTGATTCCGGTTGCGTGCAAGCCGATACTTGAGCATCTGATAGATAACCTAGCGGCCTGCAAAGTATCTGACATTCTGCTTGTCGTAGGCAGATGGAAGAACGTCATCGAACAACATTTTGGAAAGGGAACGAACCGAGGAATTGAGATAAGCTACCTGGTTCAGCCGGCTGTCTTAGGTACGGCTCACGCGATTGGAATGGCGCAAGACTTCGTCGGAGATGCCCCATTCCTCGCTCTATATGGCGACATCTATACGACCGAGAACACTATACGAGAAGTCTTGGAGAGTTTCGAGAAGGATTCTTGCGCAGCCACTATGGCGGTCGCACCGGTTGCGACTCCGCAATTCTTTGGCATAGTCACGATAGAGAATGGATACGTCAGGTCTGTAGTTGAGAAGCCAGCATCGGGCTCGCCTGTGGGCAATATGGCTAACGCAGGCATCTTCGCCTTCTCATCATTGATCTTCGAAGCCATAAAGAAGACTCCCAAGTCAAAGAGAAGGGAGTTCGAGATCACTCAGTCGCTGAGAATATTGATGGCGCGTGGAGCCAAGATCAAGGCGACTGTGCTTGAAGGTGGGACTTGGAAAGACATCGGCAGACCTTGGGATCTTCTTGAGGCAAATGAGCTGGCGCTGAGGAATATCAAGCCGAGTATTCAGGGAAGAATCGAGGAAGGTGCGCGGCTCATCGGGCCGGTAGCTGTCGAGGACGAAGCAGTGGTAAGATCGGGAGTCTATATCGAAGGGCCCGTCCTCATTTCTCAGGGCGCAGAGATAGGCCCGAACTGTCACATCCGACCATTCTCCAGCATAGGCAGAAGTGTAAGGATCGGAAACGGATGCGAGGTAAAGAACAGCATTGTGATGAATGACACGAAGATTCCCCATCTCTCCTATGTTGGAGACAGCATCCTCGGAGAACGGTGCAACTTGGGCGCCGGGACGATCATAGCAAACCTTCGCTTTGACGGAAAACCTGTGAAGATGATGATCTCCGGAAGACTGATCGATAGTGGCAAGAGGAAGCTCGGAGCAGTCTTGGGCGACGACGTTCAAACAGGAGTGAATGCAAGCATCTTGCCAGGGGTAAAGATTGGGTCACATTCATTAATCGATCCAGGCGTGACCGTCCATCGGGACGTTCCTCCCAGAAGCAGAGTAGTCTTGAAACAGAGGCCTAGAAAGACGTGATTGCACCGTTGAAGAGAACATAGAGCAAGAGTCATGGTCAGCACTGAGCGACAAGAATTCAGGCGAAGATTTCCCCACCTTACTGCAGAGCTAGACCAGAGACAGATGGGACTCCAAATAGATTCGGTCAGATCCGCTTCGGACGAGGCTGACAAGGCCGCGAGCAATCCCAGCGGATACGTCCCGACAGCAATCGACTACCTCAGGCGATGTGACAGCGAGGAAGATGCACTGAGTACGATTAACTACTTTGAATCCAAAAGAGAAATCACAACCGAATATGCCACCAAGCTGAGAGATCAACTCAGAATTAAGGGTCTAGGAAGTTTCGGTTCACGAAAGGAAGATGACCACTATCAGAGACAGGCTGTGGGATCATAGGCCAGTCGTCTGATCCTCTTTAGCCCCTTTTCTTTGCACTGACTATTGAAACCACATCTCGGTCCTTCAGCAAGTAGTCTTCTCCGATTCGCATTTTCGACCTTGCCTCAATGCCAAAGACAAATCCTTCTCCCAAGTCCGTATGTATCATGTAGGCGAACTGCTTCACATTCGTGCCGTACCGCGCCAAGTACACATCGGGAAGAACTCGTCCCTTGTGATCGGTCAACTTCTCAGCGTCCTCAACTGGGTATATTGTTATCATTCCTAGGAGCTTGAAAAATGCGAAGTTTATGTTCTCTTGGACTCCAGTGGAGCCCCACTTGATCAGTATCTTCTCTTTGATGGTTTCAAGGGCAGAAGACTGCTCTGGCCTCAGTTCTGAGGGCTTCAATATGCTGAAGTTGCTGTCTCCTGGCTTGTAGTCTGTTAAGCCCTTTTCAGCGGCCCTTCTCAGAGCCAGTTCCGCCTCTGCGCAACACGGAATGACTTGGTGCCCTGAATCTCTCAGCCTCTCAACATTCTCCTCCGCGTAGGGCAAATCGATCTTGTTGGCGGCGATCAGCATCGGCTTCGATTGCTTTCGAATTTCGTGCATCATCCGGACCAAGTCCTCATCATTCCAACCGGTTGGATTTTCTGCATCCAAGTCCGCTCTTTCCAGAGCATTGGAGATGTGGCTTCTGCTTATTGCAAGGCCACTAAGACGATCCTCAAGTACGAGAGGGAGATCCTCCTTCGTTCCTTCAGCTCTTCGGGCAATCTTATCCCAGTCTTTCTTGACTATTTGGAAGAGCCACATGTCCAGTTCTCTTTCGAGAAATCTGACATCATCGAGAGGATCATTCGTCCCCGGTTCACACTGTCTTCCTTCGCTGTCCGTTGCTCCTGCGGCATCTACTATGTGAATGAGTGCATCTGCCCGTCTTATTTCATCGAGGAACTGGTTTCCTAGACCTCGCCCCTTCCACGCGTCGGGGACAAGACCTGCACAGTCGATGATCTCGACGGGGATCAATCTGATTCCGTTGAGGCATGCTGAGTTTACGGGTTCATCCTTAACATTGAATTCGGTACAGACGCAGGGTGTTCTGACGTATCCCATGCCTCGGTTCGGCTTAATTGTGGTGAAGGGGTAGTTCGCGATCGGAACTGAGACCAATGTGGCTGCGGAGAAGAATGTCGATTTTCCAACATTGGGTTTGCCTACCACCCCGACAAGGTTTGCCAATTTCAGTTCTCCTGCCCTGCCAATGCTGGCACGCCATCTGCACAGAAGACTATGTTTGATGATGAACTCTTAAATAAGGACCTGACGGCTCTCCACGTAGGTCATATGGCCGTGAACAAAAAGGATCTTATCATAGTCGGTGGAGGACCCGCAGGCTTAACCGCGGCCCTTTACGGTTCAAGAAGTGGACTATCAACCCTCGTTCTAGAGGAGAAGACGACCGGAGGGCTCTTGTCTGAGATACCTTTCATAGAAAACTACCCGGGGTTCCCAGAAGGAATCACAGGCCTCGATCTGGCCGCTAAGATGACCGAACAAGCGAGAAAGGCTGGAGCCGAGATTCATGACATAGAATCAGTGAAATCAATCGATACAAGTGGCAAGTTGATCCTCATTGAAACCGACAGGACACATCACTCCTGTCGCTCCCTCATTTTGGCAACCGGCGGATTGCATAGACCGTTGGGCGCAAAAGGCGAAGAGCAGCTGAAAGGTCACGGCGTAAGTTACTGCGCTCTTTGTGACGGAGCGTTCTTCAAGGGTAAACGCGTTGCCGTAGTAGGCGGAGGAAGCTCAGCGGCATCATCCGCCTTGTATTTGACTGGATTGGCGCGCCAAGTCTACTTGATCCATAGAAGAGAGGAACTGCGCGCCGAGGAGGCGATGATCAAGGCGATTGAAGACAAAGGTGTACACATCCTCTTGAACCGCGAGATCTTGGAGATCAAAGGAGAGGGCAAGCTGCGTTCCATCCTCATGCGCGACAAGTCCACCGACGAGTCTTCCGAGATGGAAGTGGACGGACTATTTGTAGAGACAGGGGAGATCCCGAATAGCATGCTGGCTCGAAATCTTGGGGCCAAGCTCGATGCAGAGGGGTTTATCCTCGTGAACGATCGTCAAGGAACAAGCGTTCACGGTGTGTTTGCTGCGGGAGATGTCACATCGTATCCTGTCAAGCAGATTTCTACGGCCGTAGGCCAGGGAGCTGTTGCAGCAACAGAAGCCTATTGCCATGTGAGGCAACCCTACTATCGCCAACCATAAAGCAATCGTCCCATGGCCTATCACGCAACCTTTATCAGCCGTATGTCGAGACCATAGCACCTCCAACAGTGTAAGTAGAGACAAATCACATTCCGGGATGCATGAAGATTATGTCTGCATATAGATACATGTCCGATGCTTGGAGGAAGCCTTCAACCTCTTACGTGAAGGAACTCATGCGAACTGCGGCGATCAAGTGGAGAGGTGAACCTACGATTCATCGAATACACACACCGACTCGACTCGATCGAGCAAGGCGGCTGGGATATCGAGCGAAACAAGGCCTCATAGTTGTTAGAGTCAGGATCAGGAAAGGTGGCGCACGCAAGCCTCGACCAACTTCGGGCCGAAGGCAGAAAGCAATGGGTGTAGTCAAGTATACCCGAGCGAGGAGCCTGAAGGAAATCGCTGAAGGTCGAGTGGCCAGGAAGTTCCCCAACCTCAAGGTCCTTAACTCATATTGGGTATGGGAAGATGGAAAGAGCGCTTGGTTCGAGGCAATCCTCGCGGATCCGAATCACCCCGCGGTCAAGTGTTACACCTAGGAATCAGCTCAGCCCAAGATGACTTGACACCTATTACCACTATTGCTGTAATGAGGAGGCTGTCTCACGACGGAAATACCTGAGCCTATCGTTGTCAGATATGTCCTTGGCACCTTCAAGACTCGTCGAGGTAGAGGATTCTCCGAGGCAGAACTGAAGGAGGCTGGAATCTGTACAACGGAGGCAAAGAGGCTTTCGATAAGAGTTGACCCAAGGCGACGCACGAAGCTTGATGAAAATGTGAAAACGCTCAAGACGTGGCTTAAGAGCCGCTCAAAGCATCGATCTAGTAGAAAGGCAAGGAGAAGTTCGCCAAGACGCTCCAGCTGAGAGGGCAAGCGGCCGGCTCACAGTAATTTCAAACCTCGAGTGACTCTATCAATGAGCTCGGCTGGGCCCGGACCGATTCCAACGCAGGTTGTTGTATTCGGAGGCAGCTGTGTCAGCCCCCTATCTTGAACCAATGCGGTTGGAAGATCAAGGTCAAGTGCCTCGTCCCTGAGCATGAACAGATCTTTCTCTGATCTCACCTTGACGACGATCTTGCTTTGACCTTCGCTCAGCCAAGCCTCCGCCCAATCTCGATGCTTACTTCTCGCTTCCTCAAAGGTGGAGATAGCTGCGTGAGCAACCTGACCTGCCATTTTCCCCTTGCCCATTCGAAGGTCCGTTCTGACAGCGACTACCATCTTGTACCTGAAGTTGCTATGATTCAAAGCTGCTCCGCACCGTATTGCTGTATGAGACTGTTAAGCATTGTGAAGACCAACCCACCTACCGGCGTGGACACGCCACTCTCGCGTGGACAATAATGACGAAGACACCTTGAGCAACGCCTTGGCAATTCGCAGGCATAGACAAGTGGTTCGTGAAGCCATAGAGCTATCAATGCGTGGACGTGTAACGTACTAGTGATGAGGCGGAGAATGGAAAGACGCCCGATAATAGGCAGGGCAGAACTCAGTGTCATTGCCCATGCCACAGAGGACATTGAGAAGGTGTGCCTCTCCGCAAAGAACCTCATACCAAGAGACCTTCGCGACGATGTTGCCTTCAAACAAGAATATACAACGGGACATCATGGAAACTCCATCACAGGCGTCAAAGCCACAATTACTGGTCAAGAGGCCACGAAACGCCTGATCACAGATTTAGGCTCAAGGCTATCCTCACTTGACAGAAGCACACTTTCAGATAGCCTCGGGCAATTCGTAGACACCGACGGAAACCTTTACCTTCGCTTCGACAAGCAGGCTGCATATCTTGGGGAGATCCAATTGCAGCAACAGGATCCGATAAGAGTGAAGATAAAGTTCCAAGGCAGGTCGTGTACAGTTGAGGCGATACGCAGGACCTGCCAGGAAATAGGTTTGATAAGTTGAAGGAATTTGTTGATCTTCACCTGATGCCTCCGCTTCAGGACACGAACGCCATCGAAAGAATGGCACGGCTTGCGGCCGAGATGGGGTTCTATTTGGTTGGACTCACGTTCGACTCTCAGGTTCCAAACAAGGCAAGAATAGAAACACTTGAAGCATTTGAAGGCAGGGGTCTCGAAACTGTCTCAAGGATAGATCTCCGCCCGAAGAATAGAAACGAACTTCTAAGATCTCTGAGAGAAGTTAGATCGTCGTTCGACATAGTCGCAGTCGAATGCGGTACGAGACAGGCGGCGACAGTGGCGTTCAGAGATCGTAGAGTTGACTTGGTCTTCTTTCGTCGTGACCGTTCGAGATCGATCTTTGGCGCATCAACGCCGAGAAGCGCAAGAAGACTTGTCGAATTCAATGTCACAGACCTACTAGGAGACGCCTTGAGTGTCGGATCGGATCTGCGTAGAGCATTCGATCTTGTGTCGTACGTTCAGAGAAGACATCTGCCCATAGTGATCTCAAGTGGCGCAGCGAACTGGTGGAAGATGCGGGCGCCGAGAGATATGGCGGCCGTCGTTTCCGTGATGGGACTTGAGGCGGAGCAAGCTATCGACGCTGTGTCCCGTATCCCTCTATCTGTGGCGCGCAAGAGCTTGGGGAAACAAGAACCCAACTACGTTTCTGAGGGAATAGGAATAGTGAGATCAGAAGCATGAGACATCGATCGAGGAGATATCTTGCTGTAAGAGTTGTTTCTGATGTCGCTCCCGCAGGAGAGAAGCTGTTCCATGACATTGAGGACTCTCTCAGGAGGCTCTTCGGAGAACATGGAGTCCTCAAAGCATCTCCTCGCCTAATAGCATATGATGTCGAGAGGATGATTGCCATCGTCAGATGCTCGGATTCATGGGTCGAGAGATTGAGAGCCGCCCTCGCACTAACGGCCAGAAGCGATGGACGCCAACTTGCTTTGTTCACCACTAGGTCAGCCGGTACTCTTGCGGCGTTAGCCAGATCGTTGTCGGTCCGAGATTGCTCGAAAACATGATGGGGAGCAAAGCCCTTGATCCAGCGAAATGACACACCCAAGACAGCGAACTAGAAAAGGGCCTAAGCCCTTCTAGAGCTCCTTCGGTACACCGAGCCTCATTCGCGACTCCCGGTAGAGCAGTATACCGCAGGCCATCATATCTCCTAACGAGAACCACGTGACGATTTGCGACATCACAGGATACTCACCGGAGAGTTCATGAAACATCGCATAGCTTAGCCACACGGCGAAGGACATTATGCCGGTGCCCATCGTGAAGTAGAGCCCATTCTCAATTTCAACCTTTGCTTCCAATCGCGAAAGAAACTTGTATTCTAGAAAGAGTGCCACACAGCCGACTGCGATCGCAAATGGAAGCGTTCCTTCAACTTGCCTCTCCATGTATTCTAGATAGAGTTCCTCGTCAAACGTAAATCCTGAGGATTCAAACACAACGATATTCGTAACGTAGGCCATCGCGGCCGTTGCCGTCACGGCAGTAACTAAGAAGGCAACCGGATAGAACATGATGAAAGACTTGTATTTCTGCGCCTTCATGCTACTCGACCACCAGTTGTCCAACAGAGATCTCGATTGGACTGGCGTATGGCGTCTCCAATGATCTGATCACCACTGTTCGAGCGGGACCACAGCGTGCACCCACAGGTTGACCGGTGTACTGGAATTGATTAGGGATACGGACGATGATCCTTCGATAGCATCAAGCGCACTAGGGTACCAAGTGACCGACTGCGAACTTATGGCTTCCATTTTTCTTGTAGGAATTTCGGAATCCCTGATGAATCCACCGGGCCCACCATTACCTTCCATCCAGTTGCTTCTTCTATCTCTCCGCTGAGACGGGCTGCCCTGCCGGGAATTATCATCGTTCTGTGGCTGACTTTCTCTGAGGCCTTGAACGTTCTGATCGATTCGGCCACCTTATCGGCGGTGAGCTTTCTTCCAGCAACCGCGCTCTCCACAGATATCCCCTCCGTATCTATGACGAGCAAGTAGCAGCTAACCCCGGCCGCCTCTATGTCTGAGGCAACTGTGTAATAGGTCAAGGCGAAATTTGTAGTGCAAAGCAGCGGAGATGCCTGACTAGGGTTTCCGAATGCTTTGAGAACTGGGTCAACTGCAACTGGCTTTCGAGGGTCTGTGTAAAGGTTTTGCCTCAACACCAGATTTGGGAGGATGACCCACCCATCGAGGCTATGAACCACCAGAAGATCCGCATACCTGGTGATCAGCATAGATGTGAGGTATGCTTCTTCCCATTTTGCGACCTCAGGGACCTCTCGTCTATGTGACCATACACTTATCGGGGTCCCCATCAGTGGGAACGCGAAGACCCTGTTCCCCTCTTCGCATGCGGCTCTGCGTAGCATTGTGAAGTTGTCCAAGGTTCTGCCGATGCCATCGCCGTGGAAGGTTCCCGGGTCAAGGACAATGTCCTCGACGCCATATTCCAACAATGTCGAGGCCAATGAACTCAACACGTCCATATCTCCCTCGCCCGAGACTGCCATGGGGCAACCATACATGAGCGCGAGTTCCGCCATCTCCTTCCAGTTGTCGGAGGTAGCAGCGTATATGAGGGGCCTTGCCTTTCCCATGACGACGAGGGCCGCCTCTAGGATGTCGGGATTCAATGAACAGAGTACTACGGGCAGCCTCGTTCGTTCGGAAACATGCTTAGCAACAGCCCCGAACTTTTTCGGATCGTTGGAAGTGCATCGGAGAGCTATCAGGTCGAGCTTGAGCCTCTGCCCAATGTAATCGTAGGACAGGGATTCTACTGTTGTGATTCTTTGCTCGATCTCCTCAATTGGAGCTTCATCGCTTACTTCAACAGCTATCGCAGTAGGGTTGAAGTATGCAAATTGGTGACGATACATCACAAGTTTTCCACCAATGGCCACGGCACTCTCGCCAGTTCCCAAGGTTATCTCCTTCACTGGCGGCCTGAGCATCTCTTCCAACTTCAGTAGGCTCTGGCCGTACTGCTTCTCCAGCAATGGTTTGCATAGCTCCAGCGCGACAACCCTGTTGACGATCTTAGTGGCGAATGCCATGCAGTTCTCCTCGCCACAGAGCTTGCAGTTAGTCTTCGGCAACAACGCGTATACGTCAATGGGGCTGAGTTCTTTCGCGGCCATGATGGTCACCTAGATTTTCAAGGTCACCCAGCTAGCTGAGCTGGCAGGATCTCCTTTCAGAGTTGAGGTCAACTGAGCGGTAACTTCTCGAACGGTCTTTACAGCTGCCGGGTGCATCATCATGAAGTAATCGACGCCTGTCAGCAGAAGCGTTAGTGCCGTTAGACTTTCCCACATCGGACCTCTCAGTTCTCTTGGGCCCCATTCGGGCGCCAGACTCATCCAAGCCTCTCTTGCCGCCCAAGCATTAGTTGTACCTGAAGCCATGGGATGCTGAAGCTCATTGTCACCCATCAAGGCGGCAAGCCTCGTCCTTTCCATAATCGAAAAGGCATAGTCCAAGCCGTATCCAAGAGCCGCCGTTGTTGTGTCTATCACAATGTCTTCGCGTGGCAAGTATTCGTAGAGTTTCCTATTGAGTTCCCGGGCTCTGTTCATATCCATCGAGGTGAATGCGATGGTTGCGTGCCCGAATTTCCTGATGACTTCGGCCGTCTTCTTTACGTCCATGTCAAGGGTTACAGAGTTGAAGAGTATCCGTTCACCCTGAGTGGCTTCGGCGATTTTCTCGAAAACCTTCAGGTCTTTCTGCGGATCTCCACAGCCTCCGACTGTGAGGGGAACATCCACTGCCTGCAGCACCTTTTCGACTGTCTTCGCTGCCACAGCTGGTGGGGTGTCCTTGATCAGCGGGTCGATGCTCACAAGGTGGAGATTGACCATGTCGGCTCCGAACTTTTCCACTGAAAGTCTAGCCCATTCAGCCGGGTCGCCAAGCACTTCTTCGACATGCATCCTCACAGCCTTGGCTAGCCTTATCTCTGTGTCAAAGACGTCAAGCGCAATGATCGGAGGATGTGGCATCGTTCCTTCTGAGAGGTAGAAAGGAGGAACCTTCTCGCCTCCCAAGATCACTTGTTTTCCACGCGTCCCGCCCTCCGCTTTTGTCGCACCAAGCCTTACTTCTACTATTGACCCAGGATACTGCTTCCGAGGACGATGGAACTCGGTCTTCAGGAGTTCGCTAGGTTTTGCCTTGGTAGGAGCGACAACTCGCGGGATCTGGACGCCGGTCACTGATGGTTGAAGCCATATCTCTAGATCCCCTATTTCCATTTCAACATCTTCTAGCTCTACCTCACTGTACTTGCTGAGCAGCTCAAGCACCTTCGGATTGAACTTGAGACCAGCTTTCTTCTCTGCGCTTTCTTCGGGCAAGGAGAACATTCACCCTTTCTTCTCTGCCGCTCTGATGATGAGTTTTCTTGCGGTTATCTTTGCGTCCTTGAGAATTATCTTGAAGCCGCCAGCTCCGATCGATGTGACCGGCAATCCTGTGAGTTGGGCAACCTCGGATGCAGGCAACTCAGTGGTCACCTCCGCCACAGCTTCAGCCGGAGCCTTGACCCATCTGTCAACCAATGGGTGACCTTTGCCCTGCAGGAAGGCCTTCAATTCGTCGATGTTCTTGACATCGTTCTCTGTAGCGATACTGTCGACCAGCTCCTTCGGAATGAAGTCTTTCACCCTCTCCTTCAGCTTAGCTGGTATCCAAGCGATTCTCTCCCATCCGCCGTCGGCCTGCAGGAATTTCGGAGATCTCATGTACTCAATCGAGAGGCCGTGGAATCCGTCTATTTGTCTTCCTCCTGCGGTTGAATCAGCCATCGTGGAGAAAGGAAGTCCGTTGACAGTCATACCTACGAAGCCTCTGTCTACGATCCCGAAGCCCTCAACCTCTGGAATGTAGAATGCAGTCGCCTCGAAGCAACCACATGATGTGTGTGGGAAGCCAAATGCGGAGTAGAGACATACTCGAGTGACCTCGCCCAATGTCTTCTCCTTCGCAGCTTCATTGACACCTGAGAACTCGCCGCGAAGCTTGTCCAAGATCTCACCTCGTTCAATTCTGAATACGGGCCCTTTGGGATCTATTCTGGCTGAAGCTCTTCCATCGAACCAGCTGATTGCTCCACAGTTGGCGTATCTTTGTGGAGTTATCACGCAGACGTGAGTCGGGGCGAAAGATTGGCACAATATACAGCCGTAGAACGAGTCCACTTCTTCGTCCTTGAGCCCACGGGCTCTGGAGTCACGGGCGTCGTAGATTTGCCTTGCCTCAGAAAGCATCTTTTCGACCGTTGGAGGATCCGTAATGAAGGTTACCTGTATCTTCTCGATTATCGGGAGTTCGCTCTTGAAGAGCCTTACGAGTATCTTTCCTAGTATTTCGAGGGAGTTCAAGCCTTTTCGAAAAGACTTCTTGTTTAGACGAATCCAGATGTCGTATCGCTGGTTGAGGTGCATCAGTCCCTCAACGTAGTTACAGTATGCGTGGATACGTCGCTCGATGACTCCCTCTAGGTCGGGCTCAATCTGCTTTCCCGCAACCTCTATGAGGATTCCAAGAGGGTAGCTTCCTCCCTCACTCAACTCCTTAAGATCCGGACCAACAGTTCTAACATTGCCATCTTCAATTTCGTCCATGCTTCGAGCTCTCGCAAGCTCAAACTTCGCAGGAACGTCGAGACCACCAAACTCCACGTACATGTCAGGCTTTCTAATCCGTTCCCCTTCGTAGATGACTCCGACATCAACTGGCATATCACTAAACATCGACATCAGGAGGACCTCCTAAGCCCATTCTGTATGGCGATAAGATTTTGCTCCCATTCTTGTTGACTGATGTTGGGGAAGGACCAATTGGCATGCGGTTGATAGTACCTATCCAAGCTGATTGTCCTCAACTTTCCACCGAAATGCTTTAGACCTGATAGTAGTAGCCACTCGACATAATACTTCATCCCCGTGAGAATTGCGAGATCATGCTGCCCCTTCTCCTCCGCACCAGTCCATTCTGGATCTCTTAGTCTGTTTGCGATATCAACGGCTGGCATCCAAGAAACGGGCTTGTAGTTTCTCTTAGCGAATTCGGCCACAGTTCGACTAGTCGCCACGATCGGTATTCCTCCAGCCTCGGCTATTCGTATCAGTTGATCGATTTGCTTCTCGTTGCCAACCTTCTGCTCCGCTGATTCTGGGCCAACTATCAAGATTGGCCGTTTTGCGCTCTTGATCATTCCAACTATGACTTCAGGTTTGGATATCACGAGTGCCCTTGTCGGGCCAGGGATCTCCGCGGTCTGCCATGATTCAGGTTGCTTCATCATTCCTTTCTCCCTCTGATCAATCGCGACAGCAATGTGGGATCCGGAATGTCTTGCTCCTTCCATCGCTTCTCTGCCAGTATCTGCTCGATTTCCCCCTTCATGGTTATGGGGATGTCAGTGGCTCTCCGCACGAAGAGGTGAATGTCGTCTGGCAATGTGCCGAACAATCGCTTGTGCAGATCGATGTAATGCGTCAGCTTTATGGCTCGACCTTTCGATGTGTCGTTGGGGCGCATGCAAAGCTTGGCAATCATGACCATAGCTTCTTCCTTGGTTTCCGCCGCATAGAACAAGTGTTCCGGCGCAGGCCCGACATACGTCTTGTTGCCCGTTCTTGCATCATAGACGTACCAATCATCAGCGCGGTCTTTCCTGCCGAGCAACATTCTTCGATATTTCATGCCATGAGGCCCTACAACGACTGGCACTCCTAGACGCCAGCAGCCACTGGCTATTGACGCAGCCTTCTGAGACATGGCCCCCCATGCTACTCCGACGGCTCCAACTCTATTCAACACATAGTCAGCTATCTCCTCGTAGTTGCCTCTGAGGTTGCGCTTTGCGAATATGCTGGCGATTTTGATTGCCGCTCCGGCAATATGGGAGTTTGCGACACACGAGCCCATGTTCGAGAAGCATCCGGCGTCAAATGCGCCTGGGTAGGCTTCGTAGATGTTCTTCCCCTCCTCGTTTGTGTGCATGGCAACCGACATTGCGGCGCATCCGGAGGATGTCACAATGAAGCGCCGCTTGATGAATTCCTCAGCCATTTCGACGATTTCGCGCCCTCCGTGAGGATAGTTCGAACAGCCAACAAAAGCCACGACACCAGGGATCTCACCAAGTACAATTGGGCTTCCGACATTGCGGATCTCAACATCCTGAATTCCTCCCCGACCTACACGGATCTTGTATCTCTCCTGAGAGAGAGACTTTCCCGCAGATGAGACTATGAGACTGTGCACGGCTATGCCGTTGGGGCAAGCAGATTCACATCTAGCGCACCCAATGCATTCAGTCAAGAGCTCAGAAAGTGGTATACTATTGCCTTTAGCTGCCTGAGCCATTGCTTCGGGAATTAACAGGTCATTCGGGCATGCTCTTCTGCACTCACCGCAACCGCTACACTTCTCTGCAATTGCAGATATTTCTTCTTGGTCGGGAATGCTCCTGAACTTCCTTCGCTTTGGTGCCGCCTCCCTAGCGGCTCTTACAGCTACCTCTCCGACCTTCTCCGGATTCAGAATCAGGACCCCAGGGGTTTTCCCCGATACGAGATCCGCTACAACCTGTTCAACATTGTCAGCTGTTCGATTCGCTAGGCCTGCGCAGTTCTTGTCGCTTGTCACGATGACCGGCGCCTTGATTTTCTGCGCCTCAATCACGGTATCTGTCCTTATGCATTGCTCATCAAGGACGATCAAATCAGGAAGCCCACTCCTAATGAATCTCAGTTGCCACGAAAGTGGTCCGACAATCTTTGCCTTGGGATTGTATCTCGTCAGGTCGTGCGCAGTGCAGCAGATGCCAGCAACCTCAATCTGGCCATACAGCTTCTGACTGTCTATGTAGTCCATGATTGCTCCTGCTGGAACGACGTTGTGCCCGATCACTAGGATTGTTGGTTTTGAGATGTCTATGGCACCGAAACCTATCTCCGCTAGAGGGGCGTCAGGATCGGCCTTCGGAAGGCCCATCGATGAGATCTGAGCAATGTCAGCGACCTCTAACGCGACATGATCAAGCATCCCTGCGTGGAAGACCTTTGACTCGAAATCGAGGTTACTTGCTTCTTGGCCTGTATGAGCTGCTGCAAGAAGCTGGGTCATTTGCGATTCGATGTAGTCCAAGACATCTTCAAGGTCCCCCAGAGCCTTAGGTCTAATGCCGCATACCGTTCTGATGATGGGTGCCTCCACCTGCACGTTCTGGCCCATGTCAATCGGGCGGTCACGTCCATATTTCCCTATCAGATGCTCTACTAGGTGCCTTGCATGTGCGGTATGTGTGGAAGATCCTATACAGGCTGCTATCAGGACTATTCGAGACTGCTGTCCGGCCATGTCTAACCCGCAGGCACCTCGCTTCTGCTTCGTCAAGTCGCATTTTCCCATGGTGCACAGACAGCACAGGTCACAGAACGGCATGTAAAATGGCTTGTAGCGCTCTAGAAGTTTCAGGTCCCAATCTCTCAGGTCGGTGACTGATGGGAAAGGCATAGGCCCGATCTTTTCGGACCATGTTTCTTCGTGGACTCGGCCGAATGTGATCTCCAAATTCTTGAAGAGGCCGATATCGGTTCTTAGTTCGTCTACCTTTAGCTGCAGAGCCTTCTTCGACAATTGTTTCTCGCCTGCGCAACAAATGAAGACGTTTCGGAGTCAAAATTGGCTTCCTATATAGACTTTTGTTCCTCAGGCCGGCCTCAGACCCCTGACCCAGTCAGTGATCTGCGTGATAGCCATTGCATGAGAAAGTAGACGGTAGGTGTGCATCTTTCCAGAGTTACCGACAGTTCTCTGGAGCGACTGCGCTGCTACCGAAACGTGTCACGTTCACACAAGCCTCACTTGGTCCATGCAAGTAACCGTCTCGCTTGAGGCTTAGAAGAATCCTCATTCTGCAACGGCAGGTTAAAGTAGCCGTTACCAAGACAACTGCAAATGGCTCGCACAGAGCAGAAGGATGTATCTTCTGGGACTCTCGATAGTCGTAACAGGCAAAGGTGGAACCGGGAAGACCACGATAGCTGCTTTGATCGTAAGAGCCTTTGTTGAGAGAGCAAGTGGAGCTATCCTTGCGATCGATGCGGATCCGAACTCGAACCTGAACCAAGTGCTCGGAGTTCCTCTCAGGAATACTGTCGGCGATATTCGAGAGCAATTGCTCGAAGAGAAAGAGAGGTTACCGCCAGAGATGTCCAAGGAATCTTACCTTGAGTTTATGGTCCAGAGCTCTATGACTGAGAGCGGTAGGTTTGATCTCCTAGCGATGGGAAGGCCGGAAGGCCCCGGCTGCTATTGCTACGTGAACGTCCTGCTCAGGAAGATTGTTGATGCCATTGCGAACAACTACACCTTCGTGGTCATGGATGCAGAAGCAGGTCTAGAACATCTAAGTCGAAGAACAACCAGAGATGTTGACATCATGCTTATTGCTACTGATCCGTCGACCAGGTCGATAGAGACCGCCCGTCGCATACTCGAGCTTTCAAGGCAACTCCAGACGAGAGTTGGAGCTGTCCAAGCAGTTGCCAATCGTGTCCCCGACACCCTAAGCGCTACGGTAACGCAATCGATTAAGACCGCAGGGCTCGATTGCATAGCTGTGATCCCAGAGGATCCTCTTGTCCAAGAATTCGACATATCCGGAAAGCCTCTGATGTTGTTACCCGAACACTCCCATGCCTACCGAGAAGTGAAGGCAGTGGTGGAGAGGCTGCAGCTTAAGGCGAGCTAATCAGATTCGGATTCGTTCAGGATGCGAGTAGATATTCATTCTTCGCCCCCTTACAAAGCCGATCGCTGTCACACCTGTTTGCTCTGCAATGTCAATGCCTGAACTCAAGACGGCCGATATCGAAGCAACAACAGGAATCCTAACACGGGCCGCTTTCAGAATCATGTCTCCAGTAAGCCTTCCAGTAGACATGAGAAATCTCTCCTCGAACTTTTTTCCACTACGAGCACAGCTACCGATCACCTTGTCAACGGCGTTGTGTCTGCCAACATCCTCCGCTAGGTGTTCCGACCTTCCGTTGCGACCGCATATGGAGGCGGCATGTACGCCTCCTGTCCTGCGGTAGATCGACGCTTCTCGATTCAACTCGCTCGCTGCACGTTCAACGGCGGATGCCTCAAAGACTGTTGTGCCTCTTATCTTCAGGGGCAAAAGTCTGTCCATAAGCTTCGTGAAGCGTGAAGGCAGACCTGCGCCGCAGCTGCTTGTAACTATCCGAAAGAATGGAGTGGCTTGGCTGAGTCTCCCTTGAAGATCAAGCTCCGCGGCCAGCGTTACTTCACATTTACCGTTGTCAGCAATGCGGATCTCAGCCAACTGATCCAGTCTATCGACGATTCCTTCGGAAAGCAGATGGCCCGTTACAAGGTCTTCCAGCATTTCTGGAGTACACATTATGGTCAAACAGTGAAGCCCGTTTATGATGACTTGGATTGGAGACTCCACAGATATCGTGTCATCTACTGTTTCTGGTTGCTTGCTGGCGAGCTGTAGCCTGACTATCGTTCGGTTTTCTACGGGACCCAATCCGCTCACCTCTTGACTTTGGAGATCACGTAGGCAGCCATCTGCTCTGCGATGTCAATTGAAGTTGTGCTCTGGAGACCTTTCCAGCCCGGCTGAGAATTGATTTCGTTCACCAAGAGGCCGTCCCGGCTTTCCATGAGGTCTACGCCTGCGATCTCGCATCCGACGATATCTGCGGATTTGATTGCGATGTCCTCCATTTCCGCCGTCACCTTCAGAGAAGAGGGTTTCGCGCCTCTGCTTACGTTCGTCTTCCAAGACGTTGAAACTCGGTGCATAGCGGCGACCGCTCTACCTCCGACTAGCAGGACTCTGATGTCTCGGAATCCGTGTTGGACAAACTCTTGGACGTAGAGGACGTGCCTATTAAAATGGAGAGTCCGGAACGTTCTTTCAGCGATGTCCTCGTTCGAGATTCTAGCTGCTCCGATCCCCCTAGATCCAAAGACTGGCTTGACTATTACGTCATCTCCAAACTCATGAAACGCGTTGAGCGCTTCAGACACGTTCTCTGTGACAACTGTTCTAGGGACTTTCATGCCCTTTTCTGAGAGAAGAACAAGAGTATGATACTTGTCAGCCGCCTTTTCTATACTTGAGGGATTGTTGACGACCGGAATACCACTTCTGCATAATGAGTGCAAGAGATTGAGCCTAAATATTATCTCATCCAGTGAGCCTCTTCCGATCGGCCTTACAAGAAGAGCGCTGATCTCATGTCTTATGTCTGTTCTGTCAAGCAGCACAGAGGGACTCATAGCAACCTTGGCAACAAGCTCCGAAAAAGCGAAGCATCGGGGACTCACTCCTAGTCTGAGGAAAGCCTCTCTTAGACGCGATGAACACCAAGCTTTCTCGTTTCTTGTGAGAAGGCCAATGTTCACTTGATCAGGTCTCCGATGGAAGATCTTTGTGTGGAGATTTAAGCTAGTCTGGAAGTCTAGCTGCCAAGACAATCGTCTTGAAGCGGTCTGCCGGAATAGTTGCCGCTATTGAGGAATAATTGGGACCAGTAGCTGGCTAGTCGCCGCCGATTGTTCTCACTTGGACTCTAGGGCCTCTTTAAGGGAAATCTTAACCGGGCCAAGCTTCCCGCCGAAGTTCACGGCAGTGATCTTCTTAACTCCTGGGACCTGAACCGCGGCCCTTATTCCGACAGCAGTGGCTTTCCTGAGGTAGCCCGGAGTGAGCCCGTTGAACACAAGCTCGTATACGCTGCCTACGCCTTCAGGAACCTTTGAGTCCGCTACCAGACCTCGCAGCTCAGGGCAGAACGGGTCATTTGTTGAGGCTCCCAGCTTGTACTTCCTTGAGCCAACCTTGGAGCCTGACCGGCAGATACCTCCGGGAAACGGAAGAATCACACCCGGAACCGTTAAGATGGCTTCAACGGCCCTCTCGGCCGCCTTGAGCCCTGAGCTGTGAGAATCAGCCATAATCAGGAAGTTTCCGCCGGCAGCTGCCCTTCTGACTCCGAACCTGTCTTCTATTATGAATTCGCCCTCCATTACGGGAATTCTCCAAACATTCCTGCCAGCCAAGACATCCTTCTTCTCAAAACCATCGCCGAACATTCTCACCGCTCTTCCTATTCTGATCCGCTTCTTTGCGTCCGGCATCGCATCAAACGCGGCCGTCGTGGGACAGGTCAAGACGCATTGGCCGATTCGTCCAAGCATTTGCATCTTCCACTCATGACCAGTTCTGTGATAGACTTGAATCGTCACTCCCGGTCTGCCGTCAGGAGTCTCGCTGGTTGGAACTGTCTGCCCTTCTATGCCAGCCTCAGCCGGGGACATTATGATTGATGACGCATAGCCGGTCGCCGCCCTCGCTGAAGTCAGAGCCCATTTCTCAGTGTCAGCCGTGATCAAAATCCGACCAGCGATCATAGGAAAAACTTCAGCGAACGTATCCTCAATCTCCACGTTTCTCTGCACTTGAGTTCTCCTGCCCCAGTATACCCATTTACCTCAAGCGTTTAAGACTTGGCGTGATCCAAAAACATCATCAAACAACTGTTATAACCACAACAGGCGACTATCCAAGATCTAGCTCTGAGGATGGGAATGTGGCCCTCTCCAAAGTTGTCAAAGTAGGTTTTGTGAAGGTGGGCAATATTGGGTCCGCTCCTCTCCTTGAGTTCCTCTTGGATGAGAGGGCTGAGAGACAAGACATACAGGTCAGGGTTGTAAGTTCCGGCGCAAAGATGACTCCTGAAGACGCATCCGAGGTCGCCTTGAACGTAGCGAACTTCAGGCCTCACTTCGCTTTGGTTGTGAGTCCGAACGCCAGTCTTCCGGGGCCATCAAAGGCAAGAAGCATCTTGAAAGAATCCAAGATTCCTACCATAGTCGTTTCTGATGGACCCGCGAAGAAGGCAGTCAAACAGTTCGAGGAGGATGGGTTCGGCTACCTTATAGTTGAAGCCGATTCGATGATCGGAGCAAGACGCGAGTTCCTTGACCCAGTTGAGATGACCCTCTTCAACGCAGACCTCATAAAAGTCCTAAGTGTCACAGGGGTTTTCAATGTGCTCTGCTCCGCTATGGAGGAAGTTATAGCGAAATGTCACCAAGGAGGCGAGCTCTCGCTTCCAAAGATAATCGTGGACAAGGAGAAGGCCGTGGAAGCCGCTGGCTTCGGAAATGAATACGCCAAGGTCAAATCTATGGCGGCCTACGAAATCGCAAGGCGCGTGGCAGATCTGACCATCGAAGGCTGTTTTGTAGTGAAGGAATGGGAGCGCTACACACGACTTGTGGCTGCGGGCCACGAGATGATGAGAACAGCGGCAAGACTGGCAGACGAGGCACGTGAAATAGAAAAAAGCGAAGACACGCTAAGACGAATTCCTCATCATGACGACGGAACGGTTCTCTTCAAGACGAAGCTTATCGAGAAGCCGAAAAGACCAGAGAAGTAGCTCTGAATGGACTGGAGACCTTGTAGCACAGGCAAAGCCTCAGGTGCTTCAATCATGCCTGTGACCTGAGCCTGTAGACGTTCTGGCCGTCCTTCTGACATGATGCAGTTATTGCCCCTGTTTTTTCGAGCGCTGCTATGTGCTGGACTACCATTTCAGGAGTTAGCTCTAATGCTGATGAAAGCTCTGCTGCAGACAGTGGTCCTCTTTGCCGGATCTCATTCATGATCATGTGCCTTTCCAACTCCTCCTCCAAGGCCTTCTCGACTGAAGCCATGTACTTCTCTTCATCTATCTTCACGTCGAGGGGTAGCAGCGTGCCCAGCATAGATCTCAACCTTCTCCCCCTGAGGGCCTCGATGGCTCCGTCGATTCTCTTCAGAAGTTTCTCTGACGGTTTGAATGGTTGACCCTTCAGCTTTTCGGCAGTGTCCTTCACTAGTTCGGCGAACCTGCCTCCCTCAGGAGCCGAAACCCATTCAAGCCGAAGCCGATGGGGCTCAATTCCAATCTTCTTCAGAACCATTTCCATGAACTTGATTCTCTTCCGAGCCATGAGGTTGCCACTTTGATAGTGGCAGTCACCTATGTGGCATCCAGTCACGAGTACACCGTCTGCCCCGGCTCTGAAAGCCTCTAGGACATGTGCTGGATCAACCCTTCCGCTGCACATGTTGCGGATGACTTGGATATTTGGCGGATATTGTATGCGGCTCACTCCAGCCGTGTCAGCCCCTGCATAACTACACCAATTACACAGAAAACCGAGAATCTTCGGCTCGATCTCTATGGTCGGCGCTGATTCGTCAAATGCTGCTCTGATCGCTACCGATATCTGATCGTCTGTGAAGTGTTTCATCGTTATGGCTCTTGCAGGGCATGCGGCTCCGCAGACACCACAACCCTTGCACAATATCTCGACTATTGTGGCCTTGCCGTCTTGGATCCTTGGAGCGCCATACGGGCAAAGCCTCTCGCAGAGCCGGCAACCGTAGCAGAGGTCAGGGTCAACAAAAGCCGTGATCGCATCTGTTCTTGCCCTTCTATTTGTCATGGGGATTCCTGCTCTTGAAGCAACTGCGTATGCTTGTGCTAGGCTCTCTCCGACATCTTTAGGTCCATGCGCCGTGCCGCACACATATATCCCGTCAGTTGCGAAATCCACTGGTCTTAGCTTCACGTGAGCTTCAAGGAAGAATTGGTCGTGACCGAGAGGCACCTTGAGCATTTTTGACAAAGTCTTGCCATCGTCATGCTGGATCAGCGGGGTGGACAGCACTACAAGACCAGTGTCTATCTCCATTTCTGTACCGAGTAGGGCATGGGTGACATTGACCTTCAGAGATCCGTCTCTGTTGGCGACAACTTCGGGAGGCTTGTCGCTTCTGTAGTTGAGTAGTTTTACTCCTTTCTCTCTGGCCTTTCTGTGAAGCTCTTCGTAGTCCTTGCCATACGCTTGGAGGTCTTGGTAGAGAATGTAGACATCCGTTTTTGGATGCAGGTCCTTGATGATTAGCGAGTTCTTTACGGCAACCATGCAGCAGATTCTGGAGCAATACGGTCTCCCTTTCTCTTGCCTCGACCCAACACACTGGATCATTACTATGCTCCTCGGCCTGAGAGATTCAAGCGTACTCGATTTTTCGGACAAGATATGCTCAAGCTCTAGCTGCGTTAGCACTCTGTCGTACCTGCCATATCCGAACATATCGACCGGCTTGAGTTCCTCGGCCCCGGTTGCGAGGATAACCGTGCCAACCTTAAGCTTAACGTCCTTTCCTTCCCTTTCGACCGTCACGTTGAAGTTGCCAATGTACCCGGAAACGTCTTTGACGTTGCTTGAAGTGAGGACCGTGACCCCTTCGTGGTTCATCATCTTCTTTGAGATCGAGTCCAAAGCATCTCTTGCCAGCATGTGTGTGGGATACAACCTGTAGATCTCTCTGAGCGTTCCACCAACCCTGCTTCGTTTCTCAACAAGATAGACCTTGAACCCCTGATTCGCTAGGCTGAGTGCCGCGGTCATGCCTGAAACGCCTGCACCTATCACGAGTGCCGATGGGTCGACTTCTACCTCAATGTCTTTCTGAGGCTCAAGCAAGGTGGACTTTGCAATGGACATTCGGACTATGCGTTTCGCCTTCTCAGTAGCCTTTTCGGGCTCACGCATGTGAACCCAAGAGCAATGCTCGCGGATGTTTGCGAATTCGAAGAGGTACGGATTTAGTCCTGCGTCTTGACAAGCAGCTCGAAATAGGGGCTCATGAGTCCTTGGAGTGCAAGATGCGACAACCACGCGGCTGAGGTTGTGTTCCTTTATTGCCTTTCTTATCTTGCTTATTCCTTCAGCGGAACAAGTGTACATGTTCTCTTCGACGTAGGCGACGTTAGGCAGACCTTTTGCATATTTCAGGACCTCTGGAATTCTGACGACTCCTCCGATGTTGATTCCGCAGTCACAGAGGAAGACACCGACTCGGGGAACCTCATCGGTGTTAGGTGAACTCACATGTGTTCACTCTCGAGCTGCGATAGCTATCGTTTCCGCGGCCCGTGCGGCAGCTCCACTGGCTTGCGAAACAGCTTCGGGGATATCTTTTGGAGATTGAGAATAACCACAAACAAAGATGCCATCGACCTGCGTGTCAATGGGCGCTAGCAAGGAATCGCGAACTTTGAAGAAGCCATACTCATCCGTTTCGATGCCCAGCGCCTCTGCCAGCGTCCTGTTCTTGGGAGACGGAATCAACGCTGGACAAAGGATGACCATATCGACTTCTATGAACTTGACCCACTGGTCCAAAGTGTCCTCGTATTTGATCTTTAGGTTTCTGGTTGTGGGGTTTTCTCTTATCTCACTGGGGCGGCCCCTATGGTATTCTACGCCGTACTCGCTTCTTGCTCTGGTCACAAACTCATTAAAGCCTTTCCCGAACGCCTTGAGTTCATTGTAGAGTATGTGAACCTCAGCTTCTGGGTGGTGCTCCTTGATGAGTACAGCTTCTTTTGTCGCAAACATACAGCAGACGGCCGAGCAGTAGGGGGTGCCCGATTTTGAGCTTCTGGACCCAACACATTGGATGAATGCTATTCGATGTGGTTCCTTGAGATCAGATGGCCTCTTCAAGTGGCCTCCGAGCGGACCAGATGCACATATCAGACGTTCAAACTCCAATGCGGTTATTACGTTATCATATACGCCATACCCATACTCGCCTATGTTCGAAGGATTGTATTCTTCAAATCCTGTGGCTACAATGATGGCGCCAACCTTGAGCTCTGTCTCCTCTGGCTTCTGTTCGGGAACAATAGCCTTGGGCTCACAGGCCTCAATGCACTTGCCACATATTAGCGGTGACAGGCCTAGGCAGCTTCTTTCATCGACTGTGTAGACAGAGGGAACTGCTTGCGGAAAAGGCATGTAGATAGCCTTTCTCGGTTCGAATGAAGCGTTGAACTCGCTTGGCACTTGAACAGGGCAGGACTTTGCGCATTCTCCACACGCATTGCACTTCGTTTCATCAACATACTTGGGCTTCCTGTATATTGTTGCTGTGAAGTCTCCAGCAGATCCCTTTACTTTCTTCAACTCCGAGTAGACGAACAGCTTGATGTTCGGGTGACGAAAGCATTCGACCATCTTCGGTGCGAGAATGCATATCGAACAATCCATCGTTGGGAAGGTCTTGTCGAGTTGGGCCATCCTACCTCCTATGCTTGGATTTTCTTCGACGAGATACACCTGAAGCCCGCGGTCTGCGAGGTCTAGTGCCGCTTGGATTCCCGCAACTCCTCCTCCGACGACAAGAACAGATTTCTTCTCCACTATGGGCCCCCCTCAATTCAGTGAACGTTAGTAGTCAGCTTGATTGAAGGGGCCTCCTTTCTTGCTTGCGGGGCTCGACGGAGGTAGTTGTTGATTGCCTGAGCTGCCCTTCTCCCACGAGCTACAGCTTCTATGATCGACGCCGGCCCTGAGACCACATCTCCTGCGGCAAAAACCCCGTCCAGACTCGTTTCTGTTGTTTCGATATCCGTCAGCACTGTACCGCGATCGCTGAGCCTTATCTCCTGAGGCAGGAATGATGTATCAGGTACTTCCCCGATGGCGGGCATTACAGTGTCCGTCTTGATTTGTAACTCTGAACCCTCTATCGGAATGGGACGCCTGCGTCCTGTCTCATCCTTGTCGCCCAGCCTCATTCTTATGCATTCGATTGCTATGACACGCCCATCTCGACTGCGAATTCTCTTCGGCGTGATTAGGTAGCGCATCTTAACGCCTTCTCTTGCTGCATGCGCTACTTCCCATGGGTTCGCTGGCATTTCCTCCTTTGTCCGCCGATATAGCACGGTGACTTTGGCACCCAGACGTACAGCAGTCCTAGCGGCATCGATAGCCACGTTCCCTCCCCCAATTACTACGACATTCTTTCCAAGTCTGACTTTCTCGCCCAATCTGGTCTTCCTTAGGAACTCGAGGCCACGGATCACCCCTTCGAGTTCTTCTCCCTCGACACGAAGCGCGGTGCTCCGGTGGGCACCCGTGGCAATGAGAACCGCATCGTATTTGTTCCTCAGTTCCTCGATCGTGAAGTCCTTTCCAACTGAAACGTTAGTCTTGGCTTCTAGACCCAAGTTCTTCAGTCGCCTGATCTCGCAGTCGAGTACTTTGTCTGGCAAGCGGTACTGTGGGAGGCCAACTCTGAGCATGCCCCCCAGCCTGGGTAGAGACTCCAGGACCTCAACTCGATAACCTTTCGCCAACAAGTCATGTGCCGCTGCAAGCCCTGTTGGCCCTGAACCGACTATGGCCACTTTTCTTGCCAGTTGGGCGGATTGACCGGAAGCCAGAGATCTTCCACGAAGTATCTTGGACTCATACTTCGCTGTAAGCTTCATAACAGGCCCCATGACAAGCGGACCGTCAAGCCTGCCTCGCTCAGGATGGAAGCATGCGCGAATGCAGACTGCCGGAAGAGGAATCGTGTCTATTATGGTTTCCATCGCTTTCTTGAGACCTTCCAACCTACGCTTCTTCACCGCTGCGCTTCGAGAGAGCAGAAAGATTTCTGGCAGCTTTATCGCCTGTGGGCATCCATCGTAGCATCTGTAGCACCATGCGCACAGCCAGACCTCTTGTCCTGACAAAACACTTTCAGGATTCAAGAGAATCCGTGAGAGGATGGCTCGCGGATTGTAATGTTCTGGGAAAAGCTCTGCGACTGGGCAACTTGAGGTGCAGGTGCCACATTCAAGACATCTCCTTGCGTCTGCTTCACCGCTCAACTGTTCCTCAGCTCACATCGAAGAGTCGTCCGGTGCCTGCGATAGTGGGGTTTCAGCGATCCCCGCCACCTACTTCTTTTCGGATGGTTATCTACGTAGTATTTTTAAAACGTGCTTCTGTACTCGGTAGTACCTAAGCGTTTGGTGGCTGGAGGTCACCAGTATACGTCAGCACCCAATCAAACGCTATCACGTCAACGGATTGAAAGACCAGCGAAACCTAGTCGCTTAGTTCCTAGGAAGAAATGAATAGGAGCAACTCAACCGGACCGCAGATCATCATATGTGAACGAGAATGAAGAAGATCTCAGCTGTCTTGATCACTGGTAGAAGCTTTGGTCAAGGAATCGGAAAGGAATACGGCAGATTCTCAGAGAAGTATCAGTACGTCGCAAGATCTTGCGAGATGAATCCTCGAGATATGGAGGCCATCGGAGTCAGGCGAGGTAACAGCGTCCGAGTCAGAAGCAAATTCGGCGAGATCATTGCAAGAGTGGCTGATCCCACGCAGGATCTTCCTCAAGGGGTAGTATTCATACCCTACGGGAGATGGGCGAATGCTCTCGTTGATCCTGACACCCATGGAACAGGCATGCCCTCATTGAAAGGAATACCAGTCGACCTCGAACCTTCCGAGGAGGGAACCACTGAGGACGCCAAGGTTGAAGCACCCGAAAAGATTGCTGAGGCCGTCAAGGTCGAGGGCGCAAAGGTGCTTAGAGATGTTGTCTGCCCATTTTGTGGGTGTCTTTGTGACGACTTGGAAGTCACGCTTCAGGATGGAAAGATCGCCAACGTGGAAAACGGGTGTATTCTAAGCATCAACAAGTTTCTCAACTACGAGCGAGAGAGGATCTACTCTCCAACAATACGCGACGGTCATCATTCAAAGACAGTTGAGCTAGAGAAGGCTGTCAATCGCGCGGCTGAGATTCTGGCAGAGTCGAAGTACCCCATAACCTATGGTTGGAGTACAACGTGCAACGAGGCTCTTCGACTCGGAATAGAACTGACTGAGGTGATGGGAGGAGTCATCGACAATACAACAACAGTTTGTCACGGGCCCAGCATCTTGGCTGAAGAAGACGTTGGAGTTTCAACTTGCACTCTGGGCCATGTTATGCACAGGGCGGACCTAGTAGTATACTGGGGATCTAACCCGCTACAGTCACATCCTAGGCACATAGCGCGATACACCGTTGGATCGCAAGGACGATTTCGCCGATCACGCTCTGACCGGACAATGGTCGTTATTGACGCAAGAAAGACGTACACCGCCAGAGCGGCCGACTACTATATCCAAGTAGATCCCAACAAGGACTATGAGCTTCTAAAGGCCTTACGCATGGCGGTTCGAGGAGAAACGTTAGAGCAAGAGTCCGTGGCAGGTGTTCCGAACGAAACGATCGAGGAACTCGCTGACTTGATGGTGAGCTGCGAGTTCGGAATCATATTCTTCGGTGTGGGGCTAACCATGAGTGCGGGCAAACTCCGGAACATAGACGAAGCGATCTCGCTGGTCGATGATCTTAACGCTTGGACGAAGTTCACGATAATGCCGATGAGGGGGCACTTCAATGTGGCTGGGGCGAACATGGTCATGTCTTGGCAGACTGGCTATCCTTACGCCATTGATTTCAGCCGGGGCTATCCCAAATACAATCCGGGAGACACGTCTGTCGTCGACATACTATCTAGGGGAGACAGTGACGCGGCGCTTGTCATAGGATCAGACCCACTGGCGACGTTCCCAGATTCCATAGCTAAGAATCTCTCCGCGATTCCACTCATAGTAGTCGATCCCCACAGAACGCATACAACTGAAAATGCCAGCATTGTGATCCCATCTGCTCCAGTTGGAATTGAAGCCGAAGGAACCGCCCACAGAATGGATGGAGTTCCGATAATGCTCAAGAAGCTGAAGAACCCTCCTGCCGGGATCAAATCTGACATGGACATAGTCCAGATGATATTGGACCGTCTAGAGGAACTGAAAGGGCTGAGTTGAGATGAGCAGGATCAAGAGTTTCAGGAAGCGGGGAGAGATAGTCAAGTCTGAGACTAAGAATGAGATGACAATGGAGCGGCGGATGCTGGTTCAGAGGTATCAGCTGGTCTGGTACAGAGAGAACTGCATCGGATGCGGCATATGCGCCGACATGTGTCCGAAAGAAGCAATACGGTATCTAGCTGCGGAATTCAAGGCAGGACGGAGAGTCTCAGATCGACCACGGATCGACTTTGACCCTGACAAGTGCGTCCTGTGCGGCGAATGCGTTGTTTCTTGTCCTATGAATGACGCTCTCGTCATGACGGTGGATGGTAAGAAGTTTGTTCCGGTCATTGAAGAGAATGCATTCGCCATGGTGACTCGAAAGACAAGTCTGTAGAGAGGAGGTGAGGCATTTGAGTGACGAGATAGTCATAAGGAACGGGTTTGTCATTGACCCCACCAATCGGATTGACGGGGACAGGATGGACATATTCGTTCGCGGCGGAAAGATTGTTGAGAAGGTTAATGAGGGCACTGCCAAGGCAATAGATGCTTCCGACATGCTCGTTATGGCTGGCGGTGTGGACATACACAATCTCAATTGGAGATGTATAGAGCCACATCGCCGGCTCTAAGGTGAACGCGGGAAGGATCCTAAGACCAGAGGATCACGTCAAAGATGTTGAAACAAGATCGGCTGTGACCAGGTCTGGGGTAGGGTACTCGATTCCTTCGACACTTACGACTGGTTACCGATACGCCAGAATGGGGTACACGACTGTGATGGAGCCTGCGACTCCCCCCTTGAAGACGAGGCATACGCATGAAGAATTGAACGATATTCCAATGGTCGACAAGGCGTGCTTCCCGGTCTTCGGGAACAACTGGCTAGTCATGGAGTATCTCTCAAAAGGAAAAGTCGATGAGTGTGCGGCATTTGTGGCGTGGATGCTCCGAATGACAAAGGGATACGCTGTCAAGATAGTGAACCCGGGCGGCATTGAGGCATGG
>Ga0315312_1000808_pt1 | contig 30032 bp, 23 predicted proteins | sample TDP7_MG_FD_203629 | JGI IMG/M metagenome (GOLD analysis project Ga0315312, IMG submission 203629) | Freshwater sediment microbial communities from Lake Towuti, South Sulawesi, Indonesia - TDP7 | ecosystem: Environmental > Aquatic > Freshwater > Lake > Sediment | place: Indonesia: South Sulawesi... | reverse complement strand
TGGGATGTTGACGGTAGGCTGGCGGGGTCATTGCGATGCTGATTGGTGAACTATTCTCCCTGATCAGCCTAGCGGCTGGGCTCTTCTTCTTCATCTTCGCTGCGAGATACTACTTCTCGATAGCCTTCGTCATGGTTCGGAAGAATAGAATAGCGAATAGGAATAATGGGCTTAACAACAACAATCATTGGCGCAACAATAATGGCAATGGTAATGGCAACAACGGCGGATCGCACAACGGCACTAACAACAATGGCAAGACGCTCCATAACGGAGGGACCCACCTCGAACTCTTTCGCAACGGAAGTGGTGAAAAGGCCGGAAAGGGCGTTTTGACCAGACTTGCCAGCTGGGTCAGAAAAGTTGTCTTCGGTAATGGAGTTTCCTATGGGAATGGGGGAAACGGAGGGAACGGTTCTTCCAGGTCGCTGAAAAACGGAAACAATAATCATCGCAACAATAATCATAACAATCGTCAACCCTTCATATCTATTCACCTAGCCTTCTACAATGAGAAGAACGTTGCAGATCGAATATTGACAGCATGCACTTCACTCAACTACGCGAACTACGAGGTTGTCGTGGTCGACGACTCAAAAGATGAGACTGTTGAGATCTTGAAGAAGTGGCAGGATGATCCGAGGGTAAAGGTAATACATCGAGAGGCTCGGAAAGGCTGGAAGGGCGGCGCCCTAAATGAAGCCTTGAAGCGGATGGATCCTACAGCCGAGTACGTCATGGTCTTCGATGCAGACTTCATCCCGCCGAACGACATCATCCAACAGTTTCTACCGTACTTCAGCCAAGGAATGGGCATAAACGGCAATAACCATAACAATCACAATAACAACGGAAACGGCGGATTGAACAATAATCACGCGAACAACCATCCGCTAAACAATCATAGGACCGTCAACAGGAATGACTATCAACGCATCATACAGAAGCTTGAGGCATGGTATGAGAAGAGGGAGCTCGCTGTAGTCCAAGGATACCAATGGCATTACCTGAACGCAGGCGAGAACTGGCTTACGAAAGGCATACGCGCCGAATACAGCAGCAGCTACGTCATAGAGAGAACCTATCAAGAACTTACAGACGCCATGAAGATGATCTCCGGCAGCGTCTTCATGATCAAAGCAGACGTCCTAAAGAAGCACGGATGGTCAACAAGCATGACTGAGGACTGGGAGCTCACAGTCAGGCTATACTTAGACGGCTACAAGGTTGTGTACACACCGTATATCCAAGCGCCATGCGAATGCCCCTCAACAATACCTCAACTCGTCAAACAGCGGATGAGATGGGCTGAAGGCCACACATACAACGCGAAGAAATACTTCATGGAGGTCATAAGGTCTCCCAAGCTCTCCCTCATGGAGAAGCTTGAGTATGCTTACTATGCGCCCTACTACCTCCAAACCTTCATCTTCTTGATCGGAACGGCCTTCTGGTTCCTATCTGAGACTATGCATCAATACCTTCCATTCTGGACACAAGTCTTCGGTTGGTCCCTCCTGCTAAGCAACTTCTTCTCGCTCCCAATGATGGGTTTAACCGGACTCTTCCTAGAGAAGAATGTTCAGAGAGATCTTACCGGAATATTCTCCTTCATAGTCATGTCCTACGTTCTCGTCCCATTCATGGCATACGCATCGCTGAAAGGCCTGCTTGAGAAGAAGGAGAGAGGCACATGGATAAGAACACTCAAAACAGGAAAGATAACAGAGATAATCACAAAGCTTGAGCTAAGAAAAGTTTGGCGTGAATTACTGCCGAAAAGAAGGAAAGCCAAGGCCGTGAAGAAGGTTCTGACGAAGGCCAACGGCGGCATGCCGACCGAAGAAACGAAAGATGAAAGATCAAGTGACGCAAGAGACGCTCAGTGTGGAAACGATGAAGGTAAACTGCCTGAAAGGAGGCTTGGACCCGACACCGATCAGGTGGGAGAGGAGAATGGACTGGCAGAGAAAATGGTAAAGACAACCTCAGGAGAACGAAAAACAAAGAAACTGGCGTTCTCACACAGATTGCTTAGACTTACGTCGGGAAAGAAAAAGTTCAGAATCCCACTGATTATTATCATCATTCTATTCGGGGTGATCTCGGGCACCTTTGCGCTATCATTGACGATGCCCGTCGCAGCAATAGAAGCTGGAGGATACTATTACGTGAAATATTCGGCGTCGGCGACTAATGGGAGACTGAGCGAAATAGCAGCCTCAGCCAATAGCATGAGCTTGGTACATAGCACGACGTATTACTGGTTCTCAGAATGGGCCAAGAACACTGGACAAGATGTTTCAGGTAGCTGGGTCCTTACTCTTGAAATAACGGGCATAGGTCCGTCTCTCAAGGGTGGAACCCTGACGGTTTACCTTCGCTCGTCCAATGCCCAAGGCTCACAGGGCGGTCAACAGCTTGGCTCAAATACGGCCACTATACCTCAGAGCGCACCAGCTACCCTTCCAATCACAATCACAGTAGCCGGGGGCACAACTAACACATACGCGTACATTGAACTCGACATAGTTGTCCCGGCTGGCTCAGGCAGCCACAGCCTTACGATCGCAACTGATTCATCTACTGGTTCACGTCTTCAGGTTCCCAAGACACTCGTTCCAGAGAACGTGTTCTTACTTCTTGTTATAGCCCCTCTGATCCCAATACTGATTATGAGAAGATCGATGAATCTACCGGCGTTCCAGAAGGCGAAGACTCAAATCACAAAAAGAAACTGACCGCATTCGTCAATGAGAGACTTCACTGTGGTATAGTTCCGTCAACAAAACTTTAACTAATTTGATTCTCAAAGCACACGTTGAAGAGATTGATCAGAAAAAGATAAGCCCATTTCTGCAAATAACCTAACGAGTATGGAGGGGGGACTGGCAGCTCACCGTCAGGGTTTACTTGGATAGCTACAAGGTTGGAAGCTAGACGCCGCTACCCAGGTCATGTCGAGCGAAATAGCGGCCATAGTGTCGACGTATCCTTGTCCAGAGGTGGGAGGGGTTTCGGAAGATAGTACATATACTAAGATCGTTCAGAGCATCAGAAGCCCTCTCATGTCCAGTTTGCGGATTTCATTATCCTTTGAAGAGGTTTACATGAGACAGCCTTAAAGTCCTAAGATAAAACCTGCCGAGAAGAAAGTATAGAGGAGCTAGCAATCACAAGGAATGAGGATTTCCTACTAGACTCTAGAAAGGGGAACTAGCCATTCAGGATAAAAGCTACTACATGAGCGAAGACCGCGGCGACACAGTTTACCTGACGCCTTACGAGACAGGCACGCGAGCCATCAAGTTTGGAACATTCCGTTTTCCACATGTCGAGCGCATAGCGTAAGTGAAGAAGCGAGGCTTCGTTGAGAAGTTCATACCGGTCAGAGGTATCGCTTACCGAAAAGACATTGGAGGCTACGGCGGGTCATAGCGAATCTCAGGCTACATAGACACAGACATCTGGAACACAAAGAACACAATGCAAGGCCTAGCGGACGGCACGGCGAGAAGCTTCGACCGAGGCACAGGCGAAGCGCTGGTCGACTGCATCATGCTGGACCCAGAGTTCGCGGAGGAAGTCGACGGGTACGGGCGGTTAGGCTACATGGTCACGCTTATGGAGCAGTCGAATCCTTAGATGCCGACTTTTCTGGCTTTGAGGATTAAACCTAGCCCTAGGTGCAGATTCTTGAAAATAGCATCAATTCTGAAGAATATATCTATAATGTGCAACAATAGTCCGGTGCTTCCTATCAGGAGGTTCTTTGACATACGCTTATGTAATCTCCACTCGAAGATGGGGGTATAAACGAGTTTTCTCAGTATCACAGCCGTCGGAAAGCCCCAGCAAATCAAATCCTCGATTTCGAAACCGGTTGACTCGAACATTCTTGTGAGATACATCTTAGAGTATCTTCTTAGATGACCCTCCTTACGATCTTCCTCGGTCCAGTGCTGCTCTCCTTGAGGAACTGTAACTATTGTCACCCCATTCCCTGCGAGTACTCTATGGATCTCCTCAACCGCTTGATCCTCGCGGCGAATATGCTCAAACACTTCGCTACATAAAACCACGCCGAAGCTGTTGAAACGAAATGGAAGAAATCGGGCATCAGCCTGAATAAGATCAGCATTTTTCACCCTTGATCTTGCGACACGTAGAGCAAATATCGAAAGATCTATTCCATAGCATTGAAGCCCCCTAGTTAGCAAAGTGGAAAGTAGATCGCCTACGCCACAACCAATATCGAGAACATTTAGGTTCAAGTAATCTATCTCTTCGATTATTTGCATAATCAAACGTTTTCTCGTGAAATAGAACGGGCTTAATAGCAGAAACCTTTCATGGCCCCATGCCATATGAAGTTTGTCAGAATCTCTGGAGTTGTTCAAATATGGGCATCTCGTGAAGAAGCTGGATTTTCATTTCCAAAGAAAGGAAGGAATCGCCAAACATATTCAAAGTTCCCCTTCCGGTCTATGAGTGAGGCGTTATCGAGAATCCTTGCGCTCGAAAGCGGAGCCAAACCGGTGAGGATCAATCCGACCGGTGAGCGTCTAGTTCTCATTGCTAGAACCTACTCGAAGAGGGCATTTGATTCTCATCCGTAATAACGATCTCCAGACGTACGAGTGGGGATAGCAGATTCTATTCACCGCTAAGTGGGCTTCTTCATTGGTCAAATATCAAGATTTCTAGCGCCTAGCATACGCAGAATTCATAGTGTTTTCATTATGCTGATCTCCTTTAGGTTTAAACGTTTCTGCGGCCTCGAGCTTCTCCACAATCTTTGCCGTTGCGGTCTCCAATTCTATTTTCGGAAGTATTTCGATTTGCCCCTGTGCAATATCTCGAAGCGATATTATCCCTAGGTGTAGCCGTTTCCGTGGTCCAAGATGTTTTTCTAATTCTCATCGAGCACTGAAAATTGAAGCCTCATCGAATTGCGAAGGCACCTATTCCAAAATCTCTCATCAGAGATTTCCATCCAGGTGCTGTGCAACTTGACAGTTGAGTTGGCTACGCTGTTTTTCTTCTAACCTTCAAGATTGCAACAGAGAGGACTAGTGACATAGCGATGAATATAGCAGTTTGTTGGGGAATTTCAGGTATGGCTAGACTGCTTTCCTTTATGGCGGCGTTCCAGAGGGATGCGACGGCTTTCACGGCTAAATTCAGGAGAAGTGATGTCACCTTGTATGTATCTCCACTCCATCTGCCTGGCGTGAAACTGCCAATTAGGCTCCAATAGTATTCGTGTGAGAGGGCGGCTATGTCGATTGCGTATGCAGTGACATTTCGGATCTCATCTAACTTGCCGACGTATAGTTGGATGTAGTATATCTCCTTTTGCACATATTGTTCATAACTATCTCGCATAGTCATTTCCTCCAAAGACTGGGCTGTGTTGAACGAATTTGCCATGTCAGCCATGAAATGAGCCATAGCGCCAGCGCTGTAGACTGCTCTACGTCGATTTCCAATGGTTAGGTTGCTCACCAAATATCGATACCATTTGGCGACCGCTTCTGGTCCTCCACCGTAGCCGTCGTGCGGGTGATAAAAATGATCATAATCATGGCCGATGACCTTATTTGGAGCGGTAACTCCTTGATGCAGCTCAAGAGGATAGAAACTCCAAGCGCGTTGTGCATCGGGTGGTAGGTATGCGAAGGCTTTGGATACTATCCATAGGTCTACTGAGCCGGACCAACCTTCGTGCGCAGGAATGGTGAAGTAGCTGTCCGATTGAATTTGTAGCGTGTAGTCGCTTACCTTCTCTACATTGTACGATAGGCTAACGGTGAAGGAGTAGCTTATGGGGCCGAGTAAACGCGTGAGATTGGTTGCTCTTCCAACTATTCTGCCCCTCAAGTCGTAGAACGTTGCGACAACCTTCAGAGTGATGGCGGTGGTGGTGCCTATGTTGCTTATTTCACCCGTGATGTTAAGCCGATCCGGAGTCCTCTCTACGCTTCTTGAAACGAATTGAAAGTCTTGATAGGGGATTCTTGTCACGGCTTCGTTGAATGTTGCGTTGAGGTCGTAGCGACGCACCTTACCGACCTGCTCCTTTCTTGAGAAGACAATCTCAAAAGGGGATTTCTGACCGATTGTCAGAAGGTTTATGTCTGCTAATGAGGAATTCTTCCCGATCAAGTTCTCCTCAGTATCATAGAAGGCTCCTGTGACATTGACCAATTCGACATTTATTTCGCCAGTATTCTGCAGCTCCCCAAAAACGTGAAGATTTCCCTTCTGATCTATGAACGAGTCGCTATCCAGAATCCTTACGCTCGAAGTTTGCGCTCTCGCTTCTGGAATTGCGAAGCTAGCGACAACAGAGAATGCCAGCAGTATTAGGATACCCGTACATTTCGAGGTATACATCGGATCAAACCGCTTCAGCGCCACTCTTTGGGACACCTTTTGTGCCGTCTGTTCGAGCCTTTCCCTTGCTTACCGCTCGATATACAGCTTCCAGTTCCCCTTTGCGCTCTAGCTCAACAGCAGTATACGTGACTGGGGCGCCGAGCGTTACTATCGGGATCCCTACGCTACTCCATTCGATAAGCGACTTTTCATAGAGGAATGTTACTCGGAATGGCGGACTAACATTCGACACCCCAACAAACATGAAGCTAGCCCCATCTTGTATATCTTCAATTGGGTAAAGCCAGATACGACCTGCATTATGTTAGTACTCCGCCGATATGTAAGGATTTCAAACTTGCCTGAATGGCTTACTAGAGTATCTAATTTATAATAGGTCTCAATTTTTTCTAAAAAGTTTCCAAAACCCACTGATATGTGCGAGGTAATCCTTCTCTTCAAAATACTGTTGGTTTCCATTTCAAGATTTCCTTAGTCTTTGTGTTATCAGTATAGTAGCATTTATTGTATCCTAACCTTTGTGAGGAGGCCACCAAGGCTCCTACGGTTCAGTGCATAATGTTGGACCCTGAGATCAGCAAGACCGTTGACAAGTCGGTCGTATCGTCTACACATGCACGTTCGTTGAAATCTCAAGCCCTTGATCCTTTCCCAAGGCGGTTAGGGTAATTTTTTAACTGATATTGCAAACTCTTCACCATTCGTGTGTTTTGGAAACAACTCGTCAACGAGTGATATGGCGTACAGGTTCTGATGTGCTGCCGATACGCGTGTTAATCTCACTGGAATCTCTTCGATTTTTCAATAATTTTTCATTAATCGGCCGAACTTGGGTAGAAGCTGCTGAATTGAAACCTCAAATCCGCACATTCTGGTGGCCTATGATTATCCGTATCTTGCGTAGCGATCTGACCTGCAGCTAGGGATTGTATACACGTTCTCATCAAACTGAACAAGAGGGCGCATCGCCACCAGACACTCCGCTCAGCGAAAACGCATGAAAAGCCAAATATCGAGAATACATCAGAACCATATTTCCACAACTCTTTTTCAAAGGACTTCGGGTTATCTAGGTGGTAAAGAAAAGGAGGCGCTAAGATTCTTCGCATGAATTTTGGACATTTGGACCAGAGTTTTCGATCGGTAGTACTATTCTCGGGGTCTTGGAAGGAACCGTCAAGACAAGAGTTTCTCCTCTCTTTAGAGTTCTCCTTACCTCGTTCAACACCTTTTCATCGTCTCGAACGTGCTCCAACACGCAGTTACACAAGGCTTTATCAAAGGACTCTGAAACAAACGGTGCGTACTGTACATAGCCTACGACCAAGCTGATTTTGCTGTTCAAGCGCATCATATGCGCTCGTTTCTTAGCTAGTCTTACCTTATCTATTGATACATCTATTCCGACCACGTTGCCATATCCATGTCTAGCAAGTTCCAAACAGAAGATCCCGATTGAGCTCAGGCGAAGGCTTTTCTTACTTGATTCACTACAAAAGGATTGAGAAATAGAATATGCCACGCAGCTACATCATCTACAGAATCTCCGCGTCTGCTTTAGCAATATCCTTAGCATTCATGCTTGGTTGCGCGTATAGATTTCGCATGGAGCAGCTATCAGAGGGAGAGTTCAAGTTGACTCCAACCGTATGAGAGCTGGAGGCTACTTCGATTAAGATCGCTGTCTTCCATATGGGGTTCATGTATAGTGGGGGTGGAGAAAGAACAGCTATTTATGAGTCTCTTCTACTTAAAGAGAGAGGCTATGATGTTACATGTTTCGCTCCTGCAATTCGGTTTGAAGTATGCTTCCCCGATCTATTGAGAGCGATCGATGTCAAGACATTTTTCCCTAGAGTTCGGATGCCTCTACCGCTACGTGACTTTCTCAGTATGGCGGTTAGTTCAGCGCTTCCTCTCTCCTTCGCTCACAAGTTTGTTGACTACGACTGCATCATATGTCATGGTCAGCCAGCGACTTGGATAGGATACTCGGTATCCAGACTAGCATCGAAGAAATACTTATGCTACCTTCATCAGCCGGCGCGTTTTCTCTACCCGAGGCCGATAGATCTAGAGGTCGGATGGAAAACAAAGAGAGATTTCGCCCTATTGAACACGTTAGTAAACTTGGGGAAACCTCTGGTGCGCGCTTTCGATCACATTTCAGTTACAGGCTCTCAGAGTGTTCTAGTGAATAGTAGATGGATTGAACGATGGGTCGAGGAGATTTACGGCGTCAAACCCAAGTTGTGTCCACCTGGAGTAGATGTGCATAGGTTCATGCCAGTGGCAAAGAAGTCGAGTGTGAGAATTGGAAGTCGCATAGTCAATAAGCCTTTCATTCTTTCTACTAATAGGCACTATCCTCAGAAAGGGATGGACTACCTCATCAAGATGATGCCCACTATACTAGCTGAAGTCGACACAACGCTTGTTATTACAGGCGACTTCACAAGTTACACTTCAACTCTAGTGAGGTTGGCGAGCAGTCTGAGGGTAAGAGACAAAATAGTCTTTACCAATAGAATTGATGAAGAAGAGCTTGTCAACCTGTATCAGAATGCGGACGTGTATGCTTACACTTCTCCCTGCGAAGATTTCGGTCTCGGGCCCATTGAAGCCATGGCTTGCGGAACCCCGCCTGTTGTTTGGGACTATGCAGGTCCAAGTGAAAATGTGAAGGATGGATTGAATGGGTTCAAAGCGAAGCCTTACGACCTAAATGATTTCTCCAGTAAAGTGATTCTTCTTCTCAAAGACGCGACGCTGAATCGAGAGATGGGTCTTAAAGGAGTCAAATTTGCAATGGAGAATTATTCTTGGGAGAGACATGTCAAGTGCTTGGATGAACTGTTGACTAGTCTAGCGTGCTCATGAAGTCGGAGGACTAAGATCCTGAGACGAAGACGATTTAGGCCTGTTTTCGAGAGAAGGCGTGTCATCTCAATGATTCCTAAATGTGATAGTATTCTTGATCTCGGATGCGGGGATGGGATATACGCCGCCTACTTGGCAGAGAGAGGCAAAAGAGTCTTCGGCCTCGATTCATCGATTGAACGATTGATAGAGTCGAAGGGAAAATATTGCGATCTCATAGCAGCGGATGCAATGCACCTACCATTCAGGAACAGGTGTTTTGATGTCCTTTGGAGTTCAGAGGTCGTTGAACACGTTGCTTCCTTGGACGTATTCGATGAAATTGAGAGAGTCACAGACAAAATGATAGTGGCCACAGTTCCGAACCCAAAGGGCCCTTACTATAGAATGGACCGCTCACATATCTTATCTTATGATCTTCAGTCGCTTCGAGAGTTCCTTGAAGGTAGAAGTTGGCACTACAAGATTGAAGGTATAGGATTCTGTTTCCCATTCTATTTTCCTGAAATGTTCAGACGGTTGTTTGTCTCCCTAAGCCGCAAGAGGCCAAGCTTAGCCTTCAACATACTGATCAAAGGGCTTAGAGAAACGGTTCATTAGCTCCTGAAGCTGATCGTAGTACAAATTCTGGAAAAGTCGCCGCGGGTGACTTTTAAACTACATTTGAGCTAGTTGTGCCGACAGCTCTGTCTGGTTCACTTGATAAAGTACTCTGGGGATGATGACGTAGAATGGAGGATGCGTCTGCTCATCCTCTAGGACGGGAAACGCTTCGTAGATGTGCCAGTCAACGAAGATCCAAGTTGCGTTTAGGTCCTTCAGCCATGTTAGTGAAGCTTTCAGGTCATAGATTCCGTAGTATCGAGGTGAGTAGAGGGACCCAACTATCTTATCATACGAGATGCCCTTGTTTATCATTTGATAGTTGAGGAATACATTTCCGCTGATTATGGTTCCTCCCTTGTAGTTCTGCAAGAGATCGAAAGCGATCTTCTCTGAACTGTAATAACCGGGAAGGCCTTCATTGTACTTGGCAACCACAGGAAGAAAGCCTACGAGATTTGTCACCAGCACCGCAATGAGGATGCCGATCTTAACCGGCTTCTTTAACTTAAACCTACGGACGATAATCCTAGATTTGCTGATACTAGAAGACTCTTGATCTTTCTTTAATTTGAGTCTCTCGAGCCTTCGGTCATACTCCTCTTCCGAGGTTTCTTCCGAAAGAAAACTCTCCTTAAGCTTTTCAACCTCAACTTCATACCAGTTCTCTCTGAACATCAATGGGAAGCCTTCGATAGCCATTGCGATCAGCCATGAGACGAAGATATAATCCAGAGAGAACATCCGGTCTATGATAAATCTCTCCACAGGTGTAAACAGTATTATCGCGAGATAGGATGTTAGCGAAAATGCTGCGAATTGGAAGCTCGAATATGTAAGAAATAGAACGGGTAAAGCATAGCCTTTAGGCCTCTTCAAAAGTAGAATAAGCGTCGACACGCCTGAGATTACGAGAAGGAGTGCTGCGACTGAACGCGGGACAATAAGCATCTGCTGATATTGGGGCAAGTTGTATCTGGGATCCCAGCCTCCCTGTGCGCTCACAACGTTCCAGCGTAACTGGTATAACCAATCTCCTGTTCCTATCTGAATCCATAGGAAATGAGGAAAAGAGCTTGTCAACCACCCAAAGAACCCCGGAACGAATTTGATCCCTGAACGCTCAAATATCAAGTAGCAAGCGAAGACTGCCACTGAAATGAAGTAGTATTCGACGCGACACATCGCTGCCATTCCTAATAGTACACCTGTAAAGAAGGGCTTACAGTCATAGAAGTAGACTCCTAAAAGTAGGAGCAGGATACCAATGGGCTCGTACATGCCGCTAATATCTGAAACCACTATTACAGGGTTCACCGCTACTAGAAAACCAGCCAGTAAACCGACCTTGTTGGTAAAGTATTTCCTACAAAATAGATACACTACGCAGGAGCTAACGCTTCCTATCACTGAATTAAAGACTTGGAAGGGCACTAAACTCGCCGTATTGAAGATCCAGAGAAGGAAAACCTGAATTAGAGCCGGCAATATTCCCCAGTAATATTCCATTCCGTTGAGATCCCACATTCTAGGCGGATTCTGATTCAAACCTATATGAAGAGTATAGTATGCTATCTGCCAGTGGTGATACACATCGCCGTACCAGCCTGTGTACCCGGGCTGTGTCACGAAGAATAGCAGGATCGATCTGGTGACAAAAGAGACGAGGAATAGCAAAGCTATTTGGCCAAACTGACTTGAGGCAGGAGCGAGTAGACCTCTGGCATCGTAACCAGTCGTCTTCATCAGTCGGAGCCCAAGAATTGTCTATTTGATTGGAACGCTATAAAACTAGCTGGTATACAACGAACTTCTACTAATGAAAGTCAATCACTCTTTTCCAAAAGGTAATTTAGCTACCGGGACTAATATCTCAGAAATGTTGTAGGCGAAACGCTAGAAGCTGTCTTAAATGAAAATTGCTCTTGCTAACCCTCGAACAAACCTTCCTGGGCTAGGTCCGTCTGAAGCGCCTCCGCCATTAGGGATACTCTATGTAGCATCTGCGCTGGAAAGAGGCGGTCAAAAGGTTCGAGTATTCGATGGCAGAGTTGAAGAGATGATAGCGGAAATACTGTCGTTCAAGCCTGAAGTTGTTGGAGTTACTTCCACCACGCCGCAGTTTGCATTGGCCAAGAATTTAGTCAAGCAGCTGAAAAGGGAGCTGCCGACTGCTTTCTATGTTTGCGGTGGTGTTCACGTAACGGCTCTTCCTGAGGCATCTCTTTCTGAGTTGGGTATTGACTGCGTCGTACTGGGTGAGGGAGAATATACCATGCAGGAGCTCTGCGAGAGGCTGGAGAGCGGAACGTCTTTGGAAGACGTGAAAGGCATCGCCTATCTTGATGAGGAAAAAAGGAAGGTGACAGTAAATGAGAGGAGACCTCTGATTGAAGATCTGGATGACATACCTTTCCCAGCATGGCATTTGGTAGATTTGGAAAAATATCTCGTCCCACCCGGTCCCATAAGAGGTCTCTGGCTAGAGAGATGTATTTACATGATATGCAGCCGGGGATGTCCGTATAGATGTATTTTTTGCGGAAGTAACCTGATCTTCGGAAGGAGAGTGAGGCATAGGTCAGTAGGCAACGTTATAGACGAGATTTCGCTTCTCATCGACAAATATAGGATTAATGGCATTTGGTTCATGGACGATACATTCACTGTTAACAGCAGATGGGTTATCGAGTTTTCGAGAGCTCTAAGAAGGAATAGGATGAACATAAAGTGGGGATGCCAAGCGAGAGTGAACACAGTATCGGAAGCTATGTTACAAGAGATGAAACGATCGGGTTGCTCTCAATTGGATTTCGGTGTTGAAAGCGGTTCAGCTAAAGTGCTAAAAATCCTTGGGAAAGATACAGATCCCAAGATGGTTAGAGACGCGTTCAGATTGACGAAAAGATTTGGCTTAAGAGCTCTTGCCACATTCATGATAGGGAACCCCGGAGAGAATATTGAGGACATAGCTATGACGTTCAAACTTGCCAAGGAGATCGCTCCAGACTACGTGAACTTCTACTACGCGACGCCATACCCAGGAACAATGCTATATGACATGGCGATTAAGAATGGATGGATAGCTAACATGGATTACTCAGATTTCCTCGTGAGATATGAGCCTGTCATGAAGATCAACTTTCAAAAGGAGGAACTGATGAAGATTAGATCGAGACTCCAGAACGCATTCCTTCTGCGAAACTTTGGGGTCTACCTGAGCAATCCAATCTACATCTCCAAAATCCTTCTACTTCTACTCAAGTATCCGAAGGGTCTAGTTGAAGGATTCAGCGCTCTCCGTAAGCAACGAACCTTCGATGATCTAGCTCATGCGTTCCTTCGGTATTACTGGGAAAATAGAGCGAAAAGACTGACGCGCCGAAGCAGAACAGTCAACGCAGATGCTGTCGTATGAAGGTGCTTTTGATCTTCCCTCCGATCACCTTGGAAGAGAGGTATGGAAGAAAGATTGAGGATGTGGGCGGAATCCTTCCACCACTTGGCCTAGCCTACCTCGCCGCAGTACTCGAAGAACATAACTACGATGTGGAAATTCTCGATGCTCCAGCTCTTTCCTTGAAGGTTGAGCAGCTATCACATCATGTTTCTGCAAGGAATCCTGATTTGATTGGAATCTCAGCGATAACCCCATTCTTTCATCGAACCTTGGAAGCTGTGAAAATGATAAAGAATGTGTGCCCTGACACGACCACAGTGCTAGGCGGTCCTCACGCATCCCTGTTTCCAGAACAGACACTAGCCAACAATCCATCCGTTGATATAGCGTGCATAGGAGAAGGAGAGTATACTCTTCTTGATCTTGTTCAGACGATAGAAAGTGGTGACGATCTACGACAGGTCAAAGGAATCGCGTTTAGGGAAGACGGTCAGATCGTAAGGAACCCGCCAAGGGAGCCAATAGAAAACCTGGATTGCCTACCTTTTCCTGCTAGACATTTGCTCCCAATGACCGTCTACAAACCTCTCCCCATCCAATATCGGCGGCTACCCGTTGTCCATTTAATGGCAAGCAGAGGATGCCCCTTTGGTTGCACCTATTGTAGTAACGCAGTCTTTGGTAGAAGATCGCGAACTAGGTCACCATGGAATGTGGTTAGTGAGATCAAAAGAGTCATACAAGACTTCAACGCAAAAGAGATTCAGTTTTGGGATGATACCTTTACGTTAAAAAGATCTTGGGTAATGGAACTATGCCAGCTCCTGATGAAGGAAGATTTGGGAGTCTTGTGGACATGCGAAACAAGAGTAGACAGAGTAGACAAAGAGATCTTGGAGTTGATGGCTAGCGCTGGATGCTGGAAGATTGGCTACGGCGTCGAATCTGGAGATCAAGAGCTACTTGATGTAATCAAGAAAGGCATAACACTGGATCAGGCACGGCAAGCTGTAAAGTTGACAAAAGACAGTGGTATCGAGGTGGGTCTGTCCTTCATGCTGGCCCTACCAGGCGAGACTCCGAGTAAAGCAAGGCAGACTATTGAGTTCGCAAAAGAACTCGACCCTGACTACGCGCAGTTCTGCATCACCACCCCCTACCCCGGAACCGAACTGTACAATCAAGCGAAAGAGTACGGAGCTTTGATTCAGGACTTCTCGTCCTACACAATCTGGAACCCTGTGTTTGTTCCAAGAGGTTATCGAGATAAAGACGAGGTGTTGAAGATGCAGAGAGAGGCGTTCAAGGACTTCTACTACAGGCTGAGCTATATTATGAAGAGACTTTTGAAGATACGATCGATTGGAGACCTGAGGAGAAACATTGAGGGGCTAAGGGTGACAGTCAAGTTCATCGGTTCTTAGGTCCACAACTCAAGAATGAGGAAAACATTACATAGCAGTCCAGAGATTTCTAAGTCGAATACTCATGAAGAACGGTTTCCCCTTAAAAAGCATCTTTCTTACATCGCCGAGTTTATGCTTTATTCTTGTTTTAACGCTAGTCTTGGGTCGACCGTTACTTATTGGTTTTCCAAAAGGAAACGATACTCCCTTCCACTTGTCTTATGTATACTACATAGACAAATACTTTCCGCATATCTCTCAATGGTTCTATAAGGAGGGTTGCGGCTACCCATTCCTAGGGGCATATCCCCCAGCGAGCTATTATCTCACATTCTTTACGCACAAAATCTTCGACATAAGCATACTTGATTCATGTAAAATCGTTGCTCTTGCTTCAGTATTCTCCGCAGGTTTGGGGATCTACATTCTTGTGCGGGCAAAATTCAAGGACGAACGAATAGCGCTATTGTCAGCTATTCTTTATCTAATTACCCCCGCAAGCTGGTCATCCTTCGTGGAGGGGGGATTGTTTCCGCAACAAATTGCTTTGCCGTTTATGTTTTTCACTCTCTTCTTCATTGAACTGTACCAAAAAACGAATAAAAGAATATATCTCGCAATGACCAGTTTCTGTATGAGTTTATCGGTCTTAACTCACAGTTTTGTGGGGCTAGTTGCTACACCAATCACACTCGTTCTCTATCTTGCAGCCAAGGCTTTTTCTAAAGAATTATCCTTGAAGAGGGCCACTGTGGATTTAGTGAAAGTGGGTTTCCTTAGTCTTTTTTTGACTGCCTTTTGGCTGTTGCCATCTTTTACAATTTTCGGTGCAGCTGGAGGCCGTAAAGAATATGTTATATCTCAACTTTCAGCCGTGTCTCCTGAAGAATTATTGGGATTTCGCGTGTACAGTATGTGGCGTTTGTCTACGATCGTTGACATACTGGCTCTAATAGGAATAACTTCCTCAGCTGGAAACAGAAAGTTTCTAATTTGGCTAGCGACTTTTTCTGGGCTTTTTATGTTCATTTCAGCGGGTCCAAGAGTCAATATCGTTTTTGGAAGCTTGTTCTTTTTTCTGTATCAATATGCGGATGCTTGGCGGTACATGATCCCAGCATTGATCTTCTTGCCGATCGTTGCAGGATTTGGTGTAGTAAACTTGGCGGATAAAATAGCTCGGCTAGTCAGCACACGTAAGCAGTTCTCTTTAGGAAAGATAAGCAAAACGGGTTCACTCGCTTTCGCTTTACTTCTCATCTTGTCTCTTTCCTATCTTTTTGGTGTGCGCACGTTATCATGGAACGTAATGGACGAGAATCGAGAATGGGGAGGTCAGCCTGGAGGCTATGCGACTGTTGGAGATATCTTGGAAAACGTCACCAGAGGCCGCTGGGACAATTTTACGAGAATAGACATATCGCCAAGTCTGGCTCCAATTATGGAAAGTTTCACTATCCTTTCAGACGTTTCTCAAGAGAACTCGTATTTTTTTGCCGGAACAGGTTGGAGGATGTATGGTTACAAGCAGGCTGTTTATTATGGAAGGTTAGGAGGAAAGACAGAGGTGAAAACTCTCGCTAGATGGTGGGGAACCCAATACATAATTCTTAACGAGACGGATCCTGCTTGGAAGTTTCAAGACAATGGTTTCACTGAAATATGGAAAAGCGACGATGCTTTTAGAAAACAGCATTATGTCTCAGCTCGCATTGTTAGATTTGATAACTCCACGAGATTGGTTACCGTAAAAGATGTTTCCACGGTCTTGGTTATCGGCAGCGAAGAACACGATGCATATGAAACTGTATTTCATACAGCCGTCATGGCGGGTATCGACCCCGAATCATCGTACGTCATTCAAGGCAGCGGCTTCGTCGACGATTATTCACTTGAGGAACTAAAGACCTTTGATGCGATTCTTTTGCACGGTTATAACTATCACGATTCCATCAAAGCATGGGCGCTATTAGATAAGTATGTTGCCAGTGGTGGAAGCTTGTTCATTGAGACAGGATGGCAATACGTTAACCCTGACTGGAACAATATCAAAATTCCCTCACCTTGTCCAGTAAGCAAAACGTTTTGGACCAACTATGGAAAAGAATGGCACTTTTCCTATGTTAGCAGTCCTGTTACAAACGGAATCAATTTCTCCGCGTTCTCGCCCCCGATCTGGGAAGATCTTCCATGGAGCCTTTCATCCACGAGTAACGAAAGTGTTAGAGAATGGGCTGAGCCAGTGCTTTGGAATGAGGGGCACCCTCTAATCGTTATTGGAGAGTATGGAAAAGAGAAAGGAAAAGTGGTGTGGTCTGGGATGAATCTAATACCACACGCGTCAGACAAATACAACACAGAAGAACTCAAACTGTTTGCGAAAATATTGGAGTGGATAACATATCGCCATGTAGCTGAGGTCAAATATGAAATTTCAAGACCCACGTCAGATAAGATTGTTGTAAGTGTTCGCAATATTGATGGAGCCATCGGGGTTCTGTTTCGAGAGGTTAACTACCCAGACTGGCATGCTTACGTCGAGGAGACCAACCTAGAGCTGAAGATCTACAGTTGTGGACCCTATTTTATGTATGTAAAGATTCCTGAAGGAGTTGGATCATCTTATAGTATCGTATTTGAGTATAAGAAAAGCTGGATTGAGTGGGGAAGCATCCTGCTTTCAGTTACCACATTTTCTCTGCTCACGATCTATGTCTTAATAGGAAAGAGACGGGATAGATTTTTACACGCCTACGTCTTTCATAAAATCAAAAGTTGGTGGTACAAAGAAGAGCAATCTTAACTTAAAGCGTTAGGGCATTCGAGTATTATCTTAACTACCTTCGCTCTTATTGCGAAATGTTGTTGCTGCTGTCGCCATGGACGAAAAGTTTCTTCCACGTACACTTCTGATCATAAAGGATGGCCTTCGTCGACACTGGGTTGACCCGCCGAAGGTCACCTCTGAACGGATAGAATATCCCAGCAACAACATTCAACATTAAGCGATCATAGACGCGGTGCGTCTCTAGAAGGCGGACCAAAGGCTTGAGCAAAGTCTTTGGTGGCAAGAGCGAGGAACTTTAAGACAGCCTTTGTGAAACCAGTACCGTATAAGGTGGATTTCAAACTAATTGGACATAAAGGATGCTCGTTTGGAGCTTTTCGCTTGAGATAACGGAGTATATGATAAATAAGAAACTCTAAAGGATCGTAAACATTTAGATTGAAGGCATATAATTTTCCGCTTTTTCTCAAAGTTCGGTGGCAATCGGCCAAAACGGTCCCTAGCGAAGAGTGAAGAATATGATGTAATAGACACATACAAAAATAGCGACGTATAGTCTTTAAATGGAAGTCTTTCCGCTTCGCCTGCAACTAGCGCCATTCCGGAATTATCCTCCTTATATGAATATTGCATCAGTCTAACATGGAAGAATCGATTGATCGTCGCACAGCGTATTAAGCGCCTCCTTTAAAGATGAATTGCACGGCATCGATCATGCTTCTCAGACTGTAGACATTTCTTACCAGCGTCATTGTTCTCCAAATGATCTTAGGTCTGAAGTAGAACTCGAAATGAGCTTTTCTTCTAAGAGTTTCCAACTCTCTTGATGAAAGCCCGGGAAGATTTATTACTACTTCAGATGCATCCCAATTTTTCAAGTAATCAAGATCAGGGAGGTATCCTTTCATTTTATATTCATCAAAGACGGGAGTGCCTTCAAAGGGCGTTAACACGGAGAAGACGGCAGCATCCAGATCAACTTCTTTTGAAAATTTGATGGTTTGAAGAATCGTTGCCCTCGTTTCCCCCGGGTTACCTAACATGAAGAAACCTTCAGTATGGATGCCAACATTCTTTGCCCATCTGACTACTCTAGCCACTTCCTCTAGTGAAAGTCTCTTGTTCAACCTATCTAGAATTTGCTGATTGCCCGATTCTATTCCTAGACTGAGAGCGTAGCAACCTGAATCGGCCATCAATCCTAGTAACTGCGTGTCCAAAGTATCAACTTTCACGCCCTGAGGGCACTTCCATACGATCTCCAGTCCTCTGGTTATGATCTCTCGGCAGATCTGCAGTACTCTTTGCCGACTTAAAGTGAAGTTGTCGTCCTGAAAGTGAATTTCATTCACGCCATGTTGATAGTGTAAGAATTCTATCTCATCAACCACATTAGTTGCAGAACGGGCCCTCCATTTACGTCCCCAGAATATGTGAATTGTACAGAAGGTGCAGCTATAAGGACAACCTCTGCTAGTAAACATCGGAAAAAAAGGACGCCTTTTGGTCACAAATCCTTGGGGGCTAGCCGAATATGCTTTCAAGTCAAATAGATGAACGGCGGGAAATGGTATTGAATCCAAATCGTTAATCGGCTGTGCCATTTCGTTGAGGTGAACTCTTCCTTCGCGCGCATAGCCAACGCTCTTTATTTCAAGACGATCATTCCTCTCCTGAATAGTTTCAATTAGTGTTTTAAGGACATATTCCCCCTCGCCTCTTATGATAAAATCCGACATATCATCTGCAAACATATCAAAAGGTCGAACAGTCACTTGAGGTCCACCGCTTATGATTTTGCAATTGGGCAGTCGTTCTCTAGTGAAATGGCTCAGCTCCTTGGAAGCGTGATAATTATAGCAAAAAACGGATAGCCCAACTACGTCTGGTTGAAAATCCACAATCTGCTTTTTGTAATCCTTATGTAGATTGCAGTCGAGAATCTTGATTTCGTGACCTTGCCTTTCTAAAACCGATGCGAGGTAGCCAAGGCCCAGTGGAGGCGAAAACCTGTAAGAACCACCTTTTGCTTGGGCAAGAAGAATTCTCAATGCCGTCACATTTCGCAAGATAGTCGTCTAGGACCCTTGTAAGTATTCTCTTCGACCACGTTAAAGCTTCCTCTTGCAAACATAAATTATGTTCAGAACCACCTTTTTGAAAACCGTGTATATGATTGATGAAACCCTTCAAGTCGCAACATGAGCGATCAAGAATCAACCGAAGGCAGAGAGGTTGCCAATACAACAAGTATATCGTGTGTCCTAACGCAGATGAAAAAAATATTCTGGCAATTTTCTTGAAGAAAGAAGGTCCCAAGCAAACTTGGCCGGCCGACTTTTCATAAGTGTCAAGACCCTTGAACAGCCAAGGAAACATGGACTATTGGTGTAACACAATTTCACCTGCTCGACCCATTTCTCGGGTTTGTATATCTCATGTATCGCGTTCTCTTTCAAGCAACCAAACGGAGCAAACTCCTCACAGACTGAAACATCTCCTTCAGGGCCCACCACCAGATGATCTCTCCCAGCGCCACATGGTCCTATATATTCGCCCCTGACAAAGTCCGATATCTTTTCGTAGACAGAACTGAAACCAAAAATACATTTTTCCTGAGCGCATTTTTTACTGAGCGCGTTGAAAGCTTCCGCGATCTTGTCTCTTTGACGGTTCAAACTTAGGAGACTGTCGTCTGACATAAATCTTCCTCGGCCAGCTGAGTTGTACGGGTAGGCAGAAAACTGAAGCTTCAGGAAGTTGCAAAATTGAATCATACTGTCAATTTCCCTATAGTTCAGGGAATTAACCGTCATATTGATTCTCGCGGGATATTTTCTTGCATGGGAGACATTAGCTAAGGTCTTGATTCCCAAAATGACCTTATCTAGCTGGTTCACCCCTCTTATTACTTCATATAGTTCAGACCTCAAGCTATCCAAACTAACTACTATTTGGCTATTTTTTACACCTGTTACTGCGTTAATCATCTCTTCATCCAAGAGAATGCCGTTGGTAACCAGTTCTGTTGAAAATCCGATATCTGCCAGCGCTTGCATTACTTCAGTAAGGTCAGGTCGGAGGAGAGGCTCCCCGCCAGCGAGAAAAACATACCTTATTCCAAAATGGTAGAGGTCTGCAAATATCTTTTCGACATCTTTGAGTTGCAATTCCCTCTCAAGAAAGGAAGGCGTCTTCCAGTAGTTACAGATTCGACATCGACTGTTGCAGCGCCTCGTAATCTCAAACGAAGCTTGCACCGGCCTCTGCGAGAGAAAAGAATGCAGTGCGTCTGAGACCTTCAGGTTTTGTCACCTAGAGAGAGTAGTCATGTGCCACTAACGGTTGCAGCAATCGTCCTAAAAATCTATCGTACGTGAACGGCGCTTTCGCGTTGTTTGGTCAAAGGTGCTCATCCCAAGAACGTCACGATCAAGGAAGGATGCAAAGGAAAGGGAATTTATGTTATCGTGAATAGATACACTCCTACAATAGGGGACCGACCTGTTGAGAATCCTTCTTTGTTCGAATGAACCAATAAATTCTAGAACAGGGGGCGGAGTTGGAACATATCAATTCATGGCAAAATTTTCCAAGAGAGGACATGACGTTACTGCGGTGACGCCGCTTTACTGTCTGACCTCCACAGAAAAGGCGAACCTGCGCCAACTCAACGTCAAGTTGTCCTCGTTTAATCCTTTTTATATCTCTAAAAAAGTGAGACTCCGTAGTCTAAGATATTTGCTCTTCGGTCTTCTGTTTGTCGGACGTTTGTTTGGTCTTTTGTATTCACTTCATTTCGATGTTGTGGTTATGAGGAATTGTGTTGTTGGATTTTCGGCCTCGCTACTAAGGAGATTTTTCAAAGTTCCCTTTGTAATTAGCTTGACGGATCTCCTTTCTGGCTTCTTATACGAGGAAAAGGTGATACCGCCCTTTTTTCCTAACTTTGTAGTCAATCTCATGGTTTTTCTTGAGAGCAGAATTCCAAGAGCTTTCGACAAGATTTTTGTGATTACACCGAGAATGGGCAAGGTTCTGGAAGGTGCCGGAGCGGAGAGACGCAGAATAGTTGTTACCTACGATGGTGTTGACATCAATCTTTTTAGTCCGAACGCGGCTGCTAGACGAGAAATTCGACTCAGGTATGGCTTAGGGGATCGCTTGGTCGCAATTTTTCAGGGCACGTTGGAATTTCATCATGGATTGGGTAATATGGCAGAGACCATTAGATATTCAGTCGCCAAACGCAGCGGAGTTCATTTCTTGATTGTCGGAGATGGTCCCGGACGTGAGTATTTGCAAAATGCACTGCAGAACTACATTCAGAAAGGCCATGTTACAATGACAGGAGCAGTTCAGCATGAAGACATGCCAAGATACATCGCAGCCTCCGACGTTGGAGTGATACCCTACGCAAAAAGCTACTGCACTGACATTATAGTTACACTCAAGCTCTTAGAATATCTAGCAATGGAAAAGCCAGTAGTCTCAATGGATCTCAGCGGCATCAGAAGCGTATTTGGAAGCTTCAGCTTCCTGCGTCTATCAAAGAACGTCCGAGAGTTAGCGGAAAACATAGAGCGTTTCGCCAATATGAGCGAGAATGAGCGTGCAACACTAGGGAGAGAGGCTAGGCAAGTCATTGAAAAACGTTTCTCATGGGACGTAATTACTGAGCGTATGGTCGATGAGTGTTTGAAACTTGCAACGGCAAGGAAGTGCGTCGTCTAGAAGATCCCCACTATACGCGAATTGCTACAGAATTCTCGAATTCGGGAAGCACGTATGACACGCAAGAATAATGGTTTATCTGTCTCTATGATATCAAGGACAATAGGTTTATCGCGATGCCTGAAATTCTCCTTGTAATGCCACCGGGTGGCACCTTTTCAGGTCTACCTCTGGGGCTAGCCTATGTGGCAGCTTATCTGGAAAAGTTCGGTTACAAGGTTGAATGCCTAGACGCTGTTGCTGAAGGATTGACAACGAGAGATGTTTTGAAAAAAATTACGCGTTCCAAACCGCGGTTTCTTGGGCTGTCCGTGTTAACACCAGCGGCTCCGAACGCGTATCGTATCGCAAGACAAGCAAAGGAACTCGGCGTGACTACAATAATGGGAGGAATTCATCCAACAGCTTTGCCAGCAGAGGCTCTGGAAAACGGCGCCGACTTCGTCGTAATTGGAGAAGGGGAGGTAACAGTAGCGGAGTTAATCGAGGCCATAGACTGCAATAGGAACGTGGACACAGTCAGGGGCATTGCTTACACAAGGAATGGAAGTATAGGGACTACAGACCCTCGTCCCCCTATCGACGAATTAGATAAACTTCCGTTTCCCGCTCGAGAAATGTTTCCACTGAGAAAATATCCTAGAATCGAGCGTGCATCGCCAGGAGGTGAGATAATGAGCTCGAGAGGTTGTCCCTATTCATGCTTATTTTGCTCTTCACGTCTAGTTCACGGCCGCAAATTTAGGGCACGCAGCCCTCAGAACGTGGTAGATGAAATAGACGAGATAGTGCAAAAGTTTAGAATTCGAAGGATTGGGTTCTTAGATGACACTTTTACAATCAATAAGGAACGGGTAGTTCGAATCTGCGATCTAATTAGAGAAAGAGGACTAGACATTGAATGGTACTGTGAAACGCGGGTGGACCTCGTTGACAGGGAGCTGTTGCAAAAAATGAAAAACTGTGGGTGTTTCCTTATCGAGTACGGGGTTGAAAGCGGTAGCGAAAGAGTATTACGGAGGATCAAGAAGGGCATAACTCTTGACCAAACTCGTCGGGCTTTCGCGATGACCAAGGAGGTGGGGATAAGAACCAGAGCTGACTTTATGATTGGGAACCCCACCGAGACGAAGGAAGATGCCAAAGAAACCTTAAAGCTGGCGATTGAATTGGATCCTTGGCGAGCATCCTTTTCAATCGTGACGCCCCTTCCGGGGTCGGAGCTCTATGAATACGCGTTAAGAAACAATATGTTGGAGATCATGGACTACGGAAAATACGATATGATGGTTCGAAGCGTTTGGCATAGCGATGTTATGAGCAGCAGAGACATGGCAGATCTGCAAAAACAGATGTACAGGAAGTTTTACCTACGCCTCAAGGTGCTAGCACGTCAAATAGCCGATATTAGGTCAGGATACGATGTGCATGCCGTGTATAACCTTATCAAGAGTTGGCTTCATGTAATGAGAGAACAATGAGTCAATGCGAAGATTGGAGCGTTCTATAATGCGCGTCTTACTAGTCAACCCTCCAGGGATCAAAGCCGAGCCCGAAGGGGTCAAACACTACGTGAAAGCTGGGAGTAGATGGCCTTTCAGTTACAGGGGTGAGATCAAGTATTGTCCGTTTCCGTTCTCTTTGGCTTATACTTGCGCTTTGCTTAAGCAGGATGGGGCGAACGAAGTCAAGGGGATAGATGGCGTTGTTGAACGAATGAGTTCGGAAGGCTTGCTTGACTACGTCGAACAGATACGTCCAGACCTTGTAATCATGGAGGTTTCGGTTCCAAGCATAAAAGATGACTTGGGTCTGCTTCGAGTTGTGAAAGAACGTACAGAAGCAGTCATTGCGGTTTGTGGACCCTTTCCTACGGCCTCATACAAAGAGACTATGTTAATGGCTCCTTGGATTGACTTCTGTCTTGTCGGCGAATATGAACTTACGGCTAACGAGCTTGTTAGACATTTGAATCAGGATATGAAGGTCGACGGCGTGCAAGGTTTGGTCTATAGGCGAAACGGCGAAATCGCTGTAAATGAACGTAGACCCTTGCTGAATGATCTCGATTACCTCCCTTTTCCGGATAGAGAAGATTTTCCTGCGAAGGAATACCACGATTTCTGTTTGTATGAGCCAAACATTTTAATGATGACTTCTAGAGGATGCCCTTTCAGTTGCGTCTTCTGCGTAGAAAGATGGGTTACCTACAATTCGCCGATATATAGAAGACGGAAGGCCAAAGAGGTGGTAGATGAAATGGAGTTTTGCGTCAGGCGATTTGGAGCGCACCAGATATACTTTGATGATCAGTCCTTTACCACTCAAGAGAATCATGTCTACTCAATCTGTAGTGAGATCATTAATCGAAAACTAGATCTCAAATGGACTTGCATGGGAGACGCCATGTGCATTGATTTCGCAATTCTTCGAAAGATGGCTGAAGCGGGCTGTGTTGGAGTGAAGTTTGGCATCGAGAGCTCCGATCCAAAAATCTTGAGGAGCATTGGAAAACCTTTGAGGCCCTCGAGAGCCAAGCAAGTGGCCAGATGGCTCGATGATCTTGGAATGATCTCGCATGCAACCTACGCAATCGGCCTACCTGGGGAGACGAAAGAAACCGTGAAGGCGACATTCGAGTTTGCGTTAAGTTTGAACACCGACAGTGTTCAGGTAGCGATAGCGACCCCGTTTCCGGGAACGCCCTTCTACAAGTGGGCCAAGACCAACGGATATCTTGTAACTGATGACTGGCAGAAATTTGATGGGGGGCAGTACAGCGTTGTGTCCTACCCCGAGATCACCTCCCGAGATATAGAGGAGCTCTATGGCTGGGCATGCCACGAATGGAGCCGCAAGAGAGCTAGAAAGCGCTTGGCGACGTTCCTGACAAGCCCGAGATTAGCGATAAGAAAAGCGAAAAGAATAGGATTGACGAAATCAACTTTCAGGATAATCCGCCAAGCACTGAAAGGCGGGATGTAAGTATCGAGCAGAGACGAATGATGATCTTTTCAACTCACTGCCGTCTTCTCGGTGGTACAAGCCTTTGACCGCGTTCGGATACATACCAGATTTCAAGAATTCAAACCCATTACTAGACAAACTTCTGAAGGTTTTTGGCCTGCCAATCTTGCCAAGACGCATTCAAGCGCGTTCCGTTCTCAAGATATTAGCCCATAATAGCAACGCCAATCTCCTCGACGCGGGATGTGGAGACGGGATCTTCAGCATCGAGCTTGCCAGACGGGGATACGGCGTAGTAGTAGGAATGGACGTAGACAGGGGGAAGATCGCCCTTGCGAATAGAAGAGTGAGAAGCATGAATCTAAATGACAAGGTTGAACTATTGGTCGGCGATGTTCAACACGCCCCTTTCACAGCAGATTCCTTCGACCGAGTACTTTGCAACTGTGTCTTAGAACATGTTCCTGACGACAGCAAAGCCTTGGCGGAACTTGTCAGGGTCCTTAGAACAGGCGGCATTCTGGTGGTGACAGCTCCATCGGAAACTCCGCGCATAGTAATCCCTATCGGAAAGCTCTGGATCAAGTCTCCCAGATCGATTCGGAAGGCACTTGCCCCTCCGTTCCTCTCTCAACCACGCGATCCGAAATCGTTCGAGGAGGAGTTTTGGAAATTTAAGCAAAGAACCTTTCGTGAAATCAGGAACTATTCGCTTGATGACCTATCTGAGAAACTTCAAGCTATCGGTTTACAGCTATTGCGCAGTGAATATAACCTCAAGTTATTCGGAGCGGCAATGTGGAATCTCATAATCGGACTCAGACCTATCCATTTAAACCGCGGAATGGCGCTGGCGTTTCCCTTCATGTACGCCTTCTCCTTAATGGATGAATTCTTTCCGAGTAACATGAAGGGGGAGGAATTCGCAGCCTCTTTTAGAAAGTTATAAGCATAGATCAAACGTCAGGAATGGGTGTTTGGATTTGGCAAGAAAAGTAAGTCTCAGCCATTTAAAAACTGGCCAGGCGAAAGTTGCTATTGTTGGTTTAGGTCATGTAGGATTACCATTCGCTGCTCTTTTGGCCTCTCGAGGTGGCTCCGTCATTGGGGTTGACAAAGATGAGACACTTCTGAAGAAACTCATCAAAGGAATTAGAACTATCTATGAGCCCGGTCTTGATAGATTGCTTAAGAAGGTGGTGAACAGAAATCTCAAGGTAACGAGAGAGCTTGTCGCCGCGGCGAGAGAATCATCCGTCGTTGTGATAACTGTTGGAACGCCTGTAACGAAAAAGGGACCTGACCTACGTCAAGTGAAGAGCGCTAGCGCAGAAGTAGCGAATGGTTTAGCAAAGGGCAAGACTGTTATCTTGAGCAGTACTGTTCCTCCAGGGACAACGGAGAATATAGTAAAGCCCTTGCTAGAGAATCGCTCACACTTAGTTGCAGGCAGAGATTTTGGCCTCGCCTACTGTCCCGAGAGGCTGGTGGAGGGTCAGGCTCTCAAGGAACTGAAGGCTGTGCCGCATATCGTAGGCGGTATTGACGTGCAGAGCGTCACCGCCGCATCCACTCTCTTCAAATTTCTAGGTGGAAGGGTGATTGAGGTTGAAAGCCCTAAGATAGCAGAGATGGCGAAGATATTTGATAACGTATACCGGGACGTCAACATAGCCTTAGCCAACGAGTTGGCTCTCATTTGCGAGAAGCTAGGCTTGGATACCATAAAAACAATTAGAGCATGCAACACGGGGCCAAGAACAAGGGTTTTGACACCCGGTTGTGGAGTTGGTGGCAGTTGTCTAACAAAGGACCCATATATGCTTGCTGAAGTTTCAGCGAGATTTAGTTTCAAACCTCAATTACTCACTACAGCCAGAAAAACAAATGAGGACATGCCAAATCATTTGGTGGCTCTTGTGAAATCGGCGTACAGGGAGTTGGGTAAAGCTGTAAGAGGTTCAAAGATCACTATTCTCGGATTGTCCTTCAAGAAGGGTACAGATGATATGAGAGAGACTGTAGCGAAACCGATAGTCGAACACCTAAGAAGACTTGGAGCAAAGATCGTGACATGTGACCCTTATGTGAGCACAGAAGATGTGAAACGAATACTCGGCAAGTTGGAACTCATCAGAAACCCAATCGAAGCTATGAGAGGATCTGACTGCATCATCGTGGTTACCGATCACGATCAATACGCCAGACTCACTCCTCAGGCGTTGGCAGAGTGCTTAAACAGCCCCGCAGCAGTCGTTGACGGGCGTCACATTTTTGATCCATTAGAAGTATTGAAGAGTGGACTTATCTTTAGAGGAGTTGGTAGACCCATACGGTTCTACAAGGAGGTTTGCAAGTTTGACTAGAGTTCTAGTCACTGGAGGAGCGGGCTTCATAGGAAGCCATGTTGCGCAGGCCTTTGTAAAAATCGGAGCCGACGTTGTATGCTTTGACAACCTGCAGATGGGAAAGCTAGAGAACGTTCCTGATGGGGCGACGCTTGTGAGAGGCGATGTGAAAGACGTTGATCAAGTTGTGCGAGTCATGCGTGATATCGATGTGGTTATTATGTGTCACGGACAAGTTTCAGTGCCAGTTTCGACTGAGCAACCTCTCCTCGATATTGATATCAACGTCCGAGGTACGTTAAACGTCTTGGAGGCATGTCGAAAGGCTAGGCTAGAGAGAGTCGTTTTTGCAGGTTCAAGGTCTGAATACGGAGAACCGAAGTGTTTGCCGGTGGACGAAGAGCACTCGGTAAACCCAAACTCAGTATACGCTGCGAGCAAGGCGGCGGCGTCGAGATACTGTCTAGTCTATAACATGCTCTATGGCTTACCAACCGTTATTCTAAGGCTGTCAAATGTCTACGGCCCAAGAGCACCTTACTGGGCACGCGGAAGCTATGCATACCTCGTCTGGTTTGTTTACCTCGTCTTGAAGGGTGAGCCTATAGAAATATTCGGAGACGGTGAGCAAGTGCGTGATAACGTCTGGATCAAGGATTGCGTAGAGGCTTTCGTCGAAGCGTCGAAGAATCCGATGGCAATTGGCCAAGTGTTTAACATTTGCACGGGCGAAGGTTTGTCTCTTAAACGAGTGGTGCAAAAAATATCTGAGCAAGTTGGAAAGGAAGCGAGAATAAAGTATGCACCACCGAGAAGAGGAGACGTCCGACAATTTGTGGGTAGCCCAGAGAAGGCGGGGAAGATTCTTGACTGGAAACCAAGAACAACGTTTGATGAAGGGCTTCGAAAGACTATTAGCTGGGTGAAAGAAGAGATACGCTTGGGAAAATAAGAAAGTGGCGAGATAGAAGGATAGCTCTACAGTGGGCTTGATTTGAAGGCAGTTATTCTAGCGGGTGGGTTGGGGACTCGCTTGAGGCCACTTACTTATCTCATGCCGAAAGCGATGGTACCAGTAGGTGATAAGCCTATTCTTCAGCATATTATCGAGTATCTGAAGAGAAATAAAATAATAGACATCATTGTGGCTACAGCCTATCATGGCCAGCAAATTGAAGAATACTTTGGAGATGGATCTGACTTTGGGGTAGGAATTCAATACGCCAGAGCAAAGAGACCTCTCGGAACAGGCGGGCAATTGAAAACAGCTGAAGATTTCGTCCACGACACATTCCTTACTCTGAATGGCGACATACTTGTTGATGTGAACGTGCAAGACCTCATACGATTTCATGCCGAAAAGAGTCCGACAGCGACGATTGCCATAAGGCACTATTCCTTACCAGTAAGGTACGGCGTTGTGCAATTGGATGAGACGCAGCGGATAACAAGATGGGAAGAAAAACCAGAACTCAAATTCCAAGTGAATGTAGGCTTGTACGTTTTTGAGCCAAAGATCTTTAAGTTCATTCCCAAAGGTCAGTCGACAAGTCTGGAAAGAGAGGTCTTTCCCACGCTCATTAAGGCGGGAGAACGCGTTGAAGGGTACCTAGCTGACACTGAATACTTTGATATATCCGACTTGGAAAGTTTAGAGAAGGTAGACAGGCTATTCTTGGCCAAGTTCACGACTTGAACCAATTCTAATTGATCCAGTGTGATTAATCCTTCAGGATATGCAGAAATCCGTTTTCATCTCAAGGTAGTTTGGCCAACGTTCAGGTCTAAGTAATTTGGATCTTAGCTGGAAGGCACCATTTGAGATAGTGACAATAAGCGGCGGCCCCGCTCCGTTAATGACCTATAGCCTCCGCTACAATAGCTTTCCGAAAAGAGCGTAAAGACTGAGGACTCATTCTTTCCATCGCCTTTAGAAGCGCTCCAGCAAGATTCAACTACTGGAGAAGCGACCGATCTGTCTGAATCTTTTTGATGGTAGTTCTTATACGTTGATCGCAGGTTTATAGAGGCTTTTGTGAAGGCTGTGTGGGCTGTTGAGTGTTAAGTCTCTCTCCTGTATGTTGATCTATTCTTTTCCGAGGCGAATTGTCTTCGGGTTGAACTCGATCGATAACATAGCGGATGAGATTAAAGCGGTCGACGGTAGAGACATTCTGGTAGTCGCAGATCCATTGATAGGGAAGACGGAGGCGTTCGCCAAGATTAAGGGGAAGCTTGAGGCTGCGAAGATAAGCTTCTTGCTTTATGATAGGGTTGAGCCTGAACCCCCGTTGGCATAGTTTATCATGCTTAAGATCCTGGCTAAAACGAATTTTCTATGCATACTCCGAGCATATTCTGGTTGTCGAGATGTATGTGGACCAATATGCCATGAAATCGAAGTCGACCGCTTCAATAGCTATCCTTCTTTCCAACGGAGTAGGTACGAACGTGGTCTCCTTCAATAGGTGAACCGTTAGTATTCATTGTCTTCGGCTTCTTGG
>Ga0315312_1000807_pt1 | contig 30075 bp, 29 predicted proteins | sample TDP7_MG_FD_203629 | JGI IMG/M metagenome (GOLD analysis project Ga0315312, IMG submission 203629) | Freshwater sediment microbial communities from Lake Towuti, South Sulawesi, Indonesia - TDP7 | ecosystem: Environmental > Aquatic > Freshwater > Lake > Sediment | place: Indonesia: South Sulawesi... | reverse complement strand
CTCAGTTGGCGCAATCACACTCGTGAGATTAGTCTTGAGGATTGGAAATCGTATCGTCGTAGTCAAAAGAAGGTTGCCTAAAGGATATGAAGTACGCGAAACTCTCTAACTGGAAATGGCACTAGCTCCCTTCAACAAATAGGGATTATGTCAATTCCGAACTCTCTGTCCTTTTCTTCCGCCCAATAAAGAGTAGGTCGAGGCTTACGTGCCAGACACCATTGTGTGATCCTTTGCCTGTTTTCAGGAGAAATCCTGCATCCGAGAATAACACTACTCAATGCTTCAGAAGGATATATCTGGACACCAGGACCATTCTTGTGGTCGACTATTCTCCACTCATGCTCATATTTCCAGCCTATTGCTTTCGTGAGTAATGCTTCGACGATCTTATCAGGGTCAATAGGTTCGATCAAGTTCAGGCATGGACGATCTATCCTGTAACCTTCATCTTTGATAGGCAACGCTCGTGAAAAAAAACGATTTCCAGTATTGAATGCCAAGCAAAATCCTGTGTGGGCTTCTGCATAGTGCGACCACATGAGTATGTTGTCTGGTTCGGAGGTCATACAGAAGATGCCCATCTGCTTCCTTCTCCGCTCGACAGAGCGCTCGAGTGTCCGCAGAATGAGAGGAATGTCTTGACATTTCCTCACAACATCAACTGCCTGCAAACGCAAGTCCTCCTCCTTTCCGTCTTTCGCGGGACCTTTACGCCAGAATTCTATCAGGCGAGATATCCTCTGCTTTTCAGTTCCCTCGTAAGTAGTAGATATCTTCGAGTCAAACGGATCGTTGAAACAATCAGGTGACTGAAAGTATATCTCATTTCTCTCGAAGATATTATGTGTCCACTCGTCGAAGGCATAGTACTTGTACAACACGGGTGGCGTTGGAATATCGGTATCCTGTAGCGTATTTAAACTCCTTTGTGACGCTTGAATTTTCTGGTTCTCAGAATGCTCTTCCATATCGTAGATCTCAAGTTCGAGAAACCTTTGATATCTTAGGACAACCACCGTTTTCTGTGCATTGTCACAAAACAACTATTGAAACACATAAATCCAAGATGTCTCGCTTCGCCGCTCGATGACGTGGAATCTACACTATTGAGATGAAATTTTCAAGAAGTTTTTAGCGAATCAGGGGATTGGTGGATTAGAGAATTGGGTATCGGCCATACAGAATATCTAATATCGAATAACGAATATCGAATGTCGAATGTCGAATGTCGAATTATGAAGTTAAAGTCGCGTTAATGCTATTAAAAATATTAGACGAAAAAGCATAAGCGGAGTTGATAGTGGATTCCGCATCAAGCCTGCCCTGCCTGCCCTGAGAAGCCTCTTCATTTTGGGTGAAGCGGGGAGCACAGCCGAATGGGTGCGGAATGACAAGCTCGAAGCATCCAGTATCGAGAATAATCTTTGACTAAATCACGATTATAAGTTAACGTTTTACGGCAGTGAAAAGATTACTTACATCGTGTTTCGGTCTGGGGTGGCTGCCGCTTGCACCGGGGTCGTGGGGCTCGCTGCCGCCGACAATAATCTTTGTCGTGATGTGCCACTTGGGCGCACCGGCTATATCAATATCATTCGTAATGGCGGCTTTAGCTTTGGTTGGATGTGCTATTTGTATAAAATTTGCCCCTGCCGTGATTGTGGCGACGGGCAAAACCGACCCCGGAGAGATTGTAGCTGATGAAATCGCCGGCCAGGCGGTTACGTTTTTGGCCGTTGGTTTTCTCGTCTCTGCGAAGCGCTTCGCCGAAGCGGGATTGGCCATAGAGACATTCTCGACCAAACAAATCCTGGGCACCGCAGCACTGGGTTTTTTGCTGTATAGGGCGTTCGATGCCGTCAAGCCCTGGCCAATCCACAAACTGGAAAAGCTGCCAGCCGGCTGGGGAATCTTAGCAGACGATTTAATGGCAGGTGTGTACGCGGCGGTTGCTTTGCAGGTTTGCATCAGATTGTGGATTCGTTAGTAGCGGTCTGTCAAAGTTGGATTTATTAGTAATGTACAATAAAAGTATATAATTAACATTCCTGGATTCCTGCTTTCGCAGGAATGACAAGTCATAAATTCAATTGTGAAATAGTAATATGCTTCTTTGACAGGTTAGAAAGCTAAAATGTCAATAGAATATTCCGCAGAGGTTTGTAAGAAACTTGAGGCCAGATTTCGTGCTGCAGGGCTGTATCGGCCGATGCGAATCAGCCGATATGAACCTGGCACTGAGCTTACTTATCAAGTCAGCGGTATCGGACAGACAAGTACGGCGCGGGTGCATCTTGTCGTTGACAAATTCGCAGGAGGCGGTTTTGCGGGGCAGGTGTACCGCGTAAAGGTGCTCGGCATCGAAAGTGCCGATGGGCCGATAGAGGGGCTTGAGGTCGGCGGTGCATACGCGATGAAGATTCTCACTCCGCCATCGAGCTTCTCTCGGCTGTTTCGCAATATGCTATATTGGATTGGCTTTCAAGGGACATTCCAGCCACAGGTGAACCCGGCAGCAGCGAAGGCGGGGGCGCTCTGGCAGAAATTTATCCGGCGAGGCGCGAAGATTCGATTCGGCGATGAAAGTACGGTCGCGGATATTTATGCAATATTTGTAGATGACAAGCTGGGTAGCTGCGGAGAGTTGAGCGAGTGGATTGATGGAAGGACGTGGCAATTAGAGGTCGACGACCGGCTGGATTTGCTGAAGCTGTGGCGTCGCGGTAAAATCGCCGATGAAACGGTCTCCTTGACTTCCCGCGAAAGCAAAAAGGCCGGCGGACTTGGATCGCCGGAATACCGGGCAAAGCGCAAGTTTATGAGCGAATTTGTCGAGCTTCTGTATGATATGGGGGCATACGAGCTTGCCAGGCAGTATGAGTGGTCAACGTGCAAGAGCCAGCCGAACTGCCTGAAACGCATAGACATTGACGACACATCAGACGGATTGGTGGCGGTTGATTTCCGGCCGGGACTTGCACTTCTGCCGCTACTGCCGATGAGTCCTGGGGATTTTAAGCTTATTGTCAAAGGGCTCATACGCTGCTCGTTAGTGCAGTTTGACCGGGGCGATGTCGCCAAGTTAGAGGCTTTTGTGCAGGCACACGGTGACAAGTTCGCCGATAGCGCAGAAATGCTTGAGGAGCTGAAAAACAATGAGCAGGTCTACCGGAACTCGGTGCCGGATATTACGCACAATCACATACGGCTTCTTTACAGCCGAAAGCTGTGGTCAACGATGCGAGATAGTGCTGTAACCGGATGGCAGGTACGGAATCTTCTCGACGAACAGCATGAGCGGAAGCTGCGGAGAAGCAGGGTTCTGACGCTGCTATTTTTTGTGATTGGGTTGATACCATTTTTGGGCAAATTTATCCGGCGTATCCGGGGGCGAGCGGATTGGCGCAGACATTATGGGGCAATGCTGACAAGCTGGGACTACTTTCGGCGGGCAGTTCAGGGCAGGATTGCCGAAAAAGTCATCGTCTGGCACAGAGCTGGACGCGCCAGCGGCGAGCGGGCGCTGCGGATGGCAGAAGAATCCTGGCGGTTCTGGTGTCATCTGCCATTGTCGATTTTACCGGCCCGGCTGCACCGGTTCCTGACGCACTGGCAGTTTGCAAAGGAGAAGCTATCATACATATTTGTTCGGCCAATTCGGCTGTATTTCAACGCAGAGCTGCGTGAAAAATGGCTACGTGAGATGATGACCGAAGGACAGAAAAAAAATATGCTTAGCGATGAAGATGCTAAAGTTATCCTTTCACAGATTAATCAGCCGTTCATACAGAAGTATCTGATAAGTCTTGTTGTACATCTTTGCACTTTGCCGGCATCGGAGATTACCTGGGTAATGTGCGCTTTTATTTACTGGCTTACACATCGTGGGCAGCCGAATACATTTGCGGTTGTCGCTGGAATTGTCGCTGCTTTCCAAGTTGTGCCGATTTCGCCGGGGTCGCTGATTCGAGGGCTTTATGTTTTGTATCTGATAATTAGAGAGCGGAATTTTAGAGCCTACAATATTGCGATGTTCTTAGGTTTTCTCAAGTATGTCGGTTATCTGGCTTTTCCGATTCAGATGACGTATCATTATCCTGCATTGGCGAGGTTTATGGCGACCCACTGGGCAACCGAAGCGGTCTATATCGTTCCGGTGTTCGGCGAACGTGGAGCACTGCTGGAGCACGGTGTATTTTGTTTGTTCTATAACCGGCCATTGACGATACGGAGCCGAATGCGAAAACGAGCGGAGATTCGAACATCGAGAAGCGAGCGATATTGGCACGCCGGTTTGTGTGCAGCTGGCGCAGCAGTGATATTCGGGCTTGTAGATTTCGCCCACCTGAGGAATTTTGGCGAACTGCCGGGGCTAAGAGAAATTTGGTGGCTTGCAATATTTGTGCCGGTGGTTTGCGGAGCGGTGGTGACTTTAGGCTGTGGTGGTGCACCGTTGTGGAAACGCATTGTTGCCGCTGCTGTTTGCGGCGCTGCGGCTGGAATGCTTTATACAGCAGCTTCAGTGATACTAAGCTATAATAGCGGGATTGCAGTAAGCTGCGTGTGGCGGATATTTATTTTTGCGATTCTTTCGACTATTGGAGCGATAACTACTGAGCTAAAACTCCCGTACCCGGATTTAGCGTGATGGCCGCCTGTCCCGGTGCCGCGGGGCCGGAACGTGCACACCCTTAGCGGGCTGGGTGGTGCGGGGTTGCAAATTTGGGTAAGATTTTCGGTACCAAAAAATTCAATTTTAACTTTTTATTGGAATTCTTGGTATATTTTGCGTTGATTTATCCCTTGAGGTGGATTTAAATTTGTGGGATAATTATCATCAAGCTAAAGCGTTTTAGGGCAAATCATCTTATCGATGGTCGCAGGGGTGAAAGAAGGGAGTCAAAAATGAAACCTGAAGTCATATCCTCAACCCTAAAAAAGATGGTGAAACACAAATACCTTAGAAAGCTGCTGACCAAGAAAGTCGACGATTACATCTACAAGAATATAGTCGATGACGATTCAGAAGATTTGCAACAAGTGAAGATAAAAAGATACCAGTTCTTATCGGCGATGATGCGCTGCGTCAACAGAAATATAGATAAAGGCTACATCTCAAAGCAGCTCATGAAGACAATCATCAAGGTGCTTGTTGAAAATACTCTTATATGTGAAGACCAAAGTTATGCTCAAGCCGTTGAAAAATACGAAGAAAAGTACGGTGAAAAGCCGCCCTCATTCATTGTTTTCTCACCTACACAAAAATGCAATTTAAAGTGCATCGGCTGTTATGCAGCTTCAGGAATAGATACTTCCGCTACAGTACCCTATCCGTTCGTAGATAGAGTAGTTAGTGAGGTCCATGACCTTTTCGGCGGCAGGTTCATAACCATCAGCGGAGGGGAACCGTTTATCTATAAAAGCGAAGGTAAAACCTTGCTCGATATCTACAAAAAATACTCTGATATGTTTTTCCTGGTATATACCAACGGTACAATTATCAATGAAGAAATCGCTGCGAGACTTGCGGAATCGGCAAACGTCACACCGGCGATTTCCGTTGAAGGCCTCGAAAAAGAAACCGACGAAAGAAGAGGTGCCGGCACATTCAAAAAAATCCTCAGCGCCTTCGAGCATCTAAGAAAGGCGGGAGTGCCTTTCGGTATTTCCGTAACGGCAACAAGCAGGAACATCGATGTATTGTTAGGAGATGAATTTTATGATTACTACTTTAAGAAACAAGGCGCCTGTTATATGTGGCAATTCCAAATGATGCCCATCGGCAGAGGTAAAAACGAGCTTGACCTAATGGTCAAGCCGGAAGAAAGACTCAAGTTATATAGAAAGTGGGAAAAATTGCTGGGCGAAAAGAAATATTGCTTAGCTGACTTCTGGAATAGCGGGGTACTGGCCAGAGGTTGCATCGCCTACGGCAGAAACGGCGGATACGCCTATGTCGACTGGCACGGCAATGTAACGCCCTGCGCCTTCATTCCTTACTACGTTGACAATATCTATGACCTATATAGAAACGGTAAAACGCTGGCTGATGCGATGTTCTCCGACTTTATGAAAAACGGGCGAAAATGGCAGAGAGAATATGGTCTGGACAATTGCAAAAAGCCGGACAACTGGCTAATGCCATGCTCGATAAGAGACCATTACGAGATGTTCAGAAATTCAGTTTTGCCAAAAGAAGCAAAACCCGAAGACGAAAACGCCAAAGAAGCACTGGAATCCGATGAATATTTTGAGGTGCTGAAAAACTACGACAAAGAACTACAGGATTTAACAGAAAAAATCTGGAAAGCTGAGTATTTAAACGTATAATAACTGCTGGACCGACTATACGGTATTTGAAGCGTGAATATTTTTAATAAGGCGACGGGGGCACTTTCCTGGAGCCTATTTTTGGAGGGCTTCCTATGACGACTTTAAATAACTACAGTTCTCTTTGTGATGACTTTTATCTGGATATGTATATCAATACCGAGTTAGACCTGCCGACGCAGCGCGACACGATTCTGGCCTTTTTCGAGCGGATACAAAAGCAATTCCCCTCTATGGGCCGCTTCTACAGACGCGAGAATAACGAGTACTGCCTGGAAGAGGACCGCAACTTCAGCCAATACCGCTGGGTCAGCCTCGAAATAGACCGTATCGGCTCCGGCGTAGTCAACCCCTCAGACTTTGAAATGGCTTATTGCCAGGACAGATTGGTGCTCGAGCTTGTGCCCTATATGCTCAGCGTCAGTTGCCTTGATATAGACTCACTGGATGTCACTGTCGCTATGGATTTTGATTATGCAGGCTGTCACGACGAGATTATCTCCGAGGCACTGTTCGGCTCGACCGCTTTTAACTGTCTTTTGGATTTGCCCGGCACCAGAGCTATCGGCTTTTCCCCTGCGGTGGTGGTGGCATTATCCAACGATTGCCGAACTCAGGCCAGAATAAGCATAGAGTCAAAAACAAGCGTTTATGAGCCTGGGAGAAAAGGTCAAGGTACAGATGAGGCGATAGGTTTGTCCTTCACAATCCGTCAGTATCCCAGAACGACTGAGAAATTTGACCCACTAAAATCTTTTGAATATCAATGCCGATTATCTCAGGGACTAATGGTTGAAAAAATAATCCCGAATTTTGTCCAACCTTTGACCGAGACAATCGCACAAAAACGCTTAATAATATAAAATCCACGAAGGGCCCTAAATGGCTATCGAAGCACCGATAAGCAAATTCAAAAAAACCAATCTTAAAATCTATATTGTTGTTTGCATTGCTGTGGCAATTATTTTCGCCTATGACGGCTATCTGAGTAAATACAAGTGGTCAAGGCGCTATAACTTCTATAGAGAACATGTCCTTGATAATGACGGCAAGCCTACCCCCACAATGAATTTTAACCGGAAGTCACCACCATTCTTTATTGCCGGCGCAGTGGTTTTAGGTGCGTATCTGCTCGCAGTGAAAAATAAGAAAATTATCGCCGACGAAAATGAACTTGTAATCAGCAACAAAGAAAAAATTTCTTACGATTCCATACAAAAAATAGACAGAACGTACTTCGATAAGAAGGACTTTTTCGTAATAACGTACAAAAACAAAAGCGGCAGAGAAGTCGAACGCAAACTAAGTAGCAGAACATACGATAACCTAACAGCTATTTTGGAACATCTGGTGGGAAAAATTAGTTGATTAGTTGATTAGTTCATTAGTTGATTAGTTCATTAGTTGATTAGTTAATTTGCTACTAATTAACAAATTCGACAATTAACTAATTAACTATTCATCGAGGATAGAGGATTGAGTAATGAATATTTGTGTTGTCGGACTGCAGTGGGGCGATGAAGGCAAGGGCAAGATTGTCGATATCCTTGCTGAGAAGAGCGATATCGTTGTACGATACAACGGCGGTGCAAACGCCGGCCATACCGTTATTGTAGGTGACAGCAGGTTCGCTCTTCACATCTTGCCCAGCGGTTCGATTCGACCAAATAAAATCTGCGTAATCGCAAACGGAGTTGTTGTTGACCCGGAGGTTTTGTCAAAAGAAATTGAAACACTGGCCCAAAAAGATATTTCACTAAACGGCCGGCTCCTTATAAGTGAAAATGCCCATGTCGTTCTGGATTATCACAAAAAAGAAGACCAGCTACGCGAAAAATCCCTCGGCAAAGACAAAATCGGCACAACGGTTCGAGGCATCGGCCCCTGTTATGCAGACAAGGTTGGCAGAAGCTATAACGTCCGTATGTCCGATTTAAGGGACCTGGAAAAACTCAAAGCCAAACTCCAAACCATTATCGAATACAAAAACAAAATTTTTTCGGCCCTTTATGATGCCGAGCCGATAAGTGCCGATGAAATCTTCAAAAAGTGCAGGTCTTACGCCGACAAGTTCTCCCCTTTTATAACCGACACAACCGAATTTCTGCACAAGTCAATTTCAGACGGCAAATCAATCCTTTTCGAAGGCGCCCAGGGCTCGCTTCTGGATTTGGACCACGGCACTTTTCCATTTGTGACCAGCTCGAACTCAAGCTCACTTGGTATGCCGGCCGGCTGCGGTGTTCCGGCCAAGGCGGTAGACAAATTCATCGGGGTTGCCAAGGCCTACACAACAAGGGTTGGCGCCGGCCCTTTCCCGACCGAGCAAGATAATGAGACAGGCCAATACATCCGCGACAAGGGCAACGAATACGGCACCACTACCGGCCGACCTCGCCGGTGCGGCTGGTTTGATGCCGTAGCCGTATCCTACGCTGTAACAATCGGGGCCATCGATTCGGCGGCATTGATGCACCTTGACACACTCACCGGCCTGAAAGAGATAAAGATTTGCAGGGCATACAAAATCAACGGAAAAGAGAAAACCTTTTTCCCTGCAAATACAGATAGACTCTCACAGGCGAGTCCCGTTTACGAAACGGTGGCTGGGTGGGATGAGGAGCTAACGGAAGTAAATGATTTTCATGATTTGCCAGCGAACGCCCAAGATTATATTTGCCTAATCGAGGAAATAATCAAAAAACCAATCACAATCATTGGCGTCGGACCGGAACGAAATCAGACAATATTTAGATAATAGGGTTTAGGGTATAGGGTTTAGGGTATAGGGTTTAGCGTATAGGAGAAGGAAAACCAGATGTTATACGCTATCGGTTATAAACTGTGGAAAGCTTCGAAGAAAAACTTGCGAAAACCGCCAAGCGCCTGGGGCTAACGGCCAAACAGATGCCGCGCCATATCGCCATTATTATGGACGGCAACGGCCGGTGGGCACAGCAAAGGTCGCTACCACGCGTCGAAGGACACCGGCAGGGCGCAAAAACAGTCGAAAAAATAGCTCAACACTGCGTCGATTTTGGCATCGAATCGCTGACCTTATACTCCTTCAGTATAGAAAACTGGAGAAGACCCAAAGCTGAAGTCAATTCTTTAATGCACCTATATACGCAATATCTCATCGAGATTCGCCCCACGCTGACAAAAAACAACGTAAAGCTGATTCATCTGGGGCGGTTAGCGGGACTGCCGAAAGCGGTACAAAAAGAGCTTACAAAAACCATAGAGAAAACCCGCGCCAATACCGGTATGACCCTTGCCTTGGCGCTAAATTATGGCGGCCGAGCAGAAATTGTGGATGCAACGCAAAAAATCGCGCAAGAATACCAAAAGGGCAAACTGGGTCTAAAAGAAATCGACGAACAATGTATAAGCCGACATTTATACACAGCCGGCCTTGCCGAGCCGGACCTTTTAATACGCACGGCAAAGGAGACGAGAATCAGCAACTTTCTGCTCTGGCAAATTTCATACAGTGAATTTTACGTTACAAAAACCCTGTGGCCGGATTTCAAAAAAGCAGCTCTCGAAAAAGCAATACTGGCCTATGCAAGACGAAACCGACGTTTCGGAACTATCAAAACGAGCTCAACGAAATAGGTAATTGGTAATTGGTTACTAGTTATTGGTTATTGGTTATTCACAATTCACCATTTACCATTCAACGACAAAATGGTAACCCTGCTAAACGAAGACAGTAAATTTAGTTTAGTTATAAATTTTTAGTTTTTAGTGAGCTCAAAACTAAGCACTAAGAACTCAAAGATATAATCATACTTGTACCTGTGAATTGAAAGATGCTTAGAAACCGGTTGCTTTTTGGAACATTGATGACGGTGCTCTTTACCGGTATTGTCATTTTCGACGGCTGGCTGGATGGCTCACTCACGACTTCAACAGCCGATGACAAACCAGTGCAGGGGACAATTTTTTGCATCCTTATCAGCCTATTAGCGGTCCCATCACAACTGGAATTGTCGAAACTCGCGGCGATAAAAAACCTGAAGATTTTTGTCCCTATCTCAATCGTTGCCTCGATTTTATTCGCAACTTTCTGGTACTGGCAGCAGCTTATGGAAATTCCGCCGGGAATCTACCTAATTTATCTCTCGGCCTTCGTACTATTAGGACTACTTCTGTGGCAATACATAAGCTATGGGGCCTCAGCGGTGTTAGCTAACTGCGGAGCAAATTATTTTTCGATTATGTATCTGGGCCTTTTAGGCGGCTTCTCTGTAGCTATCCGGGTAGAGTTTGGCCTTTGGCCGCTGCTCATGTATGTTTTTGTCGTAAAGTGTGCTGATATAGGAGCTTACGCAATTGGGACTTTGTTTGGCAAACATAAATTTTCGCCAAAAATCAGCCCTTTAAAGACGTGGGAAGGTATGGCTGGGGCCGTCGCAACCGCGGTGATAGTTGCTATTAGTTTTGCCGCAGGTTGTGATATAATGGCGTGGTGGCCGGCAATAATCTTTGGCTGTTTTTTTGCCTTTATCGGCCAGATCGGCGATTTGGCTGAGTCTATGATGAAGCGAGACGCTGAACAAAAAGATTCGGCACATCCCGATTACATCGAGATACCTGGCTTCGGCGGAATACTAGATATTATTGATTCGCTTCTTGTGACGGCACCATTTGCGTATCTTTTCTTCATGTACGGCATTATTTAGTAGTCTGTCAAATTCGATTATGCGGATTGTCATTCCGCACCCATTTGGCTGCGCTCAGGGCAGGCTTGATGCGGAATCCAGTTTGTTAATAGTTCTGGATTCCCGCTTTCGCGGGAATGACAAGTCATAAAAACAATTTTGACAGACTATTAGTGACACATAACACATTATAGAACAAGAAAATAGAAAAATATATGGGGATTTAGATAGAGGATAACTTTGGAAATTACCATACAATTAGACTCGGTTGACAAACAACTTGAATTGTTTGGCCCCGCTGACAGTTACCTTCGTCTTTTGCGTCAAAACCTGGGGGTGCAAATTACGGCGCGGCAGGGCAAATTAATAATCACGGGCAAAGAAAAAGATGTAAATAAGGCCGCTGAGACCATCGACAGGATGCAAAAACACATGCTCAAACACCGCTTGCTCACCGCTGCAGACGTAACTGCTTTCATAGCCCAAGGGGACTTGCTCGAAACTATCGAGAGCGATAAGGCTATTACGGTCTATTCGCACAAAAAGGTCGTTGAACCATCCACCGAAGGACAGTTAAAGTACATCGAAACGATGCTGGCCAACGACATTACCTTTTGTATAGGCCCTGCGGGAACGGGCAAAACATACTTAGCAGTCGCGATTGCGGTCTCAATGCTGAAGAAAAAACAAATCAGAAGGATTGTCCTTGCGCGCCCTGCTGTAGAGGCAGGCGAAAAACTCGGCTTTTTGCCGGGCGATGTTCAGGCAAAGGTAAATCCGTACCTTCGCCCACTATTCGATGCCCTCGAAGACATGATGGACTTCGGGCAGATGAGGAAGTTTATAGAACTGGATATCATCGAGATCATTCCGCTTGCATTTATGCGCGGCCGAACACTAAACGAGGCCGCTATCATCTGTGACGAAGCCCAAAACACCTCTCCCCTGCAGATGTTAATGGTCTTGACAAGATTGGGCCAGGGCTCCAAAATGATAATAACAGGCGACATAACACAAATTGATTTGGAGACAGGCCAGAAAAGCGGAATGGTCGAAGCAATCGAAACGCTGCGGCGAATCAAAGGAATAGGTTATACGGCATTAACCCAGAAAGATATAGTACGACATCGACTGGTCCAGGATATTGTGCAAGCATACAAGAAAAAGGCGAAAGCCGATTAGTGGCTGGTATCTTGCTTTGTGCCAAATAACTATCCGCGGAAAACTATCTTGCGCAGGATAAATAGATGCGATTCTTGAAGAAAATAAGTCCCCGCCGAAGCCAGGTTCGCAAGAATATAACAGCGGAGCGTTTTTCACGAATAAGCCGGCTCGCCGACGCTGACCGTTTAATCTCACTTTTATTATGGTCGCTTTTCGTCGCCCTCTGTATCCCAACCTTAACCTTCGAATTGAACCAACAAGTCTCTTATGTTAACCTTGTACTAACAAGCATAATAGTAGTGCTAATTTCTCTCGCTGTGGCATTATACATCCATCACTACCAAAAACGAATAATAAAAAACCACGCCAGAGCCCTGGCGTTGGTCGGGCTGTTCCTGCTGTTGCTGGGTATAATCAGGGTGGGAGCATTGTTCGCCAACCCTGCCTATTGGGCTACCGGAACGGCGGTCATAGCAGCTATTATCATGGCAATCGCTTATGACCAGCGTTTCGCAATAGGTATGAGTATATTCTATTGTTTGTTCGCCTGTTTCGCAGCAGGGCCAATGACGGATATCAATCTGTTTTTGACAATGAGTACCGGTGCTATTAGCTGCTGTTTTTCCTTAAGGGAAATCCGCACAAGAATGAAACTGCTCAAGGTCAGCACGCTGGCGGCAGCAATGGTGTTCATAATATCGCTGGCTTTGGGCTTTTTGGCGGAAAAGTCGCAATCCGCTGAAGTCTTCAGTAAGGCCGGCTATCACGCAGGCACGGCGTTTCTGGTGGGCCTTCTCATTCAAAGTCTGCTTCCGGTTATCGAAAAGGTCTTCCGAATAGCAACAAGTATGACTCTTCTGGACTTTAGTGATGCGAACCAGCCGTTGTTAAAAAGACTGGCGATGGAAGCACCAGGCACATTCAGCCATAGTCTGTTAATAGGTTCCATTGCGGAGGCCGCTGCGGAGGCAATCAGCCGCAACGGCCTTTTGTGCAGGGTCGGTGCTTACTACCACGATGTCGGCAAAATCAATAAGGCCGGCTATTTCGTCGAAAACGAAATCGGCGCGGCGAGCCGGCATAAAGAGCTGTCGCCTACAATGAGTCATCTGATTATTGTAGGCCACGTTAAAGACGGAATAGAAATGGCCAAGGAATACGGCTTGCCCAACGTGCTTCGGCAATTCATTGAGACCCACCACGGCACCACACTAATCGAACATTTTTACAGTGAGGCCCAAAAACGCAAACCCAAGGACCCAAAGAAAAAAAATGTTGATGTGCTTGCTGAAAGCGAATTCAGATACCCCGGCCCAAAACCGCAGACAAAAGAAGCGGCGATTGTAATGCTGGCCGACACCATAGAAGGGGCCGTCAGAAGCCTGTCTGACGTAACAATAACGAAAGTAGAAGCGGTCGTACATAATATGGCGATGAAACGACTTCAGGACGGCCAATTCGATGAGTGCGACCTGACTCTGCGAGAGCTAAGTCAGATAGAGGAAAGCATATCAAAAACTCTTGTGGCACACTATCACAGCCGAATTGCATATCCAAAAGCACCAGATGTGCCCCACGACGCCCAGTCTGGGCCCGAACAAAACAAGCAAGAAAACGATTAAAAATTATGGCCTCGGCTAAACAAAAGCAGGATATTGTCGTTCAAATCACCAAAGAATTTAAAGGTATAAACGTTTGTCTGCCTAAGCTCAGAAAACTTGTCAAGACCATCTGCAATCGCTTCACGAGACACGAGATACGAGATGCGAGATACCAGATTAGTATCGCAATAGTTGACGACGCCAAAATTCGAAAAATAAACAGGCGGTTTTTGAATCGCAAATCCGCCTGTGACTGTTTGAGCTTTGACTTATCCGACGACGACCGACGGTCGGGCAAATTATTCGAACTGGTTGTCAACGGCGAAATGGCCGTCAAAGAGGCAAATCTGCGAGGCCACCCAGGCGAAGCAGAACTGGCACTTTACATAACGCACGGCCTGCTGCACCACCTCGGATTCGACGACTCCAGACAGAGCGGCGCTAAGAAAATGCACGAAACAGAGGATGAGATTTTGCAACAAATTGGCTACGGTACGGTATACAATAAGAGCAAATAAATATCGAATATTGAATAAAGAAGATTAGTGAATTAGTGAATTAGTAAATTAGTAAATTAGTAAATTAGAGAATTAGTTGTTTAGAACCCACACTTGCGGTGGGAGTCAGTGTTAATCAGTGTTAACCAAAGATACAGCTATTTGTATACGCGCTATCGACTATTCCGAAACATCGCAGATAGTGACATTTTTTACCAGAGCGAGCGGTAAAATCAGCGCCATCGCCAAAGGCTCGAAACGGCCCAAATCGGCATTCGACGGCCCCATCGAGATATTCTCGTATGGTAAAATTGTTTTTTCCGACTCAAACAAAGAGAAACTCGCAACGCTGACCGAATTCGAGCAGCAGCCGGGCCTTACCCCTGCCGTTTTGCCCCCATTGCTTCGTTTGCGAAGCAAAACAATGGGGGCAGCAGGGGCCAACAACCTTTTCGCTTTGAACTGCCGGCTTTTTGCCACCGAGCTGATAAACAGCCTGACACACGATTACGACCCGCACCCCGACCTCTTCGATAGTTTCCTCCAGTTCTTACAAAACACCAACGAGCATCGAGAATCGAGCATCGAGAATCGAGATTTGCTTTCGTTTCTGATTTTGTTTCAGTTATCTTTGCTTAAGGAAATCGGCCTAATGCCTATATTGAATTCCTGCGTAAACTGCAAAACGACATACTCCGCAGGACGCCTAATGTCGGAGCATCGAGTATCGAGTATCAAGCATCAAGTTTATTTCAGCAGCGCCGCCAACGGCCTGATTTGCAGAGATTGCCAGGATAGTTTCCCGGACAGGATTAGACTAACGAAAAGCGCGGCGAATTGTCTGAGCAATTTAAAACTTATTGCCGAATCGCAGGAAAAAACGCTCAAAGAAATCGAAAAAGTTTTAATTTCCCACTTCACCGAGCTGCTCGGTAAGCCGCCCAAAATGGCAAAATATGTCCTTACATCTTAATCCTGAGACGAAGGTGAAGGAACTGAGCAAAGCACAGAAACAAACGTTTATTGCATTCGTTGCCCAGATGCTTCACTTCGTTCAGCATGACAATTGTTTTTGCTCTTTTGCCTGTCATGGCATCATATTATGGCAGTTTATTTAGCTGGTGGTGGATTTTGCTGCCATTTTTCCGGCGAGATAACCTGTGGAGAATGCGATTTGGAGATTGTATCCGCCGGATGGGCCATCAACATTTATGACTTCGCCGGCGAAGAAAAGGCCGGGACAAATTTTAGATTCCATAGTTTTACTGTTGATTTGTGCGGTGCAGACGCCACCACGGGTTACAGTCGCTTTTGAGATGGGGCCGGTCTTCTTTATCGAAAGCTCAAGGCCCTTTAGCAGAGCAATCAGCCGCCTGCGGTCAGGTTTCGACAGATGGGCAGCTGATATGGACGATGCTGGAGCTATTCTCGCTGCCATATTCAAGGCCAGTGCGCGAGGCAAAAAAGCAGCGACGATGCTCTCGAGAAGCTTTTTAGGATATTTCGCACAAAGTGAGATTATCTTATTCTCAAGCTCCTGCTGCGAGTGCTCGGTAAGCAAATCGACAGTAACTTTTATCGGCGCATCCTCGGCGGGAAGAAAATCCGTTATCAATCTGCTTAGGTCAAAAACGGCGGGGCCGCCTATGCCATTTTCGGTGAACATCATCGCACCTGCGGTTCGAAACCTGCGATTTGCCGCTTTTGCGGTTATCGTTACATTTTCAAGTCCGACACCCTGCAATTGGCTGGGCCAATCTTCGACGGTAACCAAAGTTGTAAGAGCCGCTCTGGGCTGGACTACTTTATGGCCGAGGGATTTTGCGAATTCGTAGCCGTCGCCGGTAGAGCCGGTCTGCGGCCAGGTGACGCCGCCTGTGGCGATAACCACAGAGCGAGCAATCACCTGCTCATTGCGTATCCGCAGGACAAAACCATCTTTTGATTTTTCGACCGCTGAGACCCTCCGGCCGAACAGAAAACGCACCGCAAGCCTTTCTGAATCTTTGATAAGAACAGCAAGCACATCGCTTGCACGGTCGCTCACAGGAAAGATGCAACCGCTTCGTTCGACCTTGGTCTGAAGTCCGTGTTCGGCGAGGTATCTTTGCAAATCGGCGGGGGAGAACTGGTGCAGACTGTGGCTGAGGAAAGCGGCAAACGGCCCGTATGCTCTGACAAATTCTTCAATTGTGCCGGCGTGCGTCAGATTGCATCTGGAGCGACCTGTGCGGAGCAACTTTCTGCCGGGAGAAGGATTGGCTTCGATGACGATTGTTTTTGCGCTGGCGGAGGAGGCAATCGCAGCCATCAATCCTGCTGGCCCGGCTCCAATAATTGCAACTTCAGTCTTCATAGAAGAAGATGCTCTGCCGGCAAAGGTCATTGTTCCTGGTTAAAAAATTCGGTCTGTTCGCCGATGGTTTTCTTCTTATGAGGTTTGATATTGAGGTGGTTACAGGCGGCTTTTGTGATTTCCCGGCCTCGCCTTGTCCGTCGTAAAAAGCCAATCTGTAAAAGATACGGCTCGACCACATCCTCCAGCGTGTCCCTTTCTTCGCCGAGCGTAGCGGCAATGGCATCGATGCCGGCGGGCCCTCCATCATAGACGTTGACCAATGCGCGCAAAAACGCCCTATCCAATTCGTCTAAGCCCAACGGGTCAATCTGCTCCATCTTCAGCGCGCTTTCGACAATCTCGGCACTAAGTGACCCCGAGCCTTTCACTTGCGCGTAGTCACGAACCCGCTTTAACAGCCGATTTGCCACTCGCGGCGTGCCGCGGGACCGGCTTGCAATCAATTCCAGAGTTCCATCATCACACTGCAAGCTAAGCAGCTCTGCAGACCGATTTAAAATCGCTGTCAACTCCTCGGGGCCGTAAAAGTCCAGATGATATAACATCCCAAACCGGCTGCGAAGCGGAGCACTGAGCAGCCCGGCCCGTGTCGTCGCACCAATCAACGTAAAATGTTTCAGCGGGAAATTTATCGTCTTTGCGTGCAGACCGCTGTCGACGGTAAAATCCACCTTGAACTCTTCCATCGCCGGATAAATAAACTCTTCGACCGGCGTGCTGAGCCGGTGAACCTCATCAATAAAAAGTACATCGCCGGTGTTAATATTGCTCAAAAGGCCCATTACGTCGCCGGCCTTTGCCAAAGCCGGCCCCGATGAGCAGCGTATCCTTGCCCTCATTTCGTTTGCGACGACATTAGCCAGCGTTGTTTTGCCAAGGCCGGGCGGGCCGTAAAACAAAATATGCTCCAGAGGCTCAGACCTCTGCTTGGCCGCCGCTATGGCGATTGCAAGCTTTTCTCTGACGTTGCGCTGGCCTACACATTCGTTCAGGAATTTCGGCCGAAGTGAGACGTTAAAACTCTCTTCTGCCTCGCTCAGAGATTGCCTGCTTATGATTCTGCTTATCACCATAATTTGAAATCAAATATCAAAAATCAAATATCAAAATTACAAATCAAAATTCAAAAATGCGTTATCCCGCAACACATCAATAGATTTCGAATCATTTTGCATTTTTATATGTCGTTTTGATTTTTGCATTTAGATTTTTGATTCGCTTTTTAGACTTCAACTCCCTGCTTTAGCCTGTATACCAAAGGCACAAGCGCCTCAGCCGAACTTATATCGGGATGCTTCTGACAGGCCAGCTCAACCAGCTCTATCGCCTCAGTTCTTTTTTCACCCCAGGCGATAAGAATCTCCAACGCTTCGATCTGGAATGGCTTGAACCTGGCCTCCATTGGCCTGCCTGGTTCGGCGCCAACGGCGAAAGATTGCAGCTTGCCTTTTAGCTCAGCAATAATTTGCTGGGCCATTCTTCTGCCCACCAATGGCAATGACATCAGCGTTTTGTCGTCGGCGTTCTCTATCGCGGCTGCTATGGTAGCTATCGGAATGCTCAGCGACCGCAGTCCTTTTTTTATACCTATCCCTTTGACGCTGATAAATTTAGTGAAGAAATCTTTCTCTCGCGCACTCAAAAAGCCGACCATCCTCGGTATCAGATTTCCGCCGCCCGGCGAGCCCTCATAGTATTCCATAGTGCAAAGGGTAATATCCGAGCCGACCTTGTCCGAAAGAGCACTTACACAATAGCTGGCTAACATCACTTCGTAGCCGACCGGGCCGACCTGCACAAGAGCGCTGTCGGTATCAAGCTTAACAAGTTTTCCCTCAATTCTGGCTATCATAACTAAAATCAAATAGCAAAAATCAAATATCAAAATTACATATCAAAATGCAAAACTTTTCTGCTTTTCTCCTTTTTGTTTTTTTAGACCATAGCAACGCTCCTAATTGTATTTGCGCAACATAATGCCGCTGCTATGGCATCGGCCACATCGCTCGGCTCCGGCAGCACAGGCAAAGATAAAATCGTTTGAATGGTTCTCTGCATTTGCTGCTTCGACGCCCTGCCATTGCCGGTAATTGATTTTTTTATACGCGTCGCACTAAAGCTTTTGACCTTAATCGCCGCCTCGGCGCACTTTTGTAATATAACACCTCTTGCGTGTCCCATCAATATTGCGGTCTTTGGATGTGTATAATGCGAATATAATTCTTCAACCGCGACAACCTCAGGCCCGAACTTTTTTAAAAGTGACTCTATGTCCTCAGCAATCTGGTTCAACTTCGCTTCTACAGCCGAGCCGCCAGCGGTACGAAATACGCCTGCTTCAATCAACTTCTCGCCGTCCTGCCCTGCTTCTAAACAGGCGTAACCGCAGAGCTGCAAACCGGGGTCAATACCGAGTATTCTCATTTCAATTCCCATCGACTTGAGCCGTCTTTTTCATCACTAACTGTGATACCTGACTGTTGGAGAATATCACGCAGCATGTCTGCTGTTTTAAAATCCTTACTATGCCGTCGCTTGTTTCGTTCTTGTTTTATATTGTCTATGAGCTTGTATAGGGTGTCTGAGATCTTGTTTTGGAGATGATGATCACTGGCGAGAAGCTGTTGTGAAATATATTTCGGGGTGACTGAGACCTTGTTTTGGAGATTATATTCAATATCTTTAAATTGTTTGATTAAGTTAGAAACTGATTGAGAAATAATGTGGCTTTCTTTAACTATGCCTAATACTTCTCCACCCAGTTTTATGAATAACTCATAGATAGCATTAAGAGTTTCTTTACTTGTGTTTTTATTCTCAAGTATAGTATTAGTTAGGCGAACGAGATCGAAGATTACTGACAAAGATACAGCGGTATTCAGATCATCATTCATTGCTTCTTCGAACTTGTTTTTCAATTGGTTCAGCTCGTTTATCACTTTCCCATCTGGTTCGAAATTTGGAGCAAGAAGCTTTTGTCCAATTAATCCCATAACTGCGTTCCGAATCTTTTCATATCCGCTTTGGGCAGCGTGGAGTGCTTCGTCTGAAAAATCAAGCGGGCTTCGATAATGGCTGGTTAAAACCAATTGTCTTATTGCCAGTGGATGATATTTTTTGCTCAGCCGTTCATGTTTGGGTTCGTCGGCACCCTCAAAGGCTTGCTTCAACGTGATAAAATTGTTCAAACTCTTGCCCATTTTTTGGCCATTGACGGTGACCATATTGTTGTGAATCCAATACCGCACGAATGGCACATTATTAGCGGCCTCCGACTGGGCAATCTCACACTCGTGATGCGGGAACTGGTTTTCCAGCCCCCCGCCGTGAATATCGAACGGCTGGCCCAAATACTTTGTGCTCATCACCGAGCATTCCAGATGCCAGCCGGGAAAACCGGGACCCCAGGGACTGGGCCATTGCATGATGTGGTTCGGCTCAGCCTTCTTCCAGAGCGCAAAATCAACGGGGTTCTTCTTATCCGGCGAAACCTCCACACGAGCACCGGCTAACATCTCTTCGACATTCCTGCCGGAAAGCTTGCCGTAGTCCTTGAATTTGGACACGTCGAAATATACTGAGCCGTTGACCTCGTAAGCATAGCCTTTATCGAGAAGCTTCTTAACCAACTCTATCTGCTCAACTATATGGCCGCTGGCTCGCGGACTAATATCCGGGCGAACACAGTTAAGGCTGTCCATATCCTCAAAGTAACTGCGGGTATAATACTCGGCTAATGCCATCGGATGCTTTTTCTCTTTTTTCGCCGCTTTGGCAATCTTGTCTTCGCCTTCATCGGCGTCGTCGGTCAGATGGCCCACGTCGGTTATATTCTGCACATAGGTAACACTGTATCCCAGATAGCGAAGATACCGAACCAGGACATCAAAACTGACGTAGCTTTTTGCGTGGCCGAGATGTGCGTGGCCATAGACCGTCGGCCCGCAAACGTATATCCCAACCTTGTTTTTTTGCAGGGGCTTAAATTCCTCTTTCCTTCTTGTCAAGCTGTTGTAAAGATGCAATCCCATCATCAGACCCTATCAGACACTGATTTACACCGCCTTATTTTTTAATTAGACACAGATTAACACAGATTTACATTTTTTTTAAGAATTAGACACGGATTAACACTGATTTACACTGTTTTGTTTTTATTCTATTAGACACGGATAAACAAAGATTTACGCTGTTTTTTCTTTTTTTCTTATGTCTCCTGATATTTCTCCACGAGCCGAGCCAGCAGTTTTTGTATTTCGTCCCAATGGTCGGTATCATAGATCTCTATGGTGCAATTCGGATTGTTGCCACCCCAGGAACGCTGAGCAGACTCAGAGTGGCTGACAACCTTGCGATACTCCGAACGGAGCGTTTCTTTAACCTCATTTTCGGACATAAGTATCACCAGGCGAATTCCCTTCTTTTTAAGCAGCATAAACGCGATCTGTTTTGCATCGATTACGCCAATGTAATATTTAGTAGGATTGAATCTCAGAGTAGCCTTCACATCAGAAAATGTTTGTTTCAGTTTCTCATATATTGCCACGATTTCGGGCAGCCGGTTTTGCAGATGGAATTCCTCTGTATATTGAGAAGGTTTTGAGGTGTCCTTGTCAGGAGACGGCGAGACGGCGTCTTCGAATACGAGGTTCTGAAAAGGCGGCTCAACGGATAGAATGTCGTTATTATTATGTCGAAAATGATTGATTATCTGAACTTTAACCATTTTCCCCCAGGTGTCTGTGTATGTGCCCATTATCTCTTCGAACTCCGACTTTGGGCCATCAATAATAATCAGAATATTCTGGTTGTTGTCTATGGTATCCTTTAGAAATTTGTAAATTTCCTTCGAGCCAATTAAATCTCTTAGTTTCTTTGTCAGAACAGAATCAGACTGAAAGAACGAGAAAATAGTTTCTGTTAGCTTGTGCCTTTGCTTTGAGTCTCTGTAAAACGCGAAGAATTTGGTGATCTGGCGGAAAATATGGTCGAAGAAGTCATGATTTTGAAGCTCAACCTCAACGAGGTAAAACTGAGGTTCATCCGGCTCCGACAGGTCTATTAGAAAACCATCGGGTATCGTCCCGCCTAAAGACGAGGTGCTTATTTTTTTCTTGGCGTCGATGTAGATTGCTTTATCTCCGAAGACTGTTTGTGCGTTTTGGGTCACAAGCTGTTCAAAGTCATCTTCCTTGTTATAGATGACTTGTTCAAAAATTTCGCTGTTGAGGAACACACTTATGGCCATTTCAAGTTCACCTCAATTTTCAACAGTGTAAATCCGTGTTAAAAATAAATTTTAAGGAGTGTTAATCAGTGTTAATCCGTGTCTGTATCGTAACCAAATATGCGACGTTTCACCTTCACTGACTGGCCGAAGTTAATCAGCAGCACTATGTGCAATCCCGTTGCCTTCAAATAGTTTACGAGTTGCACCTCGTGAATCGGCTCAAGGTCACTTACCGCTTTAACTTCAACGACTATTTTGTCGTCAACAATCATCTCTGCATAGTAATCACCAACCGTTTTCCCGTGGTAAATCACTTTGAGTGGGACTTCGATAGCACACTTTACACCCATTTCCTGCAACTCAATCGCAAGAGCATTTTTATACACTTTTTCGACGAAGCCATATCCCAGTTCCTTATGCACCGCAAAGGACGCAGCTATGATTTTCTTCGATAGTTCGCTGTGTCTTAGCATTCTCAAGTTAAGTTTTTAACAGTGTCAATCTGTGTAAATCTGTGTCTCATAATCCTTTACGTCGTTTCTTTTTCAATAATGCTACGGCTGTGGCGGCCATTGCCTCGCCGGCACCTATATCGCCGAGCTGTTCGTTGGTTTTTGCTTTTACGTTCACCGCAGTAAAATCAATCCCCAAAAGCCCTGCAACAGCCCTTTTCATCTGTCCTTTGACCGCCGTAAGCTTCGGCTCTTCGGCGTGTATTATCAAATCAACATTGACTACCTCCCAGTTGCTTTCTTCGAGCTTTCCCTTGACAATATACAAAAGCTCTTTGCTGTCTGCATCCTTCCACTGCGGCTGCGTGTCAGGAAACAATGTCCCTATGTCTCCCATTCCACTTGCGCCAAGCAGGGCATCGATAAGGGCGTGCAAACCCACATCGCCATCGCTGTGGCCGGCCAGCCCGGCTGGGTACGGCACATAAACTCCACAAAGCATCAGTTTCCTGCCCTCAACCATCCTGTGGATATCAGTGCCGATACCGGCGCGATATTCTTGGTTACGCTGCTCAATCACAATAGCCCCTTTGTGCTGGGGATATCCATCCCGACAATGCTGACAGCCAAGCCCAGCGCCTTGCCCAGTCCCTTGAAAATTGCCTCAGCAATATGATGGCTGTTTGTGCCGTACGGCACGTTTATATGCAGATTGAACCTGCCGTTATTCGCGAAGCTCCGCAGCATCTCACCCAGACACTCGACGTCAAAATCGCCGATTTTATCTGCTGCATACTCAACATTATACACAAAGTTTGCTCTACCGGACAAATCAACAGACACATTCGCCAGAGCATCCTCCATCGGCACTGAACTATGGCCGTACCTGGCAATACCTTTTTTGTCGCCGAGGGCCTTTAATAAACACTCGCCGAGACATATTGCGATATCTTCGACTGTGTGATGCGCATCGACATTCAAATCGCCTTTGGCTTTAACGACCATATCGATTTTGCTGTGCTTGCTGAAGTGCGTGAGCATATGGTCTAAAAAACCGATGCCAGTATCGATTTCATATTTGCCGACGCCGTCGAGATTAAGCTCTAAGGAAACATCAGTCTCTTTTGTTTGCCTGTGAACTTTTGCAATTCTCTCTTCCATGAAAATATCCTTAATGGTCAGATGGCTAAATAACCAGCACCCTTAATACTACAGCTCCGCTTAATAATAAAAACATGATTTTGCGCCAAAAATCCTAAACACTAAATCCTAAATTCTAAACAATATCTAATGTTCAAAATCCTAATCTCAAAAACAAGGAACGTATGCTGTTACTTAAAACTATTTTGAATTTGCTTTGTAGAAAAGACTCGATGTCATTTCGACCGAAGCGTCCCTTAGGGACGCGAAGTGGAGAAATCTGTTCAAAAATAGATTTCTCGACTCGCCTTCGGCTCGCTCGAAATGACAGTTTCCAATCTTTTCTACAAAGCATTTTGAATTTTGAAAATTTGGATTTTGAATTTGTTTAGTATTTCGATATTAGGATTTAGAATTTTACAAGATTAACATAACTTTTTACATAAGAAGATGTTATCAATTATGTATAAAACCAAACAACACTGTAGTATTAAATGACTACTTAACATTCTGATAGGATTTCTTTCAAAGCCAGAATAAGTTTATCATTCTGTTCACTCGTGCCGACAGTTATCCTCAACTGATTACTTAAGCCCGGCAGGTCAAAATATCTGACATAAATATTGCGCTGGAGCAGTCTTTCATAAATCTCACTGGCGTTGCAATTTTTGCTCTCTGCAAGAACAAAATTAGCACGGCTTGCCGGCACTTTGAATTTCAAAGCGCGCAATTGTGCGACCAATAAATCGCGGTCTTTCTTTACTTTTTCGGTTGTTTGCCTGAAATACTCTTGGTCTTTTATCGCTGCTGTGGCCACAGCAATAGCAACGGCATCAACATTGTAGGAATCTTTGACCTTCATCAGGCCGGCTATTAAATCGCTCTGGGCAATCGCATATCCGAACCGCATCCCCGCAAGCCCATAGCCCTTGCTCATCGAGCGAAGTATAATCACATTATCAAAATCTTTAACCAACGCTGCGCAATTAGCCTCCGCAAAATCCACATAGGCCTCATCAATCAGCAGCACGCCGGATAGCTCATCGGCTAACGAAGCCAGCTCAGCAACACTTACAAAGCTGCCGCTCGGGGCGTTCGGATTGCAAACGATAGTCAAAGCCGCATCGGTTTTTGTTAATTTGACCGGCAGATTGAATTCGCTATCGAAGGGAACTTCAATTGCCTTGCAACCCTGCAGTTTGGCCAAGACCGGATAAAGCGAATACGTCGGGACGGGATACGCAACCGGCCGATTCTCGTCACAAAACGCTTGAAAAGCCATCTTAAGCAGTTCGTCTCCGCCGTTGCAACACATAATATTCTCGGGGGGGACGCCATTCACTTCCGCCGCCGCCTGACGAAATTCATTTCCAATCGGGTCGGGATAGCGGCGAAGCTGTTCGGCATTTATTTGCGCCAACGCTTTCAAAACCTGCGGCGAGGGCGGGTAGGGATTTTCATTGGTGTTCAGCTTTATTACGTCTGTCTGCTGAGGCTGAAAACCCGGCTCATAACCTTTTGTCTCTTCAACATTTTCCCGAAAATAAGTCATAGTTCGGAGTTCATTGTTCGTAGTTCATAGTTCGTAGTTCATTGTTCACTGTTTCTGCCAGAGGCGGATTTATTATGCGTATTGCGTTGTGCATAAAAGATTTAATCGGTGGGCTAAAGCCTACCCTACCTGTTGTACGCTGTACGCTATCTTTTGTAAGATTATACGGATATTCAGTCAGAAGTGAAAGGGAGATTTTGCGATTTTCCCTTCTTTGCAAGACCGTCAAGGCGAAGCTTAAACCAGAAAGATTTTCATAATCAACAAACGTCGAATGTAGGGTGTGCATTGTACACCGATAGAATAATGGTGGGCCGTGCCCACCCTACCTGCTTGTCCTGTATTTCGTCTGCAGAAAAATTTCGAGATACGAAATACGTACGACGCAATACACACGACGCAACACGAATTATTTCTGGCAGTAGTCCAATAGGCGGGCGATTTCGCTGCGGAGGTCCTTGCGGTGGACAATCATATCGACAAAGCCGTGCTCAAGCATAAACTCAGCCGTCTGAAAGCCCTCCGGCAGCTCTACCTTTATTGTTTCAGCAATCGTGCGAGGTCCGGCAAAGCCGATAAGCGCGCCCGGCTCAGCTATTAAACAGTCGCCCAACATTGCAAAGCTAGCTGTCACGCCGCCTGTAGTGGGGTCGGTCAAAACTGAAATGAAAAGTCCGCCTTCCTCGCTGAATTTCGCCAACGCGGCAGAAGTTTTGGCCATCTGTCCTAAAGATACGACACCTTCGTGCATTCTCGCTCCGCCGGAGCAGCTAACCGACACCAAAGGCAGCTTCTCCTCCATCGCCTTATCAACCGCTGCACAAAGCTTCTCACCAACTACCGAACCCATCGAACCCATTAGGAAATTCGGCTCCATCACGGCCAAGATAACGGGCCTGCCCTTGATAAAGGCCTTACCGATTAACATGGCCTCCTTCGTGCCGGTCTTTTTCTCGTCGGCCTTGAGACGCTGCTTATAAGTGGTTCCTTTGAACTTAAAGCCCAAGGGGTCATCGGTCGTCAAATCGCCAAGAACCTCCTGGAAAGAATCTTCGTCGGCCAGATACTTGATTCGAGTCGCTGCCTCAATGCGGAAATGATGATTGCATTCCGGACAGACATTAAGATTTTTCTCGACGGCGCTTTTATAGAGTATATGCTCGCAGGCCGGGCAGCGCATCCACAATCCGTCGGGCATCTCTTTACGGGGCTTTAATGAAAAACCGTTCCATTTCGATTTTATCTCTTTGGCCATACCAAACAAAGCTAAATATCAAAAATTTACCCCTTAGGGGTGAAATCCCAGAACTTGCCGAGACCGCTCCCTCACGGTCGCGGCTCTGTCTTCTGTCTTCTGTCTTCTGTCTTCTGTCTGCAAGCCTCTCGAATGGCATTTATTGCTGCCACGCGGTCGGATTTTGCAAAAATTGCGTTACCTGCTACAAGGGTATCAGCACCATAGGAGACTACTGTCGGCGTGGTCTGAGGGTCTATCCCGCCATCGACCTCGATGCGAATATCAGGGCCGAGGATTTCTCTGACTCTGACAATTTTTTTTGCCGCCTTAGGCATAAACTCCTGCGCACCAAAGCCCGGGCGAACCGTCATAACCAGAACCATATCGCAAAGCGGCGCAACGGCCCTTATCGCCTCAACCGGGGTCTCCGGATTCAGGCATATCCCGGCACTGCATCCGAGCTTGTGCAATTTGTCGATAAGCCTGTGAGGCTCATTACAGACTTCAATATGAAATGTTATATGGTCGGCGCCGGCATCAACAAAACGCTCGGCATACTTGTCCGGCTCAGCTATCATCAAATGACTGTCGAAAACAAGGTCGCTGTATTTGCGAAGCTTTGCAATCACCGGCGGCCCAATGGTAATATTCGGCACGAAGTGACCATCCATAACGTCAAGATGCACTATATTTACTCCAGCCGACTCAATCACAGCTATCTCGTCGGCCAATCTGGCAAAATCAGCGCTTAATATCGACGGCGCAACCTCAATTGTCCCTGCCTTGGGCAGCTTCATTAGTAATTAGCCCTCTTTTCAAGCGATAGCGTCGCCTTCTCATTGCATTGCGACGCATTCGTTCGAGAGATTTTTTAAGACAGATAGGATGGTCTTCTGGAAAATTGTCTTTCCACTCACCGACAAGCTGTCTGGACATCATTTCTTCAGTGAGGCGTATTGCTTTTTTCCAGGACAGCCCTTGCAGCCAGCGTTCTTTCTCCCGCTCTAATCTCTGGAACCTTCTTTTGTCCAGCAGGCCCTTATTGCCTTTGGCTTTTTTCATTGCTTATATCCGACTGCGTCACGTTACTTTGTAGATTCCTTCGGCGGGGCTTTGACGATGGCTAAACAGAAAGAAACGAGCGCATCGCACTATGCGTGAGTCCTATTTCTCATCGAGGATTTCGAGGCATTTGAATTGTTTACCTTCCAAGAATTCAAGTGAAGCCCCACCACCGGTGGAAATATGGCTTATTCTATTTTCCAGGCCGAGCTTTTCTACCGCGCTTGCACTGTCACCGCCGCCAATTATACTGCTAGCCCCCTTGTCGGTAGCTTCTGCAACGGCCAAAGCGACGTCCTTGGTTCCTTCGTCAAAAGGCGGCAATTCAAAAACACCCATCGGGCCATTCCAAACAATTGTCTTTGCACCGGTAAGCTTCTCCGTAAAAAGCTTTCTGGTTTGCGGGCCAATATCCATACCTTGCCAGTTGTCTTCAATATCGCCGCTGACCACCTTGTTGTCGGCACCGGTTTTGAATTCGCGGGCGACAACAGTATCAACCGGCAACACCATTTCACAGCCGATATCTTTAGCCTTCTCAAGAAGCCCTGCGGCTTTATTGAGAAAATCATCTTCGCACAAGCTTTTGCCGACAGTCCGTCCCTCAGCCTTGAAGAACGTATAAGCCATTGCGCCGCCTATCAGTATGCTGTCGACTTTATCCAGAAGATTTTCAATCACGCCAATCTTGTCAGAAACCTTCGCTCCGCCCAATATTGCGACGAACGGCCGAACGGGACTGCTGAGGGTTTCACCCAGAAACTTTAGCTCTTTTTCGATCAAGAAGCCGATAACCCGCGGCTTGCCTTTCATAATCATCGGGACGGTGTACATTGAGGCATTGTCCCTGTGGGCTGTGCCGAAAGCATCGTCAACATATACATCCGCCAGGTCGGCAAGCTGCTTTGCAAAATTGTCTTTTGCCTGCCGCAGTTGCATATCTTCTTTGGCCGCTTTGTCCTTTATCGTTTCTTCCTTGTGAAAGCGCAGGTTCTCGAGCAGCATACAACCGCCACTCTTGAGCGCTGTCGCTTTAGCCTTTGTCTTAGAGCCGATACAATCGTCGGCAAAGACGACCTTCTTACCGAGCAGCTCCGACAGCCGTTTTGCTACCGGCGTCAGCGAGTATTTGTCATCTCTCTCGCCTTCGGGCCTGCCAAGATGGCTCATCAGAATTAAAGCACCACCGCGGTCGAGAATGTTTTTTATGGTCGGTAGTGCCTTGACGATTCGGTCGTCACTGGCGATATTGCCATTATCATCCAACGGAACGTTAAAGTCGCAGCGCATTAGAACCTTCTTACCCTTGACATTGATATCAGCAACAGTCTTCTTAGCCATTTTCTTTACCCATTTCTTCTTAAATTCGAAATCCGAAGTACGAAATACTAAACAAATACTAATGACCAAAATACAAAATTCTGGTTCTCAATCATGATATTGGTAAAGAAAAACAATAAAAATGGGCATTTAAGGCATATTTGGCCGATATGTTATTGGATAACTTCTCAAATTTTGCACGGAGGCCCAATATGCTCGAACAAAAACAACCCAAAAACCACAAAGGCAGTAAACCAGCTAATCTGCCGCTGGCTTTCTTCGCATGCCCAAACGGCGACTGTGCCGACTTTAATAAGTTCAATGCAGGTAACCTCTCAATCGCCGAATGGATGGGAAAAGATAAAGCCATCCGACGGCTATATTGTAAAACCTGCGGTACTCGCTTCAGTGAACGAGAAGGCTCACTCATGCAGGACACCAAGCTATCCGTGGACGATGTCGTACGCATTATCAAATGTCTCGGCCACGGCTGTTCTGTCGAAGCGGCGGCGGATATCTGCGAAGTCGACACCCGTACCGTGCAGCGGCTATTGGAAAAGGCGGGCAAACGTGCTGCTGATTTCCACCGCTTACAGCTTGATAATCTTAATGAGCCGCTTGAAGCGGTACAGATGGACGAATTGCACGGTAAAACCGTCAAGGATAAACGCAACAGCCAGTTGGTTGATGTCCCCAAAAAGCTTCGTAAACGCCTCATTAAAAAAAGGGCAAAACCTGGCTTCATACGGCTCTGGCCGTGAAAAGCAGGTTTCTGCTCGAATCTATCATTGGTCCAAGAACACTCGAAACGGCCTTGCAATTGACTGCTTCGGTGGCTCTGTATTCGAAAGACGAAGACCTTCCACTGATTCTCATCGACGATCATCTGCCGTACCCGCAGGCTATCTTGCAGGTATTCGGAGATATAAAGCACTGCCGTCGCAAAAACAGCAGAGGCAGATTCAAGCATCCCAGACTCAAACCGCCTGCGAATTTGCAGGTAGGCGTGGTAAAGAAACTTCGGGACAAAAAAGGCAATTTGCTGAAGGTATCGAGCAAGGCTTTGTTTGGCAAAAAGAAGGAAATCGTAAAGCGAATTCAAGAGCTGGGTATTGGGCAAAAGATCAACACCTCTCATATGGAACGACTCAACGGCACGATAAGAGGTCAGCAGGCTCGTCTGGCACGGCGTACTCGCAACGGTTCTCATCTGGAGGAGATGTTGCAATATTCGGTGTGGCTGTGGCGGGACTTGTACAACTGGACGAGGGTGCATTACTCGTTGCTGGACGAAACACCTGCTATGGCGTTGTGTCTGACCAGCGAAGTATGGACTGTTTTGAAATATATTTTGTATCCGGTTCATGTCAGCGATCTTCAACGTTGGGACTGGGCCGAGCAGCGTAGCAGCGTGCTGGAATCAGCCGTTGAAGTTTATAAACGTAATAAAGCTTTACCAAT
>Ga0315312_1000806_pt1 | contig 30092 bp, 28 predicted proteins | sample TDP7_MG_FD_203629 | JGI IMG/M metagenome (GOLD analysis project Ga0315312, IMG submission 203629) | Freshwater sediment microbial communities from Lake Towuti, South Sulawesi, Indonesia - TDP7 | ecosystem: Environmental > Aquatic > Freshwater > Lake > Sediment | place: Indonesia: South Sulawesi... | reverse complement strand
TGCTCGCGGACGTCCTTCGAATCGCTGCGGGCCTACCTCGAGGCCCGCGCCCGGCTCATGGACGCTCAGGCGGAGGCGCTCGAGGGAATCCGGCTGCCGGAGGAGCGGTGAATAGGATTGCCATTCTTATTACATTCTTATGGGCGCTCGGGCAGCCGGGGGATCGCGCGCGGGAAGCCTTCGAACGGGCCGCCTGCGAACAGAGGATGAACGCCTTCGCGGAATCCTACAAGCCGTCGTCCGGGAATACAACGCCCGGCGGACCTGCAACGCGGGCGCCGCGAAGAAGGCGAGCCGGGCCTGGGAAGCGCTCAAGGACTCGGGCTGCTGGGTGACGGCGCCGTGAGGATCCTCAACCTGGAATACGAGATCGTGCCGGCGGAGCGGCTGCGCCCCCACCCCGACAACCCGCGCCGGGGGGACTTGCGGGCGATCGGGCAGTCCATCGAGAGGAACCGCTGGTACGGCGCCGTGCTCGCGCAGAAGTCGACCGGGAGGATCCTGGTCGGGGAACACCGCTTCCGGGCGGGGCTGGAGGCCGGACAAGCGGCTTTCCCGACCATCTGGCTGGACGCGGACGACGCGGCCGCGCTCCGCGTGCTCCTGGCCGACAACCGGGCCAACGACGTCGCCGGCTACGACGAGGCGGCGCTGGCGGAGATCCTGGCGCGGGAGAAGGACCTGGCGGCGTGCGGCTACTCGCCCGAGGATGCGACGGCGCTCCGCCTGGCAGTCGAGGCAGCCGCGGCGCCGGCGGAAGAACCGCCGCCCGCCGCCCCCCTGACGCTCCGCTGCCCGAAATGCGGCCTGGAGTTCCCGAAGCCGGGGAAGAGGGCAGGACCGTGAAAAACCGGGGATTACCGTTAGTTACCGTCAATTCCCGGTATGAGCCCGCGGTACCAGTACGGACGCTCCAGACCCACCCGGAGAACCCGCGAAGAGGGGACCTGCGGCTGATCGCCGGCTCGATTCGGGCGAATGGGTTCTGGGGGGCCGCGATCTGCCAGGAATCCACGCGGCGGGTGCTGGTCGGCAACCACCGCTACCTGGCGGCGGTAGCGGAAGGCGCCGAAACCATCCCGGTCATCTGGGTGGACCTCGGGGACGACGAAGCCCGGCGGCTGATGCTCGCGGACAACCGCACGAACGACCTGGCGCGGAACGACGACGGCGCGCTGGTCGCCCTCCTGCTGCGCATGCGCGCGGACCACGGGCTGGCCGGGAGCGGATACGACGAGGAGGACCTTACGGAACTGGTGCGCCGGATGGCGCCGCCCGAGTTCCCGGAGTACGACGAGGATGTTGCGGACGAAGTCGAGATGGTTGAGTGCCCGCGTTGCGGCCACCGCTTCCCGGCGTGACTACCTGGCGACGCTCGAGGCGGGCTGGCGCCGGCACTTGGAGCCGAAGCCGCCCGAAGCCCCGACCGTGGTCTCGATCTTTGCCGGGGCCAGAGGCAGCTCGCTCGGCTACTCCATGGCCGGCTACCGGGAGAGGCTCGCGGTGGAATGGGGCCGCCGGGCGGCGGCGACCTTCCGCCTGAACTTCCCGGAGGTCCCGCTGTACGAAGCGGACGTCGCGGGCCTGACCGGGGAACGGGCGCTGGAGCTCGCGGGCGGCCTCGCCCCCGGCGACCTGGACGTGCTGGACGGCTCGCCGCCGTGCCAGGGGTTCTCGGTGATCGGACGCCGGCAGTTCCGGGACCCGCGGAACGAGCTCTTCGGCCACTTCTGCCGGCTGCTCGCGGCGTTCCGGCCGCGCGCCCTGGTGATGGAGAACGTCTGGGGCATGGTCAAGGGGCCGATGAAGCTCGTCTTCGCGCGGGCATTGGCGGGCTTGCGCGCCCAAGGCTACCACGTGCGCTGCCGGCTGCTCGACGCGCAGTACTTCGGGGTCCCGCAGCGCCGGAAGCGCCTGATCTTCATCGGGTTCCGCGCGGACCTCGGCCTGGAACCGTCGCATCCGGCCGCCCAAACCTTACCACCTTTTACCATCGAGGAGGCGATCGGGGACCTGCCCGCCCGCGAACAGCGGCCGGAGATCGACCACGTCTGGGTGGAGGAGGCGGCGATAGGCACCCGGACGTACCGGGCGCTGGAAGCGCGGGCCATCCGCGCCGGCCAGAAGGTCGTGCCGAACAAGCCCTCGTCGACGCGGGGCTGGTGGGACCGCGTGGCGCCCACCCTGCACTGCGCGGCCCCCGGGGGGCGGCGCCCCTATCTCCGCCACACGCCGCTCGTCCACCCCGGCGAGCTCCGCTCCCTCTCGATCCGGGAGCTCGCGCGCTGCTCCGGCTTCCCGGACCAGTTCCGGCTCGCGGACCCGCTCTACGGGGGCACGGACCACTTCGGGAACGCCGTGCCGCCGCCCATGATGCGGGCGATCGCGGAGCACGTCAGGGGGGCGCTCGGGAAATGATCGAGATCCGAAACCGCCGCTACGAGGACCGGGTCGCCGTCGAGCGGCTGCGGCCTCACCCGCTGAACCCCCGGCGCGGGGACCTGGCCGCCATCGCCGAGAGCATCGCCGAGAACGGGTTCTACGGCGCGGTCGTCGCCCAGGAGAGCACGGGCCACATCCTGGCCGGGAACCACCGCTACCTGGCGGCGCTCCAGCGCGGGGCGCCCCATCTGCCCGTGATCTGGCTCGACGTGGACGACGACCAGGCCAGGCGCATCCTCCTCGCGGACAACCGGACCAGCGACCTCGCGGGATACGACGACCCCGCGCTCGCGCGCCTACTCCAGGATTTGCAGGCGACGCCCCGGAAACTGGCCGGGACCGGCTACGACGACGCCGCGGTGAAGGAGATCCTCGACAGGATCGCGGAGGAAGCCGGGCCGAAGAGGGGCTTGACGGACGACGACGCGGCGCCGGCCCCGCCGCCGACGCCCAGGACGGCGCCCGGCCAGGCGTACCGGCTCGGGGAACACCGCCTGCTCTGCGGGGACGCGACCGCCGCCGAAGATCTGCTCCGGCTCATGGCGGGGGAACGGGCGGACCTCGTCTTCACCGACCCGCCCTACAACGTCGACTACGAAGGCTACACCCCGGAGGGCCTGACGATTCGGAACGACGCCCTCCCCGGCCCCGAATACCAGGCGTTCCTGGAGAAGGCGTTCCGGGGGCTGGCCCGCGTCGCCAAGCCGGAGGCGTCGCTGTACGTCTGCCACGCGTCGGCCTGGCAGCGGGAAGTCCAGAACGCGCTGGAGGCGGCGGGCTGGGCGGCGCGCCAGCAGATCATTTGGGGGAAGGAGCGGATGCCGTGGGGCATGGGCCGCTACAAGTTCCAGCACGAACCCATGTTCTACGCCCACGTCGCCGGCCAGGTGGACGCCTGGTACGGGGACCGCACGCAGACGACGCTCTGGCAAGCCAAGCAGCCGCACTGGAGCCGGGAGCACCCGACGATGAAGCCCGTCGAGCTCGTCGAGGTCGCGCTGCGGAACTCCAGCCGGCGCGGGGATCTCGTCGCGGACCCCTTCGGCGGCGCCGGCTCGACGCTGATCGCCTGCGAGAAGCTCGGGCGCCGCGCGCGCCTCCTGGAGATCGAGCCGCGGTACTGCGACGTTGTCGTGCGCCGCTGGGAGGAGTGGGCGGGCAAGAAGGCCGAACCCGCCGACTGACCGGGTGGCCAGCAAGCGCAAGAAGCCCTGGGAGCAGCGCCCCCGCGAGAGCAACAAGGCTTTCGCGGCGGCCACGATCTACTTCCAGCTAGGGGCGGCCCGCTCGCTGCCCAGGGTATCCCAAGAGTACTCCAGGAGCGTACCGCTGCTGAAGCGGTGGAGCCGGCGCTGGCGCTGGGTCCGCCGGGCGCGCGCCTGGGACGCGCACATGGCCGCGATCCAGGCCGAGGCACTCGAAGCCCGCCGCGCGGAGACGGCCAGGACGTGGGCCGAGCGCGAGGAGGCGCTCCGGGAAAGGAAGTACGACCTGGCCATGAAGATGCTGGCCAAGGCCGAGGCGATGGCGGCCTTCCCGCTGGCGCAGGTGAGCCAGGGCGAAGACGGCAAGACGACCGTGGTGAAGCCCGCGAAGTGGACCTTCTTCTCGCTGGCTCGCCTGGCCGCGACCGGCTCCGCGCTCGCGCAGGAGGCCATCCGCAACGAGGGGGCGATCCACAACCTGGCGGAGGAATTGGAGCGCTTCGAAATCGAGGAGTACCGGCCGCGGGGGAAGAAGCCGTGATCCCGTGCCGCGTCCCGGCCCTGCCGAGCCAGCGCCGGTTCTTCGAATCGAAGGCGAAGTTCAAGGGCTTCTCCGGCCCGATCGGGAGCGGGAAGACCTACGCCCTCTGCTACCAGGCGCTCATGCTGGCCACGGACAGCCCGGGGACGCTGGGGCTCATCGGGGCGCCGACGTACCCGATGCTGCGGGACGTGACGATCCCGACCATGCTGGACATCCTGGAGGCCCACCGCATCCCGTACACCTGGCGGAAGCAGCGGCACCTGCTCGCGCTCCACCGCTCCGGCAGCCGGGCGATCTTCCGGCCGCTGGAGAACTACGAGCGCCTGCGCGGGACGAACCTGGCCTGGTTCGGGGTGGACGAGCTCACCTACTGCCGGCGGGAGGCCTGGCAGCGGCTCGAAGGCCGGCTGCGGGAGCCGCGCGCGCGCCGACTGTGCGGCTTCGGGGTTTGGACGCCGAACGGGTTCGACTGGGTCTACAAGCGGTTCATCGCCCCGCACACGCGCCTGGCGGAGTACGAGGCGGTGATCGCGGCGCCGGGGGAGAACGTCTTCGTGCTGGAGAGGACGCCGGACTACTACGAGGTCCTGAAGGCCAGCTACGACGAGCTCTTCTTCCGGCAGGAGGCCCTCGGGGAGTACCTCAACGTCTACGCCGGGCGGGTCTACCACGCCTTCGACGAGGCGAACGTGGCCGAGACGCTGCACAACCCCGTCGCGCCGATTTTATGGAGCCTGGACTTCAACGTGGACCCGATGGTGTCGCTGGTCTGCCAGGAGGCCGGCGGGCGCATCAGCGTCCTGGAGGAGATCGCCCTGCACGTCGCCACGACCTACGCCATGTGCGAGCGGTTCGAGGCGCGGACGCGCGAGGCCGGCTGGCTCGAGGCTTGGCGGCGCGTCAACGGGGGCCGCCCCCTGGAGCTCTGGGTCTACGGGGACGCGGCCGGCGGCGCCCGGCGGACCTCGGCCTCGAAGACGGACTACGAGCAGATCAAGGAGTACTTCCGGGGCCGGGGGGAATTCGAGCTCCGCTGGCGGGTCCCCTCCGCGAACCCGAAGGTCAAGGACCGCGTGAACTCGGTGAACGCGATGCTCCGCAACGTGGCCGGGGAGCGCCGCACGCTGATCCACCCCCGCTGCAAGGAGCTCATCACGGACCTCTACGAGGTCGCCTGGAAGAAGGGGGGGCAGTTCGACCTGGAGAAGGACGCCGACCGGCGGCGGACGCATGCCTCCGACGCGCTGGGCTACCTGGTCTGGGGCGACTACCGGCTCGGCCGCTTCGAACGGCAGCCGCGCGCCTAGGGCGCCCGCCGGCCCAGGGTCGCGTCGATCTCGCCGAGCAGGTCCAGGACCAGGTCCAGCTTCCCGCCCAGATCCGGGGGGTTGACCTCGGCCTCGCGCGCGCGGACGGAGGCGAGCGTGTGCCGCACGCCCCGCAGCCGCTGGATGGCGAGGTCGGCCCGGGCCAGGAGGTTCGGCGCGGCGCCGCTCAAGTCCGGCGCGCCCGCGCCCGATTCAGCCTTCGTGAGCTTCTTCGGTTCAGCCATGCCCCGACTATAACGCCGCGACCGGCGGAGGCTCAACATGGAATGGACCCGGTCGGAGACGATCGCTCTGGCCAAGAACTCCTGCGCGCACTGCCACGGCATCGGGTTGCACCTCGGGCGGGGCGGCAGGCTGAACCCGTGCGGCTGCGTCCTGCGCAAGATCTTCCGCTGCTGCCTGAACAGGTACTGGCGCATCCAGGAGCTCCAGGCCGTGAGCGGCTTGGCGTCCTCCCCGACGTTCTCGCCCTTCCCGCACGGCGCCGACCGCAGGGGGGCCTGGGGCAGGAAGAAGGAGGAGTACTGCGCCGACTTCTTCCTGGTCGCCCGGCGCGCGCTGCTCGGGGCCAGGGACGGCCGCGGGCGCCTGCACTGGGCCATCTTCGTCCTGCACTTCCTGCAAGGCCGGGATTGGAAGATCTGCACGAAGCTGCTGCGGATGGACCGGGGGAACTTCTTCCACGCGGTCTACCGCATCGAGCAGGCGCTCGGGCGGGTCTTCCGGGAGCTCCGGCCCTACTCGATCTTCCCGACCGACCTGTACTTCAACGGCTGGCGCTCGGAGGTGGAGGCGGCGCCGGCGCCCCCGCCGGCCCGCGCGCGCCCGGCAACGCTGGCGGAACGGCAGGCGCTGACGCGGGAGCGGGCGGGGCCGATTAGAATCAAGGTTCCCGATTCCAATCAACCGCCGGACGCGGCTCTGGCGGCGGGAACGGCGGCGGCCTAAACCGGGCCGCGCGGGCGAGCGACCCCTCAAGTGATGGACCAGAAGGCGCTCGAAGCGCGGCACCCGCTGTACGGGGCGCAGGCCGCGGCCTGGCAATACTTCGCGGACCAGTACGCCGGCGGGCCCGGCTACGCGACCAAGACGAACCCCCTGCCGCAGACGGGCGGCGCGGGCCTGTTCAAGCCGGGGACGGAGGGCACGGCCGGCTCCGGGAAGCAGTACTCGACGGTCTACTACGTCTGGCAGTACCCGCTGGAGATCACCGAGAAGTTCGTCCACCGCCTGAACCGCGCCTGTTGCGTGAACATCTGCGCGCCGGTCGTCGACTTCTACTGCGCGACCGTCGGGAAGCCCGAAAACGTGCTCATCACGCCGGACCCCGCCTTCGAGGAGCTGCTCGGGGACATGGACCGCCAGGGCCACGGCTACCACCAGTTCATGGCGGCGGCCCGGACGCACGCGACCGTGCGCGGGTTGACCTTCCTGCTGGTCGACTCGACCCGCGCCGCGGGCGAAGTGGTCACCGAACGGGACGCGCGCGACCAGGGCATCCGGCCCTACGTGGTCGAGATCCTGCCCGAGCACCTGCTGAACTGGCGCCTCGACGAAGCGGGGCGTCCGGTCGAGATCCTCTACCGGGTCAAGCGCGAGGTCCCCGGCTCGATCCTGGACCCCGAACAGGGGCAGCAGCCCTGGGAATACCGCTACTGGGACGCCGCGGGATGGGCGGTGTACCGGGACGCCGGCAACGCGGTCGTGGAAGTCGACCGCGGGCCGAACCCGCTCGGCGTCGTGCCGCTGGTCGCGCTCTACCACCGGCGCGGCGAGGAGCCGTTCGCGGGCGAGTCGCTGCTGAAGGACGCCGGCAAGATCCAGCAGCTAGTGACCAACTGGGCCTCGGCGTTGGACGAGGCGTTCGAAACCTCGATGTTCGCGGTCCCGGTCGTGAAGTCGAAGGACACGCCGCAGAGGGTCGGCGCCGGCTCGGCCGTCATCCTCCACCTCAACCCAGAGGAGAAGGAGGACTTCTACTACGTCACGCCCGACACCCAGCCCTTCCAAGCCGGCTGGGACGCCTTCTACCGCATGATCCAGCTTGCGAACAAGCACATGGGGATCGCGCCGAAGGCGATCACGACGGACAAGATCGAGGAGCAGTCCGGCGTGGCCAAGGAGTGGGACTTCTTCGAGGCCGAGAAGATCCTGGCAGCCATGGCGCTGAACGAGCAGGAGGCCGCGAAGGAGGTCCTGCGGCTGATGGGCCTCTGGCTCAACCGGGAATTCGCGGGCTCCATCCAGTACGCCACGCGGTACGACCTGTCGACGGCCAAGGAGGACCTGGACGACCTGGTCGCCATGCAGACGGCCGGGGCTCCGGCGACGGCACAGCGAGAGCTCATGCGCCGCTTCGTGGCCAAAAAGCTGACCTCGCTGTCGGACGAAGCCCGGACGAAGATCGACCGGGAGATCGAGGCGATGCGCACGGGGCCCGCGCCGCCGGCCTTCCCCGCCGAGCCGCCGGCGCGGGGAGGGGAAGAAGGGCCGCCCGAAGATGAGGAATGAGCCGCCGACCGCCGAGCCGAGCCCGCCTGCGAGAGCTCCTGGCCTTCTGGCAGGGGCGGCTCGGGCTGCGCGACTGGGAGCTCGAGGCGGCGGTCGGGCGGGCGGAGGAGCTCGGGGGCGGACGCAGCCCCCGCCTGGGCCAGGTTAGGATCGCCGCCGGCAAGCGCCGCGCCAGGATCCTCGTGCTGCACCCGCGGGACGTGCCGCCCGAATGCCTGGTCCGCCAGGACCCGGAAATCAGCCTCGTCCACGAGCTCGTGGAGATCCTCCTGGACCCGCTCACGGACAACCTGCCGCCGGCCTTGGAGACCGCCAAGGAGCAGGCGGTGGAGGCGCTGAGCCAGGCCCTGGTCGCCCTGCGGCGCCGCCCGCCGCCGGAAAGCCCCGCCGCCGGCCCACAGCTTGCCCAGGGCGCCCCCGCCGGCCCCGCGCCGGCCCGACCCCCCAGGGGGCGCGCCCGACCCGGCCAAGGCCCCCGCAAGGCCCAAGGAAGCGAAGCATGAGCAGCCGCGGGTTGGCGGAGAAGACCGAAGCGCTGCGGGTCATTTCGGATTCGCTCATCCAGAAGCGCGCGGCCCACGTCGCGGCTTTCGACCTGGCCATGCAGCGGCTGTCCGCCGATCTGCGGGAACGGCTGGTCTCGATCCTGGCGAAGCAGGCGCCGACGGCCGCCGAGGCGATGAAGGCGCAAACCATCGTCGATCTCCAGCGCGAGGTCCAGAAGCAGCTTAACGCGCTCGGCTACGAAGGCGTACTCAAGGACTTCCTGGGCCAATACCAGGAATCCCACCAGGCGGCCCTGGCCGCGATCGAGGCGCTCGGGCTGGAGCCGCCGAAGCTCTCCCGGCTGGACGCGCAGGCGCTGCGCTCGCTGGCCGCGCAGGACTACGCCTACCTCGACGGGATCGGCGCGGCGGCGATCCAAGAGGTCGCGGGCGGGGTCGTCGCGGACGCCCTGGCGGGCGGATCGCGGGCCCGCATGATCGACCGCGTGGGGGCGACCGTGAACAAGCAGTTCCGCCGCTACGCGGTCACCTACGCCGACACCGCCCTGGTCTCCTACGACCGCGTGGCGTCGATGCGCTACTGGAAGGCCGCCGGGCTGGAGCGATTCATGTACCGCGGCCCGAAGGACATCAAGAACCGCAAGTTCTGCGAAGCGCACGTCGGCAAGGTCTACGGCCTGGCCCAAATCGCCGAGCTCAAGAACGGCATGAAGGACGGGACCGCCGACGTCCTCCGCTTCGGGGGCGGCTGGAACTGCCGGCACGTGTGGACGCCCGTGCCGCCGGAGGCGCCGGCCCGCCCGCCGGCCCCCGCGCAACAGGCCAAACGGTCGTACCCGGCGCCGGCGGCGGTGGTGGATTTGGTCGCCGAACAGCCGAACGCGATCGTCACGGCCGCCATGGAGCAGGGCGCCCGCGAAGGCGGGGCGGCCGTCCAGCGGGCGCAGCAGCGCGCCAAGCTCGAGGCGACGGCGGAAGCGAAGGCCAGGATCGCGCACGACGCCGCCGTCGCCCGCGCGAAGAAGGCCGTCGCCGCGTCCGAAGCGGAGGCCGCCGGCGCCGCCGCGCAGCAGGCCCAGGCGCTCCAGGAGGCCGCGATGCAGGCGGCCAAGGACGCGCTCGCCGCGCTCGAGGCCCAGCAGGGGAAGGCGGCGGAACAAGGGGCGAAACTGGCCGCCGCCAAGCAGAAGAAGCTCGTCTACGCGAAGGCGTGGCACCAGGCCCAGGCGGTCGAGAAGGCCGTGGCCAAGCTCGGCCCGGACGCGACGGTCGAGCAGATCGAAGCCGCGCTCGCGCAGAAGAAGCAGTTCTTCGCGGGCCTCGGGTTCAAGGTCCCGCCCAAGCTGCTGAAGGAAGAGGCGGCGCTCGGGAAGCTCAAGGCCGAGCTCGCCGCGCAGAAGGCCGCGGAAGAGGCCGCGGCGAAAGCCGCCGCCGAAGCCCAGGCCAAGCTCGAGGCGGAAGCGAAGGCCAAGGCCGACCTCCTCAAGGACCCGGCGTACCTGAAGGCGATCAAGCTCAAGGCGACGCACCAGGTGCAGGCCATCGAAGCGAAGATGGCCAAGGCCGCCGCGCTGAACGGGGGGACGCTGGCGGAGCCCCAGGCCGCGTCCTTCGTCCAGGCCATGGCCCAGGTCTACCAGGAGAAGGGCCTGCCGCCCTCGCCGACCGTGGCGAAGTACCAGGCGGACTGGCAGGCCGGCAAGCTCGCGCTCAAGCCGGCCGCCGCCAAGAAGAAGGCGCAGGAGGCATTCGCGCAGGCCGCCGCGCAGGAGACGCCGCCCGCCACCCCGGAGCCGGAGGCCCCGCCGAAGCCGCCCCCGCGCGCGAAGCCGCCCTCCGGCCTCGCGTCCGTCTACGCGGACCCGGCCAGCGGCCAGAAATGGAGGTGGTCGCCGGAAGAAGGCAGCTTCGTCTCGGAGGCGGGGCAGCACGCGCCCGCCGCGAAGGTCGAAGCCTGGGCCAAGAAGGGCTTCCTGGAGCCGGCCGCGCAGGTGCAGATGGTCCCGACGGCCCCGCCGCCGGCGCCGGCCGGCTTCGCGCTCGTCGGCGACGCCTCGGGGCTCGGGGGCATGCACGAGAAGCAGGTCTGGAAGGACGCCGCCGGGGACGCCTGGCTCTTCAAGCCGCAGGAGCGGGCGGGCGAGGAGTTCCGGGTCCGCGTCGAAGCGGCCCAGTCGGCCGTGGCGAAGCTCGTCAACCCGGAGGCGGTCGAGGTGCGCGCCATGACGCTCGGGGGGCGATTCGGGTCCGCGCAACGCATGGCCCGGAGCTTGGCCGAGCCGAAGGACTTCGGGACGATCCCGCCCGAGCAGATGACCGCGCAGGAGGTCCGGGACGTCCAGCGCGAGCAGGTGATCGACTGGCTGACGGCCAACCACGACGCGCACCCCGGCCAATGGCTGCGCACGCCGGAGGGCCGGACGCTCGGCATCGACAAGGCGCAAAGCTACCGCTGGCTCGGGGAGGACCGGCTGGCCGTGGACTACCACCCGAACGCGCGCTACGGAGAGCGCGAGCCGCTCTACAACTCGATGTTCCGCGCGATCAAGGAAGGAAGGCTCCGGTTCGACCCGCGGGACACCCTGGAATGGGTCAGGCGCGCGGAGCGGATCTCGGACGCGGACCTGCTCGCCGCGCTGAGGCCTTACGCCGAAGGCCGCTTCAAGGGGGACGCGACAGGGCTGAAGCGCTTCCAGGACGGCGCGCTCGCGCGCAAGAACGCCCTTCGCGCGGATTTCGAGGCGTTCTACTCCGACGTGCTGGGCCGGCCCTTCCGCTTCGAGGAGGAGCCCGCGCCGGCGCCCCGGGCCGAGCGGAAGCCGAAATACGCCAGGCTCACGCCGCGCCTGGCGGAGCACGTCGCGGAGGCGCACGAGGCCGGCTGGCAAGGCAAGACGATCCCGATCGGCGGAGAGCAGATCGAGGACCAGGCACTCATGGTCTGGGGGGAAAGGATGCCGGACGGCTCCGAGCGCACGGTCCTCCAGTTCAAGGTGCGCAACCTGCCCGAGGCGAACGAGGCGATCGCGCGCCGGCTCGCCCAGGGCAGGCAAGCGACGAAGGTCGCGCCGACCGACCCCGACCGCCTGGTGCCGTACCCGAAAAGCGCGGTCTCCAACAAGGCGCTGAAGGTTTGGATCGAGACCGGCGAGATGCTGCCGAAGGACGGCTACGGGAACCCGATCCCGGCGGAGAAGGCGGCGATCGTCAGGCAGGAAGCCGCCGAATGGAAGCGCCAGAACGAGGAGGCCAAGGCCGCGGCGAAGCGCAAGAGGAAGGAGCCGGCGCCGCCCGCCGAATTCGAGGTCGAGACGTCGGAAGCGCTCGGGGACCGGAAGGAGATGAAGGACGGCCGGGTCCGCGTCCTCCAGGCCGACGTGCCGATCAAGGACCTCGTGAGCAACGGCCACGGGGATTACGGAAAGAGCGTGGGCGTCCGCTGGCGCGACGGCTTCCGCGTCCGCTACCAGCCGAACGTCCCGAGCGAGACGAACGGCTACGCGCTCCAGGGGACCATGCAGGCGTACCTGCCCGGCAAGGCGGACGCGGCCCAGGTCGACGCGGCGCTGGACCGGCTCTCGCGGGAGTTCGGGCTGGACCTCTCGGCGCCCACGGCCGCGCAGCGCGAGATGATGTACCTCCAGAAGCAGGCGTACGCTACCAAGGCCCACGTCGCGCCGCAGTGGAAGGCGCTGGAGGCGAGGCTGGCGCAGGCGGGCGCACCGCCCGAGGAGGCCGTCCGGGAGATGCGGGCGTTCTGGGCCCGGCGCCTCGGGGTCGAGGACGTGACGAAGCTGCCCGGCTACAACCCGGAGGGGGAATGGCAGGGCCGGTGGAACGACCCGACCGGGCGCCGGCGCGCGGGCCAGATCGTCTACCGCCGGTTCGACCTGTCCGAAGCGGACCTCGACCGCGAAATGAAGGGGTACACGCTCCAGCACGGCATCACGGGCAAGAGCCTGGAGGAGGCCTGCGAAAGCATCGTGGGGACCAACAACGCGATGATCCCGACCGTGGACAAGATGCGCGTGGGGGTCCCGGTCGGCGGCATGAGCCCCGGCTCCGATATCGACAGCGGCGGGGCGAGCTATTTCTTCACCCGGATCAAGCGGGCCTCGTCCGTGGCCGACGAGCCCGGCCTCTACTTCAAGAAGCGGCTCCTCCTCCGCATGGACGCCATCAGCTACGACGGGGACGAGTACGGGCGGACGACCGGGGACACCGTGACGAACCACCGCAAGACCGGGCCGGAGGAGTGGCGCGCGGCGGCGAGGCGCCACAGCAACGAGACGATCCTGAAGGGCGCCCTCCCGCTGCTGGACGACCTGGAGGTCATCCGCGTGCGGGGGGAGGAGGCGCGCCAGAGGATCCTGCGCATGTTCCGCGACGCGGGCATCGCCAAGCTCCCGGACGGGCGTACAATCGAACGAGCGGTGGTCGCCGTATGAGCCCCCAGGAAGCCCTCGCCCCGTTCGCCGCCGGATGCCGCGCGATCGCGCTCCCGCCGCCGCCGGAAGACGAGCCCGTCGAGCTCGGCGCCGTCGCGCGGCTGGAGATCCTGCGCGTCATGGAGAAGCCCGGGGACCCCACGCCGGACTTCTGGCTGCTCTGGCTGCAACCGGGCTACCACGCGGCGCCGGAGAAGGCTCACCTCGAGCTCGTGAGCGACTGGGAATGGGACGGGGAAGCGCTCGTCCTCCAGGGGCAATCCGCCAAGCTGCGGCTGGAGCCGCCCGGCCCGGCGGAGGAAGCGGCGCTGGAGGCCTGGCGGCGGCTCGCGGCGCGGATGCCGACCTTGATCGGCGAGGTCGAGAGGGAGATCCGCCGGAGCTTCGGCAAGGCGCCCGAAGCCTGATGGGGCATCGCCATCGCGAGCGCTGGCGCGCCTCGCTCGCGCGCTGCCGCTGGCGCGGCTACCGCTTCGCGTTCGTCTACCCGGACGGCCTCCGCGGCTACGAATGGCCGCGCTGCGGGAAGGAGACGGGAATCAGCCTGGCCGCCGCCCGCCCCCGGCCGCGCCGCTAAACGCGCCGCGCCGCGGGCGCGATCCCCCTGGAGGATGAAGCTCACGGCCAAGGCGGAGATCCCGGCGCTGCCGGCGCCGTCCTTCGACAAGGCGGAGATGATCCATCTGGGCGGCGTCGCGGTCGCCGCCATCAAGGACCGCGCGGCGCGGGGGATCAACCTGGCGGGACAGCCGGCGAAGCCCTATTCGGCCTTCGGCCCGATCTACGTGCCGATCAGCGGGGTCGGAACGTTCGTGCCGAAGGGCAAGGGGGCGGCCGTCAAGCGCACGAAAAGCGCGCTCGCGGGCCGCGAAGTCTTCACCGCGAAGGACGTCGCCAAGCTGCGCAAGGCGGGGCTGCTGCCGAAGAAGGGGAAGGGGGCCAAGGGCGGCTTCCCGCGGATCTCGCGCACGGGCAAGTCGATAGTCTTCGCCGACTACGCCCAGCGGAAGAAGGCCCTCGGCAAGAGCGGCAAGCGCGACCTGGAGCTCTCCGGCCGCATGCTCGGCGCCCTCTCGGTCGTCCGCGCCGGCGCGTCCTCCGTCGAGATCGGCTTCACCCGCGCGGCGGAGAACGACAAGGCCGCCTGGAACCAGGCGCGCGAGGAGTGGTTCGGCCTGGCGCCGCAGGACCAGGCGGCGGTCCTCGAGGCGGCGGAAGCCATCTTCGCCGCGAAGCTCCGCTAAAGCCCCCGCCCCGCCGAGGCGACTCCCCGCTGTAGGTGTATGCCTGAACCGAACGCCACCGGGGGCGGCAACCCCGGCACGGGCCAACCGGGTGGCTCGACAGGAAGTCCCGGCACGGGCGAGGGATTCGACCCGACGAAGTTCGTCACGGCGGAAGACTTCGGCAAGACGGCCGCGCTGATCGGGGGCATGAAGAAGGCCCTCGAAGCGGCGACCGCCAGGCTGGAAGGGCTGCCGACGCTGGAGAAGCTGGCCGAGATCGGGGTCCTGGAGAAGGGCGACGACGGCGCCTACAAGCCGCGCACGGCCCCTCCGAAGGACCAGAAGAAGGCCGGCCCGGACGACGAAGTCAAGACCAAGATGGAATCCCTGGAGCGGCAGCTCTCGGAGAGCCGCCGGGCCTTGGAGCAGGAGCAGCAGCGGCACGCGACCGAGCAGAAGCACGGCGCGATCCGCGCGGCGCTCGCCAAGGCGAACGCGATCAATCCAGACCGCGACTACGTGCACCTTGCCGGAAGGATCGTGGCATCGGAGGCCGGAGGCTACGGGGCGAAGGGGAAGGACAAGTACGGGCAGGAGATCGACGTCACGCTCGAACAGGCGGTCGAAGAGTTCCTGACGGCGAACCCCGAGCTCCGCAAGGCCGCGGCCCAGCCGGGCAGCGGCACCCCCGCGAAGGCGGGGACGCAGGGCGCCGGCGGCCCCAAGGCCATCCCCCGCTCGCAGTGGGAGGACATGGCTTGGATGGCGGCCAACCACGACAAGTTCCTGAAGGGCGAGTACGTCCGCGGCGAATAGGGTCGCGCGAATCTGAGAACCGAAAGGGAGACCCACCGCCATGGCGGACCTGATCAACGTCTACAACCCCGCTTTCTGGGCGCAGGAGAGCCTGCTCCAGCTTTTCCCCAATCTGCGGATGGCCGGCCTGGTCTATCGGGAGTTCGAAGCCCAGGTCGCCCAGCAGGGGGACACCGTCAACACCCGGCTGCCCAACACCTTCACGGCGAGCGACGTCAACCCGGACGCCTTCGCCTCGACGAAGCCGACCGCGACCAACGTCCAGGTCAAGCTGGACAAGTGGAAGCAGGTGGTCTTCGAGATCGGCGACAAGGAGGCCTCGCTCTGCATGAAGGACCTGATCGCCGAGTTCGTCACGCCCGCCGCGTTCGCCCTGGCCGAGGCCGTCGAGGACGCGCTAATGGCGCTGTACAAGGACAGCCACTACTACACCGGCGTGGCCGGCACGACCCCGGCCTCGGTATCCGCGCTCGGCACGGACGTCAAGGAGAAGTTCGACCTGATCAAGATCCCGGACCTCGGGCGCAACGTCGTGCTGAACCCGGCCGCCGTGAACAAGTTCAACCAGGTTTTCTACCAGGACTACGTCTCCGGCAGCCCGGACCAGCAGGTTACCGGCGCGCTGCGGCCGAAGTTCGGCATGCGGTACATCGACAGCAATAAGCTGCCGAACCACACCGCCGGGACCAACGACAAGACCGGGGCCATCGACAACGGCGCCGGCTACCCGGCCGGGACGACGACCATCCACGTCGACGCCTTCGGGCAGAACAAGACCTTCGTGGTCGGCGACATCATCGTGGTGGGGGGCTACTCCCACGTGGTCACCGCCAACGCGACCACGACCAACGACGCCGAAGGCGAATGCGACCTGGTGATCAGCCCGGGCCTCTACGCCGCCGTCGTCGACGACCAAGTCGTGACCTGTCTGGCCGACCACGCGGTCAACCTGGCCTTCCACAGCCAGGCGTTCGCGCTGGTGAGCCGCCCGCTGAAGGTCCCGACCGCGCCGGGCGCGGCCGTGTCGACCATGAACTTCCAGGGCGTCGGCCTGCGCTCCTCGGTGTGGTACGAGCCGAAGGACGTGCGGACCTACGTCCGCCTCGACCTGCTGTTCGGCGTGAAAACGCTGGACAGCCGGAAGGCGATCCGGGTGCTCGGCTAACGAAGGGAGCCGGGCCGTGGCCCAGATCTGGATGCACCCGCCCGGAGACTTGACGCCGCACCAGGTCCCGGAAGAGGAGATGACCCTGCGGCAGGCGACCGGCTGGCTGCATTGCGAGCCGCCTGCCCCGCGGCAGCCGCCCGGCGGCGCAGCGGCCGTCTCCCGCCCCTCGGCCGCGGGGCCTTCTTCTCCCCCGCCGCCGGCGGGCCCTCCCGGAGCCGGGGCCCCCGCCGCCGGCTCCGGGCTTTCCCCGGAGGTGGCCAATGCCAAGCGCGTGGGACGCCGCGACGCTCGCCACGGACGATGACCTGACCGAGCAGGAGAGCCGGATGCCCGAGCTCGCCATGAAGGTGGTGGGCGAAGGCGGGAAGTCGGCCTACGACGGAAAGCGCGCCCTGGCGAAACGCGACATCGGCACCAAGCTGCGGAAGCTCGGCTACCACACGGACGGGATCACGGGGCCGGCGCAGTTCAACCGCTGCGCCGTGTTCCTGGAGCTCGCCTACGTCTACCGGGACCTGGCCGTCCGCAATGACAAGGTCTCCGGGGAGAAGGCGGACTTCTACCTCGAAGCCTTCAACGACGAATTCAAGGGGCTGGTCTTCGACTACGACCCGTCGCTGGCGCCCACCACCGCGACGACGACGCGGCCGCTGACCATCCCGCTGTGGCGCGCATGACCGGAATCAAGGAAGTCCAGGACGCGGTCCTCGAAAAGCTCCGGGCGCTCGGGGCGCTGGTCGAGCTTCTCGGGGGCGACCCCGCCGCCCTGAAAGGGTTCGGCGACCTCGAGCCGCCGGCCCGCAACGTGGGGGAAGCGGTCGCGTCGCTGGCGGAGAAGGAGGCGCTCGTCGTCTCGACCGGGGTCCGCATGGGCGCGCGCGGGAACGTGCCGCGGTTCGTCTACGGCTTCGCCGTGATCTTCCGCGCGCAGGACAGGTACGCCTACTTCGCCCTGTTCGACGCGCTCATGGACACCGTCCCGGCCGGGGGGTCGGTCGCGTTCCAGTTCTCGGAGCTCCACCCGTCCTTCGACCCGCCGGAGAACTTCGCGTTCCTGCCGGCGACCGACGAGGACGGCACGGAGTTCTGGCAGGCCACGTTCGAGCTCACGGAGATCGGCGCATGAACCAAAAACGGATTTACGGCAGGGACTTCATCCTGATGCGGCACCCGGACCACGGGATCGCGGAAGTCCCCACGGACCAGCAAACCCTCACCGAGAGGATGGCCGCGGGGTGGACGCAGTGCGCGCCCCCGGCGCCCGACGCCGAAGCCGCCGGCGCGGGGACCAAGGAAGGAGGGCCTGAATAATGCCCACGCCAGCCAACATCCGGGAGACGCTGATCTGCTTCGGAAAGGTGAAGCAGACGGACCTCCAGACCATCAACCAGGCCGCCGACTGCATCCGGCTCGGCAAGCTGAATGCCGCGCTCGCGGAGGCGGCCCTGCTCACCGAGGACGACGCCCAGGAGATCGGGAAGGGCCACGAGTGGCCCATCGCCAACTACAAGACCGCCTGGAACGCCGCCGGCAGCATGGAGAAGTACCTCTCCAGCCAGTTCGCAGCCTGGGCGTTCGCGTTCGGCCTCGGCAACGCCGCCATGACCCAGCCGGAAGCCGGCGCCTACCGCCACACCTGCACGCCGCAGGACCCGGCGGGGACGGCCGGCATCGAGCTCCCGGCGTTCACGTTCGTGGAGCAGATCCGGCCCGGGGCGAACGTCATCCTGAACCGCGCCCTGGTCGGCAACGTGATCCAGGACCTCTCGATCGCCATCGGAACGGGGCCCGGCCGGGCGAACGCCCGCCTCACGGTCAATTTCGCCGGCTGCGGGAAGCTCACGGAGCCGTCGGGCATCACGATGCCCTCGGCGACGACCGAGCATCTGCTGAACGCGGCGTCGGCGACCTGCACCATCAACGGCGTCGACTACGTGACGGCGAAGAACCTGGTCTCGCTGGAGTTCGCCTTCGCCAACAACCTGCGGCTCGACCAGGGGTACTACCCCGGCTCGGGCTTCCAGGACGCGGGCGACCCCGCCTCCGGCCAGTTGCGCGGGCGGATCGAATTCGGGGACCGCGCGGCGACGCTTCGCTTCGTGGCGCGCTTCGTGAACGGCTCCGCGGAACTCACGAAGCTCAAGGCGCAGACGGAGGGGACGGCGGCCTTCACGCTGACCGGGGCGACCATCGTCGGGGCGACGAAGCACGACATCAGCGTCACCTTCCACCGGGTGGTCTTCGCCACGGCGGTGGTCGGGGAAGCGGACGGGATCGTGACGGTCTCGGTCGAGTGCCGCGCGCTCTGGCACGCGTCGAACGGGCTGCTGACGGCCTACGCGACGACGAACATCGACAAGTTCGGGGCTGAACCGTAGCAGGGGATGCGGCCCTGGGCGCCCGGCCTGCCGCGACCGGGCCGGGCCGGGGCGCCCGGGGCGAAGCGGGAGGCGGCAACCCCGTCTTCCCGATACCCCAAGCCTAGGAGAAAGCCATGGAGCAAAGCAAGCTCTTCGACGCGGCGGCGGAGGTCGAGATCCGGCTCCGCCCGCCGGCGTCCGGGAAGGTCGTCGCCCGGTTCCCGAGCGACGCGGAATGGGCCGCGCGGCTGCGCAAGATCCGCACCCTGACGAAGCAGCTAGGGCCCGGGGAAACCACGACCACGGTCCACGGGGTCGAGGCCGCGGACCTCGAGCTGCTCGGGATCGTCGCGTCGGAGATGCCGCCGGATCTGGACGCGGCGGACGCGGCCGGCGTCGTCGAACGGATGACGCGGGCGGAAGCCGAAGGCGCCGAACCCGCGGAGGGGGGCTACGCCATCCCGCTGCGCGTCGCGGGCGGGATCAGGACCCGGCACGAGCTCCGCACGCCGCTCGAACGGGAGGTCCGCCGCTACCGCAAGGCGGCCTTCGCCTTCGTGGACCGGCGCCACGGGGTGCAGGAGCTCCGCACCAGCGCGCCCGCGGTCGGCGAGTTCTACGACCTGCTCTGCCGAAGGAAGGAGGGATACGTCGGCGATGCCGTCCCGCTCGCCCACAAGATCGCCGTGGTCGCCGAGCTCATGCAGACGCTGGACGCGCTCGAGGAGAGCGAGGAGAACCCGGCGGATTTCTGACCTTGGAGCGACCGCCCTGGCCGGAGCGCCCGTCGCTCCGCTTCCTGGTCCACATGTCGCTCCGCGAGGCGGAGCTCTGCCCCGGCCCGGAAGCCTGCCCGGAGGCCCCCGAGCCGGCCCGCGGGTTCGAAGGCCGGATCGTCTGCGCGGATCGCTGCCGGGGCTGCCCGCTGGACGCGCTCGACGCGGCGATGCGCTCGCACGCCGGGCAGATCCTCCGGCGGGCGCTGGATCTGGACGCGGCGCTGCGCTGCGGCATCGGAGTCCCCTACGGGGAATGGGGCGCGGAGGAGTTCCGCGCGCTCAAGGTCCTGCGCTCGGAGCGCGACCGCTGGGAGAAGGAGCAGGAGGAGGCCAGGCGCCGCGAGGCTGACGGCCTGGCCAGGATCGGACCATGACCCAGAGGATGCGGCTGATTCTCGAGGCGGACGAGCGCGACACCCTCCGCGCGGTGAAGGAGACCCGCGAGGCGCTGCGCGGCGTCGCCAAGGACGCCGGCGCCGCCATGGGGGAGGCGGGCCGCGAGATCGAGCGCGGCGCCCAGAAGATGCGGCAGCAGGCCGAGCGCGGCGCGCGGCAGCAGAACCAGCAGCTACAGCAGATGGCGCAGCAGATGAAGTTCGCCATCCAGTCCCCGCTCTACGCCGCGGGGGAAGCGGCCGAGAAGTTCATGCTCCGCTTCGGGGCCATGGGGGTGGCCATCGTCGGGGTCGGGGTCGCCGCCGGCGCCGCCGGCCTCGGGATGCTCAGCCTGGCGAAAGAGACCGGGAAGTTCGCGGAAGGGATCACGAACCTATCGTACCGGGTCGGCATCTCGACGACCTTCGCCCAGGAGCTCACAGGGGCCGCGAAGCTCGCGGGGGTCGAGATCGGAGCGCTCGAGGCCGCCTTCCGCCCGCTCGCGGAAGCCATGAGCCAGAACAGCGCGGAAGGGAAGCGGGCGAAGCAGGCCCTCCTGGAAATCGGAGTGGTGGCCGCCGATTCGCTCGGACGCCTGAAAGGGACGGAACAGATCGTCCTGGAGATCGCCCGCGCGCTGGCGGGAATCGAAGACGCCGCCGAAAGGCAACGGGCGATCACCAGGGTGCTCGGACAGGGCGGCAAAGAGCTCGTGCCTCTGCTGCTGGAACTGGAAAGCCTGATCAAACAGGTCCGGGACACGGGCGTCGTGATGACCGAAGAGAGCCTGAAGAACTTCAACAAGTTCGACGACGCTCTCGACAAACTGAGCCTGAGATGGCAAGCCTTGAAGCAGCGGCTCGCGGAGAAGGCGGTCGCGGCCATCGAGATCTCCGAAAAGCACGGGGGGCCGATGGGCCTGATGTCGCTCGTCTCGGTGAAGGCGCCGCTGGTGGAGGGCGTCTTCCCGCCGCGACTCCTGGGGCCGCGGCCGCCGGGGGCGGATTACGCGCGCCGGCGCCAGGAGGAGGCGACCATCGCCGCGGGCAATCGGGCGCGCGCGGAATTCCTGCGCCGGACGCGATCGCTCGAAGCCGTAGAGATGGAATACGGCGGCGCGCGCCAGCGCCGGGAAGCCGCGTTCGCGGAAATGGGGACAGGCCAGACGCTCGCGCAGCAGGAGAGGCGCCAGCGGGAATATCGGACGGCCCTTGCCGAAGAGCAACGCCTCAAGGCGGAGCTCGAACGGCTCCGGGAAGCCGAAGCCGAGCCCAAGCGCCGCGCCGAGGAGATCAAGCAGGCCGAACGCGAAGCCGCCGCGTACCGCCGCCAGGCCGCCCTCGGGGAGCTCGAAGGGCTGGACAAGATCGAGGAGAAGCGCCGGCAGATGCTGGAACAGGCGGGGAAGAGCTCCCGCGCGATCTTCGACATCGAGGCGGGCGCCGCGGCCGAGCGCGACGCCTACGAGCGGAAGCTCGTGGCGGACCTGGCCAAGTTCCGCGATAACCTCGGGCTGGAAGTCCACAAGGCGCAGATGGAACGCTTCGGCGAAGAATGCGAGGCGCAGCTTGAGATCCTAGGCCGGATCGCGGAAGCGGAGCGTAGCCGCCGCCAGGAGAGCCTGCGCCTGGCGCTGGGCGCCGCCGACCGCGAAAGGGACCTCGCGCTCGCCGGCCTCGAAGGGGCCCAGGCGGCGACGCTCGAGCAGCAGACCGGCCTGGAGCGGGCGCGAATCGCCATCGAGACCCGCTACCTGGAGCGGAAGGCCGCCCTGGAGAAGCGCCAGGTGGACGAGCAGACCGCCTACGAGCTCGACCAGTTCCGCAAGAAGGCGGACATCCAACTGGCGATGCGACAGATTTCCCAGGAGCAGTACGACCGGGCGGTCGCCGCCATCGAGGAGGCCGGCTCCGCCAAGAAGCGCGGGCTGGACGAGGAGGCGGCACAGGCCAGGGAGATCCTCATCGCCAAGGGCCAGGCCAAGGAGCGGGAGATGGCCGTGGACCACCACCGGCGGATCTTCGAGAGCTTCAAGCGCCAGGCGGAAGGGGTCTTCGACGCCCTCCTCACGCGGTCCCAATCCCTCTGGTCGGCCATCGGCAACGCCCTCAAGACGGCCCTTCTGACGGCCATCAAGGACGTCGTCTCCTCGCACGTCGCAGCGGGGCTCACGCGCCTCGTGACCGGGACGCGGGTCGGGATCGCCGGCAACACGGCCGGGGCGCGGGGCTGGCTCGGAGGGCTGGCAGGGGCACTGGGCGTCGGGGGCGCGCCGGTCTTCGCCGGCGCCGGCGGCGCCCCCTACCCGGGCGCGCCGAACGCCCCGGCCTACCAGCAAACGGGCGGGGGCTGGATGTCGCTGTTCGGCGCCGCCGGCTCCTGGGCGCAGCGCCAGCCCGCGAGCGCCGCCGCCGCGCCGGGATCGGTCTACAACGTCCCCGGGGACCGGGTGCCATACCATCCCTCGCGGCTTCCGACGACGCTGCCGGGCATGGAACGCTGGAACGTCCCCTTCCCGAAGTCGGCCTTCGGAACGTCGACGGCCGGGCAAGCGGCGACCGGCGCGGGCCAGGTCGCCGGCCCGATGCTGGTCGCGGACGCCTGGCGCCGCGGCGGGGGCTGGGGCGTGGCGGAGGCCTCCGCCGGAGGCGCCGCGTTCGGCGCCCGCTGGGGCCCCTGGGGCGCGCTCATCGGGGCGATCGCCGGCGCCGCGATCGGCGTCGCGCGGCTCTTCGTGAAGTCCAAGGAGGAGAAGGTCGTCGAGAAGGTCAAGGCGGCCTACGGGGTGAAGATCGACAAGCGCCTGGCGAAGCAGATCGTGGACCTGGCGAAAGCCAGCTACGGGGGCAACCTGGACATGGCCGTCGGCTCGGAGCAGGCCAAGGACCTGGTCGAGCTCTACGCGCAGATGACCGGCCAGGCGTTCCCGCTGCGGGACAAGCTCCGGCCCGCCTACCTGACGCAGACCGGGGGGGCCCTCTACCAGGCCCCGGTCTACGAGGCGGGGCGGGCGCTGACGCACGTCTCCGCGCTGCCCACGCTGGGGGGCGTTTCGAGCGCCGCGATACCGCAGACGGGCGCCTACGGCGCGAACCGCGCGCCCCTGGCGATCACGATCCAGTTGGACGGGCCGGCGACGACCGGCCTGCTCGAGGGGACCGCCGTGCGGGTCGTGGCGGAGAACCCCCGGACGGTCGCGGACGCCGGCGCCGCCGCGATGAGGGCCAACTACGGGCGCCGGGAGGCCGCCGCGCTGCAACTGGCGCCGAACGCGCTTCTGGCCTGACGCGCTATAATCGAAGGAGGATGACGCGCCCATGCCTAGGCGGAAGCCCAAGCCGGACCCCCGGCCCGCCGAGGAGACCCGACGGGACGCCATCCTCGCGCTCTGGGACCTGAACCGGCGCTGGGAGGAGGCGCGGGCGGCCCAGGACCCGCAACTGGCGTTCGACTTCTCCGCGGCCGGCCCGCCGGAGCCGCTTTCCCAGCCCGGCGGGAAAGAAGACCAGAAGGATTCCCAGCCCGCTAGGAAGCTGGCCCTCGCGTAGAACCCCCGCCGCCGGCCCACAGTTCGCGCAGGTTCGCTCGCCGGAAGTAAGCCGGGCCTCCGATACCCCCCCCTTCAGCAGGCGGCCCCAGGCCCCGATTCCCCCCTTTGGAGGCTGGATGCCCGGAGTCGTCCCCCACGCCGCGCCCGCGACCGTGCTGCCCGCCGGGCTCTGCGCGGCCTTCCGGGAGACCCGGGCGTACGAAGCGGCCCTGAACGAATACCCGGAGGGGGAGTCGCAGCGCGAGGCGCGCGTCTCCGCCAGCCGGCGCCGCTGGGCGCTGAGCCGGCTGCTCGCGCCGGCGGATCTGGCCACGCTGCGGACCTTCTTCTGGACCGCCCGGCACGGCCCGTTCTGGTTCTACGACGGCTTCGCCACGACGCCGCTGTTCAAGCACGACCCGACCGGGAACGACCCGGACGGGCGCGTCCCCGCGCGCTTCGAGGGGCCGTGGGAGCAATTCGTCGAAGGGCGCCGCGGCTCCGCCGGCCTGGAGATCGTCGAGCTCTCAACCTCCGGCTACCAAGGGGGCGGCGGGGGCGGCTACTACGGGGGCCTCGGCCTCCTGGGATGAGGGAAGCGAATGGCCAACAACGTCACGATCAAGGACGCCTTCGGCAACAACGTGGTCCTGAAGACCACCGAGACCGGCGGCGTGCACACGCCGAGCTACAACAACGACGCCTACCCGACCGACCCGTTCGGGCAGAACGCGGACGCCGCGGTCACCGGGGACAACCCCGGCTCCATGTCCGCCAAGCTGCGCGGGCTGAACAAGCACGCCTACGAGCGGATGCCGGCCAGCCTCGGGCAGAAGGCCATGGCGGCCTCGCTGCCCGTGGTCATCGCCTCCGACCAGGCCGCGCACCCCGTGAGCCTGGCGGCCGGCTCGAACAAGGTCGGCAAGGTGCAGATCCGCAACGCGGCGGACAGCGCCGACGTCGACCCCCTGGCGGAAGGAACCTTCGCGGGCCGCGTCGGGGAGGTCCAGGCCAGCCCGACGCAATACACCGTGCTGGGCCGGCTCAAGGACCTTCTCACGGGCATCGCCCTGGCCGGCGGCACGAACCGCATCGGCAAGGTGATCCTCCGCAACGGGGCGGACAGCGCGGACGTGGACCCGCCGGCCTCGGCGCAGCTCCCCGCGGCGCTGACCGGCTCGGGCAACCTGAAGACGGCCATCCAGGAGGCGCTGCCGGCCGGCGCCAACAACGTCGGCTCGGTGAACGTGGCCGCGGTCCCCGCGAACCCCTACGGGGCGAACGCGGACGCCGCCGCGCTCGGGGACCTGGCGGCCTCGATCTCGGCGAAGCTGCGCGGGCTCAGCAAATGGGCCGGGGAACGCATGCCCGCGGCGCTGGGGCGCAAGACGCCCGCCGAATCGCTCGGGGTCGTGCTCGCGGACGACGGGCCGCTGCCTTCGACGGTCTCGGCCGCGAACTCCACCTCGACGCCGCTGGCCGGCGACGGGGTCTTCACCGGGGTTTCGGCGGACGCGCTCGGCTGCCGGCAAGTGGCGGTGTCCGCGTTCACGGACCAGGCGTCGGCCGCGAACGGCCTCAGCCTCGAATTCTCCAGCAACGGCACGAACTGGGACGCGAAGGTTCAGTTCTCCGTGCCGATCACCGCCGCGGGCCAGGCCCGCCGCTACCTGCTGCCCGTTCTCGCGCGCTACTTCCGGCTCGTCTACACGAACGGCGCCGTCGCGCAGACGGCCTTCCGGCTACAGACGATCCTGCTGGCGACCCGAGCGGGGTGGGAGACCGCGTTCCCGGCGGACCAGGCGTCGCTGCCCGCCGTGCTCACGGCCGGCGAGGCCCACCTCGGGGAAGTCGGCAGCAAGACGGTCCTGGCGGAACAAACCCCGACCGTCTCCACCACGCCGGCCTACTCGGTCGGGGACCTGGTGGGCGGCAAGCTGACCTTCGCCGGCGCCGCCAGGATAGCCGCCGGCTCGGGGCGCGTCGCCACGGTCACCGTGACCGACAAGGGCAAGCAGTCGCAGGATCTGGACCTGGTGCTGTTCGACGCGGACCCGAGCGGGACCACGTTCACCGACAACGCGGCGTTCGCCCCGGCGGACGCCGACCTGGTGAAGATCGCCGGCGTCATCCCGATTCGGGAGTGGGGCGGCTTCTCGGACAACTCCGCCGGCTGCGCCCGCGCCGTCGGCCTCGCGTTCAAGCTGCCGGCCGGCACGTCGCTCTACGGGGCGCTCGTGGCGCGGGGCACGCCGACCTTCGCCTCGACGTCCGACCTGAGCGTGCGCCTGGCCATCGAACAGAACTGAGATGCCGGAATACATCGGCAACGTGGAGGTGCCGGAGATCGCGCCCAGCGGGACGTTCCCGCTGACGACCGACTTCCCGCACGGCTGCGCCCGGAGACCGACCGCCCACGTCCACCGCTTCGGCTCCGCGAACGCCAAGATCGAGCAGCGCTTCTGGGCCGGGGACGGCGCCAGGCGGTTCACAGTGTCGCGCCGCACGCTCCGCCCGGCGACGCGCAAGGCGCTGCTGGACTTCTGGCTCGGCAACCAGGGGGCCTACGGCGCCTTCTACTACAACGCGCCGAACGACGACGGGAACGGGACCACGCAGTATGTCTGCCGCTTCGAGGATCAGAACCTGACCTTCGAATCCTTCCTGGGCTGCCTGTCCTCGCTCGGGGTCACGCTGGCGGAGATCCCCTCGACGGGCCCGACCTGGCCCCTGAACGCGACCTGCTACAGGTTCCCCTCGGAGGCCCTCGAGGACGCGCTGCTCGCGCAGGCGCAGCAGATCGTGCCGCTCGTGAAGATCACCCCGACGGAGGGGGGCTACCCGGCGCTGCGGCTCTCCGACCGCCGCTGCACCATCGGCGGGGAGCTCTGGCAGCCGCGCCTCCTCGAATGGGGCGGGATCGCCCAGGGCATGGGCGGCGAGAGCGACGAGGCCGAGTTCGCGTTCGGGGACGCGGACGGGGTCATGACGGCCGTGGCCAACCAGACCGACCTCTACTACGCGGACGTCGAGCTCTCGCTCTACCACGTGGGCTCGGGCGTCAAGATCCAGCTATGGAAGGGGACCCTCACGGATTGGCAGAGGCAGGAGGGCGACCCCCGGCTCCGCGTCAAGGCCATGGACGGGCTGCACGAGCTCCGCCTGGCGTACCCGCGGAAGATCAACCGCTACTGCTGGAAGCGGTTCGACGTCGCGGCGAACGGCTGCCCCTACGCGGCGGAGGGCGTCCTCGACCCCGAGTTCCCGGAAGCCCGGGCCGACCGCTGCGACAAGAGCTTCGCGGGGCCGAACGGATGCCGGGCGCACTCGATGAACCACCACTTCGGGGGCGTCGTCGCGCAGCCGCAGAGCGCCCGGATCAAGGACAACTCGACGGGGCGGTGGGGTCTTTGGCGCGCAGACCTGACCGCGACCAGCCTGATCAGCGACTCGGTGTACGCGGAGATCCTGCAGGAGGTGTACTGCAAGATCACGGACCCGCTGCTGTGGAAGGCGATGCCCGTCAAGGCGCTCATCGTCGAAGGCCGCGACGAATCGGACTTCTACGCCGCGCTCGGGGCGGTCGGGCGCGGCCCGCTCGGGTCCTACGGCACGCCCGCGGCCTACGTCGACCCGGAGACCGGGGAGACCACGCACCCCTGCCCGCACAAGCTGGACGGGCAGCCGCACCACGGATGGCACGACCCGAAGTGGGACATGTACGGCCTCCGGCTCTCGCTCGGCCCCGAGCCGAACGACGACCCCTTCTCGCTCGGGCAGGGCGGCGCCGGCGCGCAGAGCTACGGCCTCGAGCGCGCCGCCGGGATCGCCTTCGCGGAGATCCGGCGGTCGGACGAGAAGGGGCTCCAACTGAACCCGCTGGCGCAGCACTCGATGGAGGTCGGCGTGCGCCAGGGCCTCGGCGGCTGGAAATGGACCGCTCCGGGCTCCCGGTCGTGGGTCTCCTACGGGCTCGACAACCCGGTCTGGATCGCCGTCAACGTCCTGCTCCGCGCGCTGGGCCTCGAATTCGCGGACGCCGCGACGCAGGAGAACTACGTGGACGTCGCCGCCGCCGCCGCCGCCGCCGCGATCTGCGACCAGCAGGTCTCCAAGATCATCGGCTCCGGCGTGGAAACGCAGTTCACCTTCAACGGGTTCCTGCGGGACCAGAAGGCCGTGCGCGACTGGGTCCAGGAGATCCTGAACAACTGCCTGGGCTATTACACCTTCGCCTCGGGGAAGCTGCGGATCGGGGTGCGCGCGAACTCGTCGGTCCAGGAGGCGTTCAACGAGGGCAACGTCCTGTGGGACTCCCTCTCGCTGGCGCCCCTCAAGCCCACCTTCAACGCCGTGTCCGCGCAGTTCGCCAACGCCGAGTACTCCTTCCAGGGCGACTCCGTCGGGGTCGATGACCTCGACCACGCGCTGCTCATCGGGAAGGGCCAGCCGCTGGTGATCCCGGCGACCATCAACCTCTGCGGCGCGTCCTCGAAGAGCCAGGCGGCGCGCATCGCCGCGACCCGCCTGCGGGAGGAGACCGGGGGGATCACTCCCGCGGAATGGCGCTACGCGCGGGAGGTCGAGTTCCGCACGACCGTGCTGGCCCTCGCCGTGGAGCCGGGCATGGTGTGCTCGCTCGCGGGCTTCGAAGCGCTGCCGACCTACCCCGCGACGCACCCGGAGAACACGACGGACCCGCAGGCGGAACAGGCGCACTACCTGGAGTTCCGCGTCACGCGCTGGACGCTGAACGGGGACTTCTCCGTCACGATCCGGGGCCGCTCGACGCACAACGACGTGTACGCGCTAGTCGCCGGCCCGAAGCCGGCGGACGCCCTGGGCGCGCCCGTCCCGCTCGAGGAGGACTTCCCGCCGGCCAACTGGGGCTTCGAGGCCTCGACGGACGGCCAGGGCCATCTCCGGCTCGGCAAGTTCTTCTGCGGCACCTACGGCGACTCCGTCCACATGGGCCTGTTCGAGGCGTACCACGTCGAGGAGGCGGAGGCGGCCTTCGGATGCATCGCCGCGGACATGAACGCCTCGCAGACGAACCTGAGCTACGCGGGCCCGGAGCCGACGCCGGGAGAATGGGTGCAGGTGGACCAGGAGATCATGGAGATCGTCGAAGTGACCCCCGGCGGAGACCCGTGGTTCGGGACCGCCGTGGTGATCCGGGGCGCGCTCGGCACGACCCCGGCGCCGCACGCGCGGCAATCGACCACCATCTCCGCGGTATCGTCCGACACCAAGGCGAAGCTGACCGTCGGGACCGGCCTGGCGATCCGGCCCGGGGACCACCTGGTCCTCGTGGCCACGGGGAACCCGCAGCAGCCGGTCGGGGACTACGACCCGACGAACGGCGCCCTGATCACGATCCTGCCCATGGCGCAGGCGGCGCCCGCCGTCCAGTGCTACGCGGACCCGCGCCTCTGGCGGCTTAAGCGCCGCGACTTCGTCGTCGTGTTCCAGCCGCGCTTCTTCCGCTCGCCCTCGCGGTCCACCTTCGCCCACGAGGAGCGGCTGGAGATGGCGGGCCTGGCGCTCGTGCGCGGCCGCCTGGAGAACACCCGCGGCGTGAGGTCCGCCTGGGAAACCCGGACCTTCGCCGCATGGCCCTGGCGCCTGCGGACGCTCGGCAACGACGGGTTCCACTTCGCGCGGGCGGAATTCCCGTCCGGGGAGACGCCCGAAGGATGGGCGCCGCTGCTCACGGCCGCCGCCCAGTGCCTGGAGGCGGCATGGGCCGAAACGCCCGGCGGGACCGAGGAGCCCGTCGAAGCGCCCCGCGCGGTCGCCTCGCTGGTCAAGGGGGACTGGCAGGAGACGGGCTCGATCCAGATCGGCGGCTCGATCGGAGAGGACAACGAGATCTCCGTCTACGTCGAGGGGGAGGGGAACAACTTCCGCTGCGAGCCCTGGCTGGCCCGCGACCACGGGATCACCGGCGCCAGCACCCCCGAAGACGTGGCCGAAAGCCTCTTCGAATGGCTCCTGGCGGAACGCCAGTTCCCCTACTACTTCACGATGCGCCAGACCGGGGACACCATCTACCTGGTGGACGTGACCGGGCGCGGCGGCTCGATCAAGGCCGACGTCGCCGGGGGCGTAACCGCCGCCTGCGCGGGCACGACCAGCTACCTGGGGGTGCTCTCGGGACGCCGCTACGCGACCTGCTTCTGGACCGGGACGTACCGCTCGGACCTCTCGCTGCTCTCGCAATCGACGGGGCCGACCGGGGGCGCGGGCAAGATCCAGGTCCAGGACCTGCCGACGTCGGCGGACGAGCGCGTGACCACGGTGGAGGTCTACGCGACGCCGGACGGCCAGCAGGACGAGTTCCACAAGATCGGGGAGGTCGCGGTCGGAGAGAACCTCATCGAAGACGCCAACGCGGAAGCGACGCTCCTGACCCTGCCGCACTATCCCGGCGCGACGCAGCCGCCGACGCCCGGCAAGCTCCTCATCACCGCCACGCGGGACGGACAGGACTGGTTCGAGCTCTGCATCCCGGCGGGCCAGACGGCCAGCCAGCGGCTCCACGGCTACGCCATCGGCCCGCTGCCCAGGGACTCCTCCCTGTCGGCGCGCGTGGCCAACTCGGGGGACACGATCGAGGCCAGGATGGTGGTCGAATGAAGCGCTACCAGCACGCGTACCCCCGGACGGCCGCCGCCGGCGCGGGAGCGGGCGGGGCCATTCTGTTGACCGTCCCCGGCACGCTCGGGGTCGGCTCGGATCTCGCGCCCATGGCGTGCCTGAACCGCAACGCGCGCGCGACCGGGGCGCGGGCCGACGTCAAGCAGGCGCCGACCGGGGCGGCGCTGACCGCGCTGGCGAAGGTCGCGGGGGCGG